>Ga0233431_1002494_pt1 | contig 25571 bp, 20 predicted proteins | sample SI_118_April2016_FD_179867 | JGI IMG/M metagenome (GOLD analysis project Ga0233431, IMG submission 179867) | Seawater microbial communities from Saanich Inlet, British Columbia, Canada - SI_118_April2016_200_MG | ecosystem: Environmental > Aquatic > Marine > Inlet | place: Canada: British...
GAAGGAATACAATCAGGTGAGACCTCATAGTTCGCTTGGATATCGGCCTCCTGCCCCTGAGACAATCCAGCCAGCTTTCCTCCCATCTCTAACATTGGGGGTGGTACAATAACTGGGGGCAGGTCAGGGTCGCATCGACCATTGGCATGGCCGATTCCGCTATAACCACCGCCGTCGCAGCCGCCGCTTCCGTGCCTTCCTCGTCCACAGCCACAAACGCTTTATGGAACACATCAGAGATGAATAGGTTCCTGGTGCCATCCATACCGGAAAAGTCTGCGTTGCCAAAAGCATCGGGCATACCCATATCGATCAAGGTTTGCGCCAGGCTGAAGTCCGATTCATAAGTGAACTTGGGCAAACTCAAATCAACCTGCTTGTACTCCATGTCAGCGATAATATCCTCGATCTGCGCAGCACTGAGAGCAGCTTCAAAATCGGCGAATTCACCGGAATCGGGAATGATGATGGTCATGGCGGCACTATCCCCGACATATGCCATCTCAACAGCCTGATAGTCTTCGCCCTGAGCATGAAGGAACCGGTTAAGTTGCGACATCATCGGCGCAGTGATTTCTTCGCCGTCAAGCAGGGTAAATGGCGCATCGTGGGTGAAATTGGGATCGAACTGGTATAGCCAGTCGGCATAGAAATAGATGGCATTGGCCAGCACCAGACGAGTCGAGGAATCGATAGCGCCTTGGGGAATCAGGTCTTTGATCTTTTCTTCTGTCTGATCACTTACCCAATCATTGATTGTGATTCTGGCAGGTTCAGGGTCAGTGACGAAGTCCATTAACCTCAAACCGGCTCCATAGTTCGCCGCCAGCACATCAAGAAACTCTCCCAAAAACGGATAGCCATCCTGCCCCCAGAGCGAGTTGGCAATTCGCAGCGTAAAACCATCGGCCCCGCCTTCATTCGCCAGCCTGAGATCGAGTGCATTGAAACCCGAATGGAGCTTGTCCTGGGGCAGAGTGAATTTTAGTGTTTCGGCCATTTGCTTTTCGGTCTCTGTGCGAGCACCGGCATAGGTCATGGCCAGGGCAGTGGAGATACTGTATGGCGAAAAGAAAAGGTTGCCGTCTTTCGCCTGCAGTACTTGATACAAGTCGAAGGCAAATACATCGTTGCCTGCGACCAGTTCGTCCAGTTCACTTGCCAATACATCGGGAGCCGCTACCCTGGCCATTTCCGATTTCGCCAGTTGGAATCCGGCGGGCGATGGATCGGGGCTAATCGGTGCAGTGGGGCTCGGTTCCTCGGGTGACGGGGACGCCGTTTCCGATCCACCACATCCGGCAACCATTGACACTATCACCACTGTAGCTAAAAGTGTAGCTACTATTCTTTGTTTAGACCATTTGCGTATACTCATCTTTTCTTCCCCTTTTGGCTCGGAGTTGTAACTCTCGCATTCCAGGGCTATTCGGTTACTACAATTCCCTCGCTCAAACTCTCACCGCTAATTTCCGGTTTGTAGTAGGAATAGACCATTGAACTGGTCCCCTTGGCTTTGACCGGGTACTGGGCCTGCACATCAAAGCTGAAGGATACTTTGTCGCCAGGGAACAGGTTTTCGATGTAGAAGATAACCTTTCTGCCGGCGATCTCATAGCGTTTCATGTTCGGGTCGCCATCTACGATGCTGGCTATTGTGTCAGTCACGGGAACGAATCCGGTGGGAATCGAGATATCAACCACCACCATTCCAGCTTCCATTTCGATAGGCGGGTTGAAAGCGATTTCTGCGGAAACTGTGACGATATCGTTCACTTCAACCTCGGTCGCATCATAATCGACTTCCACGGTCAACATCGGGTCTTCTACTTCATCCACTTCGGGCATGTTATATCGGGTAACTACCTGGGCAATGGCCTCACCCTCACCGTTCACATTGATGGTGATCTCTTCATTCACCGGAACCTGTACAATCTGGAGAACGTCGAAGTTCTCCTGGGTAATGTTCAACTCGTGCTTTTCCTCCCCTGCCATGATTGTCACGTCGAGATCAACATCGGTCCTGGCATCCGAGGAGAACTCGGTCAATGCCTGCAAAGCAACGACAGTATCCTGAGTGGAACCATACCCACCGTAAGCATTCCTTTGGGATACCAGCCATTTGGCTGCTCGTGAGGCATTGAAAGGATCGTCGTGCTCGATCAACGCCAGTGTGGCATAAGCCGTGGTTTCAACAACCGCGCTTTGTATTCCCGGCATTCCGTGTCGACCGAAGTCCTCTTCAAACGGGATGATATCGCCACTGCCACCCCAGTGCAGTCCGTTTTCATCCGCTTCAGCCAGTTCCATCAACTTGTTGTAGGCATCGTTGGCATGGTCGCTTCCGGCCAGTTCCAGGGCATAAGTGGTGATGGCAACAGCATAGGGATCGTTCATATCGTCTAACTGCAATTCCAGATAATCCACCGCTTCAGCTGCCGCAGCGTTTTCCCCGGCTTCCATCAACGCAACGGCTACATAGGCAGTGAGGGCGTCCTTGCCATGAAGACCTCCCATCATCTCTTCATGGCAAACAAACCCGACCGCTTCAAAAGAGCCATCATTTTGCTGATGAGAAATAATCCAGTTTGCCGCTTCATCCAGGATCATGTCGTCGATATACATCAGATCCTTAGCCTGGGCGAAGCTCTTCAATACGAAGGAAGTGAGCCACAGACTACCGGATTCGTCGCTCTCGCCAAAGGCAGAGAAACTGCCGTCGCGATGCCGATAAGTAAGCTCCCGCTGATAACCGGTGATCATCAGCTTTTCAGCTTTGGCCATGATCTCAGGTTTGAGCTGTCCGCTTTCCTGCAAGTATTTCGTCACGAACACGTCGGGGGCGAAAACGATCATATTCTGCTCACCACAACCGAACGGCATCTGAAGCAACCCTTCCAGCCCGTCAATAGTCTGGGTCAGAAAACTGGAAGTGACGGCCACGTAGGCCCTGCCGGAATCATCGACTGCCATGAATGGGATGGAAGTATTAACTACTTCTGACGTTCCACCGGAGAGGGTCAAGTTTTCCACGGTTTCACGGGCCACGCCCTCCGGTTCGACGATAATAGTTTTGATGGATGCATCGGCTGCTTCGGTGCTGCGAGCGGTGATTTTTATCTCCTGGATACCAATAGTCCGAGGACTGATCTTGAACTCTACACCGCCAATCTCATTGGGTCCGATTTCGACCGATTTAGACGTGGCATCCCGCAAATCGAACCAGTCGGCTTCCTCGATTTCCACGAATACCTCTTGAGTCTCATCGAGATAATTGTAAACTGCAACGTTGACCGGGAACTCCTCACCTCTGATGCAGGAGTAGGGCAGATCGATCTTAAGGAAGAACGGCTGGAAAGTTACCAGTTGCGCCTCGCCAATCCCCAGACCATTCTCCTGGGAAATGGCTACTGCCCGGAGCATCCAGGTTGTGATGGTATCCGGAACTTCCACATTGATAGCGGCCTGACCACTAGAATTAGTGACAATCTCCTGCCAGAGCCAGGTCTCCGGGAAGTACTGTCTTACTCTCTCAACTTCTGCCAAACCTGTGGTACCTGTTGGGCCATTCGCAGTTTGCGCAGCCATTGATTCAGGTACTGCCATTGGAACAGGCATGTCACCATCCATAACCATCCCACCCTTGAACATCATCCCCTCTTCCATCTCCCATTCACCCCACGGGTGTTCGTATTCCTTACCTTCAGGTACTTTCTGATTACTCATAACCACCAACCCGGCATCGTCGAATATTTCCTGAGTACCTCGCAGAAGGATATCGCCATAGATGGACACCTCGTGCAATTCAGCCTGGGGGTCCATGTAAAGCCGTTCCAGTTCATCGAAGACCTGCTGTAGATTAAGCCGGTTTTCGGCCAGAATGAAGACCGATTTGTCCACCGCTGCGATGCCCACTTTCGACTGGCCCTGAGCATTGATGGTTATTTCTATTTCATCACCGGGTCGAGCCTCAGTAGTGGAGAACTCAACTTCCACATCGTTGGGATAGCTGGCTTCTACACTAAAAGGAATATAGTCGGCAGCAACTTCGCTATTGGGCAAAATCTGGTAAACCAGCAGCTTGGCAGAGGGTGCCATCTGCGGGAGAGTGGCAAACGCGATCTCACTGTCTTTGGTGAAATCGGTGAAGACCACCTGATCACGAGAGATTATCTCGTAATAGAAATTGGCGGCTTCCTTGGTGGAGTGAACCTTGAAGACCACTTCCTGTCCCACCGGCGTAATGCCCGTGCTTATCTGTTCGACGTGTATGAAATTACCTGAAGGCGAATAGCTGGCTTCGATAGCTTTGGAAGCCCCGGCGCCATCGGCGGAAATATCTACCTGTACCGCAGTGGCATCATCCGGTGGAGTGAGCGAAAGAATGAACATGCCGTTTGTAGTACTGATGCTCTTGCCTTCAGTTTTGATCTCTTCGAATTCTTCATCTATGTAGATGATATCTACCCATACATCCGTATCAACCGGCTGATTATCAGGTGTTTCTGTAACAATAAGGAACTCGAAAGGCAGTCCCGGTTTGAAGGTAGTTCCCTCCGGGATTAGCTGAACGCTCACCGGGCTTTCGGACACGGTGAACATTCGGGAGGTGCTCTCTTCATAACCTGTAGATTGTTCACTAACGGAGATATCCAGAATGACATTCCCCATACCCCTGGCTTCCGGAACACCGGCAACATATTGTACGGCGGGGATTTCAAACTCGGTTTGGCCATCGATCTCTTTAGTGAAGGTTGCGTATTCCTCCCACTGCCCCACGTACCGGGTAGCGGTGATTTTCAGTTCACCTTTGACGGGCTTGCCAAAACTGTATTCCGCTTTGATGGTACCTTCGATTGCCTCGTTAGCCAGATACCATTCTTTTTGTAGGTCTACCGATACTTCGTATTTGGGAAGGACGTATTCTTCGATTTTCACATCAAGTTGTGTTTCCGATTCTGCCGCCTGTACATTTATCTTCCATGTCCCCAAGTTGGGCTCACTGGAGATAGGCAGATCGAAGCTGGCCATGCCGTATTTATCGGTTTCGATTTCTTTGCGGAATATCTTGATACCCTTGGCGTCAAGGACTTCAACAATGACGGTTTCGTCCATGGGCCGCAGGCTGGAATTGAGGGTTATCGCTCGGATATGAATGGTCTGCCCGGGCTTGTAGATGGGTTTATCGGTTTCAACAAAAACAAGCAGGCTCTTTTCCACTCTTACTGTGGTCTTGTCTTCAAAATGCGAGCCTTTGATTTGTAATTCATAGGTACCTTCTTCAATATCGGCAGGGATATCAAATTCAATCTGTCCCTTACCATCTATCTTCCCTTTAGCGTAGGCGATACTTTTACCTTCGCTGATCAGGGTAACTTGCACTGCGTCTCTGGTAAGTTCCCCTTCACTTCCCAGCAGGGTGAAAGCAACAGCAGCGCTTTCACCTGCATGCATGGTTTTGGGAGCCATAGCCATATAACTTTCGACCGCGACGCTGGCAACCGGGGAAGATTTGGAAACGCATGCAGCGGTCGAGACAAGCAAAGCCAGGATAATTATTACTGTGATGAATCTTGGCATAATCATAATACTCTCCTTTTCGGGTGGTTCTGTAATATAAGACGTAAGGGAAGTGTGTTTTGCTCACCTATTATGGCAAAATGATCCTGGGGAAGCAATCTCTCGGCACTCAACTGTATGTTATCTGATTGTTTCTATTTATTGTGCTCCGGTATATAATACAAGTCAACATGCCAGCATTAACAATGTTAAAGGCGCTGATAAATGCCTAAACTACCCAAAATACCCATCCCTTCCAAACTGCTCGAGTTGTTTCAAAAAATACCAATAGCTACCGTACTATCTAAAATACCTGGCATATCAAAAATACCTAACCCAAATAGAATCCCAAATCCACTCAAAATTCCAGCAATAGCCCATATACCAACCCGGACCAAGATAATACTCGTCGTTGCTTTGGCGATAGTGGTTATCTCTATTCCCGTAATGCTGTCATTGGGGCAAACCAAAGGAGATGATAGCGAGCAGGAAACGGTAGCGGAAGAAATTGCAGAAGAGGAACCTGAAGCAATAGAGGAAGTACCGGCGGAGCCAGTCGAGGAAACTGTGGAAGGGGAAGTTCCAGCCGAACCGGTTGAAGAACAGCCTGCGGAAGAACCGGGGCCAGCGCCGGCAATCCCGCCAGAGGAAGGAGAGGTAGCACCGGAGCCCACACCGGAACCTATAGTGGGAGGAGCTCTCATCGAGGATACAACATGGACCACAAATAACAGCCCCTACGAACTAACCTCTACGATCCGTGTGCCGGCTGGGATAACACTTACCATCGAACCGGGTGTAACCGTCACCAAAGAACAGGGTGTCAATATCGAATACATGTTCGCGCTCAGCGGAACACTCAGTGCCCGCGGAACTTTCGAGAATCCGATTGTGTTTGACGGTGGCGGGAATTCCGGCTTTTTTGAGTCCAACGATCCTGACAGCAACCCTTTTGTCAATCTGGATTATTGCCGAATTAGAAACGGCATTAAACTCTGGGATAGCCGTGGTGGATTGGGAGCCTTCGATCTAAGGCATTCCCGAGTTACCAACCTTTCCGGATCATCGGACATATTTTATCCTGAGCAGGATATTTATATTGAATATAACGTATTTAAGAACACGGGTGGATTCTCAATTGAGCAACAACGCAACTCCAGAATCTATATACAATACAATTTGTTCGATGGTAAATACGGCAATACCGATTACTGGATACAGAATCGACTCAGTCTCAATCAATCGGAAACCATCGTGAGATATAACTCCTTCTCTCCATCAGATATGATCGTGCTGAAGTTACCTCCCAGACACGAAACAGCAGCCATAATCGCTACAGACAACTACTGGGGAACTCAGGATGAAAACCTGATCAGTGGAATGATCTTCGATAAGAACGATGACAATTCATGTGCCGGTTATATCAGCTACTTCCCGTTCCTGTCTGAGCCCCATCGCGATACACCAACTATGTAAAGAATACTCGCTATCGGTTATGCGATTGAACGTGTGGGATGAGTGAATGAGGTTTCTCCTGTCCGTGAGCCTTCATTAGTTGATCATCGGACATGATCTGGCGAGGATCTCCCTTGGCAACGATCTGGCCATTATCGAGCATAATAACACGGTCGCATACCTCCAAGATGAGTTCGAGATCATGCGAAGAGATCAGGATCGTCTGGGTTGACGTCTGCAAAAGTTCGATAACCCGTCGCCTGGAACGCATACCGAGATTGGCGCTGGGCTCATCGTATATCACCAACTCGGGGTGCATGGCAAGCACCCCCGCAATCGAGATCATTCGCTTTTCTCCCCCGGAAAGATGATGGGGTGGCCGCTCGGCCAGGGCCTTGCATCCCACCGCAGAGAGAGCCTCGTTCACCCTTGCTTCAACCTCCGCTTTTGATAGCCCCATGTTTTGCGGCCCGAAGGAGATATCGTCACGTACCGAGGGGCAAAACAACTGATCATCAGGATTCTGAAAGACCATCCCGATTTGAGGGTTGAAATCCCCGATTTGCACTGGTTTACCCATCACAGATACTTTGCCCTTAGAGGGCTTCAGTACACCACAGATCGAAAGGAAAAGGGTAGTCTTTCCAGCTCCATTGGGGCCGATAAGCCCCACTTTCTCCCCGGATCGTACAGTGAGATTGATGTCCCCAAGAACATCCGGCTTATCCGGATAGGAGAAACTAAGGTCAGAGATTTCCAGCGCTAGTTCAGACATCTTAAGAATATTCCTCATTATATCAATATCTGAGCCGTAACAAATCCGCCTGCAAGCAGGATAAGCAGTCCCAGCGCCAAGATATCGCGGGCACTGGATTGAAAACTACCTTGGGATATATTCACGTCTTGACCATAGCCACGCATGATCATTGCTTTGTAAATCCATTCCGATCGTTCATAACTGCGAACCAGGATACTACCGCCAAGCCACGCAAGAGTGCTGAATCCCCGTCTGCTGAAACGCCGCGCCTGAAATCCCCTGAGCCTCAGGGCGGTTTCCATTTGGTGTAAATAATTGCCGATTTCGAAAAGATAGCGGAAAGTGAGCAACGTCATATCCGCCAGAATAGCGGGAAGACCCAGAGAACGCATTGCTTTGATGGAAGTCAGGAGAGGCGCAGTGCCGAAAAGGATAAGGCCAAGAGTGATAATGGAGAAAAACCGTACGGAAATCAGGAGAGCGGATTCGATTCCTTCCTCATACACATCGAGCGGGCCTATGCTGAAAACGACATCTGATCCTGAAATAAAAGGTAGCAGGATGACCACGGCAAACAGAAAAAATGAAGGGTAACGCAGCCGAGCCAAAATGAATGAAACGGGGATTCGGGAGATCATAAATATGGCTACGGTTGCCAATGCCATCGCCGGCATAATATACAGTTCCTGCACAAATGAAAATGCGAAAATAAGCACCAGAAAACCGATCAGCTTAAATCGAGTATCCCACCGATGGATCGGAGAATTTAGGTATGCGTGCTGATCCAATACAAATTTCATGATTCAGTCAACATCTGAGGCCTGACTCTCAGCAAAAATACGGTCACGAATGCAGTAAAAGCCCCTTCGATAAACATCAACGGTACATGACCAAGTGCCAACATGAGAATAGCATGACGTTCGGTATCGGCATCCAGATCAGCCGGAATGAAGTTGATCAACAAAACCGTGAACAGCGCAGCCGATATACCGATAGCGCACAGACTGGCCAAGAAGCCGAAAATACCAGTACTTCTGCGAGTTGCGTCACCGCGCAGACCGCGCAATCGGAAGATAAAGGAGGCCAACAGCGCAGGTCCACCGATAATGATGGCATTGACTCCCAAAGTGGAAAGACCACCATGCCCAAACATCACCGCCTGTAAAAAGAGACCGATCAGTATGGCAGGAAACGCAAAGTACCCCAACACTGCTCCCATTAAACCGCTTAATACTAAGTGTACACTCGTTGGTGGTACCGGAATATGAATCCACGAGGCTACAAAAAAAGCTGCAGTGAGCAACGCTGCTTTGGGGACATTTTCTCTGGGATCACCCGTCTGATTTATCTTGCGAATGGAATACCACGTTATGGGTACTGCGGCCGCATAGCCAGCCGCACATACGGCTGTGGGCAGAACGCCATCGGGGACGTGCACTAGGCTTTTCCCCTTCTGAAATAGAGTGCTGTCCCAATAATTCCCCAGATGACGCAAACTGTCATCAATACAATCTGCCCGGTTGAGTAACCGCTGGAACTGCCGCCAATCACCGATCCCTTTTCAATTTCGATGTGAATCATATCACCGTGACCTGCCTGGCGGACTTGAATATCCCAAGTTCCCGGTTTGGACATATCCGGAGTGAAGGCAAATCGCCCATCATCATCACATTCCCCGGTGAGCCAGGGAGTCGATGGATCGTCAGGTGCATAAACAGTTACCTGTGCCTCAGCCATCGGCTCGCCGCTATCGTATTTGGCAACTATCTCTATACTGGAAGCAACAGTGTATTCGATCTCGGCGCCATGTGCATAAACCATTGCTGGCGATAGCAGCACCGCAAATAGGCATAGCATGCATATGATCGATTTAGATTCTATATTCATGATGTCCCCAGGTAGAGACGCCCCGGCGGGACGTCTCTAAATCATGTTTAGTCACACTCGCAATGCCCCTCACCGACATGTCCCAGATGGAGTTCCGCCATATCCATATCCGGGTCTCCGCCTTCCGGCATCGCTAAAAGCGCCTCGAATCCAAGCGCCCCCAGATTGAGTTCATCATCTGCCGGGATCCCCGCATCGCCAAAGAGATGATCGAAATGGAAGGTCATTTCCAGGTCTGCGGTGCTGCCTTCGGAAAGAATGCCTTTGCGTTCATCACCGATGTATTCACCGCAACTGTACCCGCATACCGCATCAAGCTTTATGGTAAAATCCTCCACCTGGCTATCCTTTTCAGCCATGCCCATCATCACCAGAGAATATCCGGCTGAAGGACCTGATGTAGCCTTATCCATCTTCCAGGAAATGGAGTTATAGTGACCTGTAGCCGCATCACGGACATCACCCACGAATATCGGTGCGGCAGTTTCATCACCCTCAGCCAAATCAACGGTATGAATTCCATCAAGCTTCACCTCGGCCTTCCCATCTATCTGTCCGCCTTGATGAGCATCATATGGCGGGTCCGTCTGATAAGCAGTGATATTTGAAAGTGTTATATAGACATGATCAAAAGTGATGCTCCAACCATCTTTGGAGACAAAACCATGCCTTACAAAATCCTCGCCGTTGGCTTTGAACTCAAGGGTTCCCACCTTTGTATTATCATCATCACCATTATCGGAACAACCCACAATTAAGAAGCCAGCCGTAAGCGCTAGAGCTACGACCAGTGCAGCCCATTTCTTCATTACAATATTCCTTTCAGATGGGAAAGTCGACTTTATGCAACCAAATGTTATTGCAACCTGTTGCATCAACGATTTTAACAGGAAAGTTGGGGCTCGTCAAGGTTACGTGTTGAGGTCAAATAGGATATAAAATGCGTATAATTTTGCACAGTCTATTTTTGATCTACCCTATCGGAACGGTTATAATAAAAACGAATGCAACAACAGTAGGAGGCTGAAATGACAGTTCTACACCCACACCTAGAGTACAAACCAATCGAATACACTAAAATCATTTATGAAAAAGAAGGTAATATCGCCAAGATTACATTGAATGATCCCGACCACCGTAATGTAACCGACTGGCCAGGCCAGGGAGGTATAACCGATCAATTCCACCATGCCCTCAACGATGCTGAGTTCGATGATGATATTAAAGTAGTGATTATCAAGGGTGCAGGAAAGGATTTCCAAGCCGGCCACGATTTGAATGAAGTGGGCTACATCTACGGGATGGGTACGGGAAAAGATGACAAACGCCGTGCCAGCCAGCGCATTCGTTACTCTGTAGATAAAGGTTTTTTCCACGATACACAACAAAATATACTTCTTCATCCCAAGATCACCATCTGTCAATGTCACGGAAACTGCCTGGGATCCGGAGTGTACTATCCACTGCTATCCGATCTAGCTGTTGCATCTACTGATGCCAAGTTCGCCACGGTAGAGCAGCGCCTGGGATTTGCCGGAAGCGGTTCTCAAGTTGCTCTTTTAATGATGAACATTGGAATAAAAAGGGCAATGGGTATGTTGTTGACTGGCGCCAAAATAAGCGGAGAAGAGGCCGCACGAATAGGGTTGGTTAACAAAGCTGTCCCGCCTGATCAACTTGACGATGAAGTTCAGAAACTCGCTGAATCGATGGCACTCCTGCCTCGGGATGGCATCGCCATTGGGAAGGCAACCCGTCGGCTCATTTACGAAGGTTGGGGACTGACCAATGGCCTGGTATATATCTCTCACGCCATGTTCACTAACCTCAGATGGGAACCGGACGAATACAATTTCTTCAAAGAACGACGTGATAAAGGAACCAAAGATGGTTTCAAAGCCAGGGATGAACGATATAGCGGAAAAGCGGAAAACCCGGACGAGTAATGATTGGAATGTAGCGCGGTCGCGCTACAAATTTCCACGACATAAGCAGGGACACAAATTCAAGAAATGGTCAAACGCTTTAGTATCAAGGAGCAATCCGTTGGACAAATCAACTATTGATAAATTAAAAGATATAGTCGGTCCGGACTACGTCGCTGATAAAGACTACGATCTCATCGCCTATTCCAGAGCCTGGAGTTATGAGGGTCCGTTGCAGCCGGATGTGATCGTAATTCCGGGTTCGACCGAAGAGGTATCGCAGGTGATGAAGCTGGCCAACGAGGTTGATACACCGGTGACAGTCCGAGCTGGAGGGACAACGACCACCGGTATGGCTCTACCTCGGCATGGCGGCATCGTGCTCGATCTTAATCGGATGAACACAATCTATGGGATCGACGAGGATGCCCAAGCGATTACCATGCAAGCCGGGACTACAGTCTACGGATTGATCAAATACATCGAACAGCGGGGCTGGAAGATACCATGGCTACCTGAATTCGGTGGCGGCGTGACCATCGGTGGTTGGACTGCTTTTAACGGTATGGGGGCCGGGGGGGCGATCTACGGACGTGTGGGCGATTTTATCGTTGGGCTTCAAGTAGTGCTTCCCACTGGTGAAATCGTGCGAACCGGATCAGCTTCCTTCAAAGGAGCCAAACAGTTTGCACGGTATTTGGGAACTGGACCTGATTTGACCGGATTATACTTGAATTCACTCGGCGTCTCGGGTGTGATGACGGAAGTCACCATGAGGGTCTATCCCATTCCAGAAGCACTGGATTGTATCTCTTTCGGATTTGATACCGCTGAGGATGCGCAGGAGGGGATGAAGAAGCTTATGCGGGCTAACATTGCCTATGGCATCACCTGTGTCGATGACGAAATGTTCAAGACGATCAGTTTACCTCCACCAGCTCCATGGATCGTTCAACTGTTTGCCGAAGGATGGAAAGAGGAAGTCGAGTTCAGAATCGCAAAAGCCAGGCAGATTATCGCCGAAGCTAATTTGGGGAAAGAGTTGCCTTCTAACACCATAAAGATGCTCTGGGGAGGGGCACGGGGAACTTCACTACGGGCAAAGCCCCCCAAACGTTATTTCTGCGTGGGCTGCTTCCATTCAATGGATACCACAGCTGACGTATTCAACGTATACAACAGCGTCGGCGATAAATACGGAATGAATCGCGGAATGCTCTGGTGGACCTGCCAGACATACGCTAACGCGTTCCCAGTGTACGTTTACGACGAGTTGAATGATGGGCCCGAAGTAGCAGCCCAAGCCACAAAGGAAGTGCGTGAGGGATGGACCGCAGCAGGAGCCGTTCCCGATTATCCGGGGCCCAATCCTGACTGCACTCCCCACATAGTACCGGAATATCTGGCCTTCTGGAGCAGGATCAAAACTGCACTCGACCCGAATCACGTCATGCACAGGGGCCAATCGCCTGTGGTGGACAAGTAAGGAGACTTCAGAATGGCATATGAATTAATCGAAAAACACAAACCAACAATTTGGAACTGTCAGGTATGCAGCGTCTGCCAGCGCGGACCGTGGAACCCTTACCCTCCCAAAGGGCCAACGTCCGATAGACTCTGCCCGGAATACGAAAAATTTAGAACGCTCACTCATTCTGCACTGGGCCGAATTCAAGCCGCCAAATGGATACTTGAAGGCAAATACGAGCCCAGCGACGATTTCGTGAAAGTAGTATACGATTGTCTTCTGTGCGGAGCGTGCAGCACCGTTGGTTGCGTAGTTGATAAGGAACATGTGCCCATGTTTCGAGATCTACGTACCGACCTCTTCAAAATGGGGAAAGGCCCTATCGAACCTTTTGTAAAAACAGCTGCCCAAATAGAAAAAGAAGGCAACCGATTCGGTAGACCCAAAGTTGAACGAGCCAAATGGACTGAGGGGATGAACGTCCCACAGAAGGCAGATTTAGTCTATTTTGCCGGATGTGTTGCATCCTATCGATCACCTCAACTGGCTCAGGCCACAGCCAAACTGCTCGCCCATTCTAGGACTGAATTTGCCATCCTTGGAGAAAACGAGGTATGTTGCGGCAATCCGCTGCTCAGTTCCGGTCAAATGGATGCATTCGAATCGTTGGTGAAAAGTAACGTAGCTGCCTTCAAAGAAGCCGGAGCAAAGCGGATTGTTACCTCATGCGGGTGCTGCTACAACGTTCTTAAATTCGACTATCCGAAGATTGCCGGGGAACTCGATTTCGAAGTTGTGCACATCACTGAGGTCTTGGCAAAAATGATCGACGAAGGTAAAATAAAGCCAGAAAAAGCAATAAATCAAAAAGTAACTTATCAGGACCCTTGCCATTTGACCAGACTTGGCGGGAAAGTCATTAAAGAGCCCCGAAAAGTGATTACCAGCATCCCCGGCGTTGAATTGGTTGAAACGGAAGGAAGCGGCAAAGATACGCAATGCTGTGGCAGATATCCAGTGGAACTACCGGAGCTTTCGATGCTCACCGGGAACAATCGAATCAAGGATGCTGAAGCTGTTGGAGCAAGCACAATTGTTACCGCCTGCTCATTTTGTGATTGGAACCTTAATCGCGCAGTAAAGAGTGCTGAGAGCGAAACCAAAGTGATCGATATCACTCAATTTTTGTGTCAGGCACTGGGACTTTAAGTTTTATGAAAGAACCTGAAATAATTGTTGCCGGAAAAGACAATGGCGAAGATATGGTCGTTCGGCATCAAACGAGCAAAGGAACCGAAGTTTATGGCATGGCTATTCCCAATATCCATGCTGATGCGGAATGGGATTTGGGCCCAACATGGTGCTATCTGATATTGGGAGAAAAAACAATTCTGATAGATACCGGTCGATTTGGCAATGTCGAAGTCCTGGAAAGCCAACTGAAGACAATCGGGCAAAGCTTTTCAAGTATTTATGCCATCATCGTCTCTCACTGTCATGAAGATCACGATGGTAACCTTCCCGATATATTACCATTGATGAATGCCGAGCTTTGGGCTCACCAGGTCTATCCACGAATGACTTCATACTATCCGGACATCACGGATGGGGCTTTTCGGCCCGATCTGCCGGGATCATGCAGATCGTGTGTCATGCCGGAAGAATTCGTTCAGAAGAATTGTAATTCGTATCATAAAAAGAGGAGCCAGCTAAGCATTGATTTCCTTGTCAATGATGAATTTGAATCACCCATCAAAGACCTTAGCTTCGCATCAACACCCGGCCACAGTCCCGATTCGATATGCATTATCCTCGAAAATGAGGTTATTTTCACTGGCGATACCATACTTCCGGGCATTACTCCGCATCCTTCCAGAACTCAGTCTTTCGAGGCAAATCGCCGGATATTGCCGGAGAGGTATCAGAAGGAAAATACAACGTACGGTTTAATGAACTATATCAAGTCGCTCAATAAAGTTGCGAACCTTAGTTCAAGGGGCTTTCAAGCGACTTTCACCGCTCATCGGTTGTTCTATAACGGTAAATTCAATTTAATCCACTCAACATCTGATCGAGCCAACGAAATCATCCAATTCCACATTGATCGTTGCCTCGACATCCTCGAGATCATTAGCTCCGAACCCAAGCATCTGGATGAAATAGTTGTGAAGCACTTCACACCCACACAGCTAGCCGGCGTTGGCAGTCTGATGGCTCAAAATGAGCTTCTGGCCCATATTGAAATCATGGAAGAATGCGGGGATGTTCGCCAGGTCGGTAAAGACGATGAGCTATTTCAACACACCGGATCAACTCAGTGTTTAGATCTTTTGAGAACATATTTACCTTAAGAAATCTCTTTGCTTGACCCGTATGATAAATTGGTGCCATAATACCAAACGAGATCATGAAACCGCTCCGTTCACGCTTTGAAAAAGACACTGCCAAAGTAGTTCAGAACTACACTGAATCTATATCTTTCGATAAGCGCCTCTATCGGCAGGATATTACAGGCTCTATCGCCCATGCGAAGATGCTGGCCAGTCGGAGCATAATCGATTGGGACGATTTGGAAAAGATCGTAGCGGGATTAACCTCCATCAAAGAAGAGATCGAACGCGATGAATTCACTTTCGATCCTTCCCTGGAAGATATCCACATGAACATCGAAACCCGTCTGTTCGAAAAGATTGGGGAAGTAGCAGGCAAGTTGCACACGGCTCGCTCCAGGAATGATCAGGTCGCTACCGATATCCGTCTTTATGCTATGGATGCCATGTATGAGACAATCGCTTTGTTGAGAAAATTCCAGAACATCATCCTTGATCTGGCGGAAGCGAATAAAGAAACCATTGTCCCCGGCTATACGCATTTGCAGCGGGCCCAGCCTATTCTGCTTGCCCATCATCTCCTTGCCTATTTTGAGATGGCTCAGCGCGATCTGGGCCGGTTTGAGGATTGTATAAAACGCACGGACTCCATGCCACTCGGCAGTGGAGCGCTGGCAGGAGTACCCTATCCCATAGATCGTCGTGGAGTCGCCAGGGAATTGGGATTTTGTGAACCTAGCGCAAATAGTATTGATGCTGTTTCTGATCGTGATTTCATTATAGAGTATCACGCGGCAGCCAGTATCGCCATGATGCATTTTTCACGTCTGGCCGAAGAGATAATCCTCTGGTCATCAGCCGAATTTGGATTTGTTGAAATCGATGACGCCTTCGCCACCAGTTCCAGTATCATGCCACAAAAAAAGAACCCGGATGTGGCCGAACTGGCAAGAGGCAAAACTGGTCGCGTATACGGCAACCTGATCTCGATACTTGTCACGATGAAAGGACTACCTCTTGCTTACAACAGAGACCTGCAAGAAGACAAAGAAGGTTTTTTCGATACCGTGGAAACTTTGAATTCAACAATTGAAGTGTTCGCGGGAATGCTGGAATCCCTCACATTCAATACCGAAAAGATGCAGCAAGCTGCCAGTGAGAATTATACTCTGGCAACCGACGTGGCCGACTACCTTGCCAAAAAACGAGTCCCATTCAGGGAGGCGCATGGTATTGTGGGGCAACTGGTTCTTCTTGCCATCAGCAAAGGAAAAGCTCTGCACGAACTACCATTAACGGATTATCAGAATCTTTCACCTTTGTTTAAAGAAGATGTTTTTTCAATTACCCTGGAGTCTTCCGTTACAGCCCGTAACGTTCCCGGGGGAACCTCACCGAAACAAGTAGAACGAGCCCTTAAGAAAGCCAGAAGGAAAGTCAATGAATGAGATCAAAATAGCGCCCTCCATTCTGTCGGCCGATTTCGCCCGTTTTGGAGAACAGGTCAAGGAAGCCACTCAATCCGGTGCAGACTATATTCATGTCGATGTCATGGATGGGCAATTTGTGCCACCTATAACTTTCGGTGATGAACTGGTGAAGGCGATCCGGCCGCATACCGCTTTACCTCTCGATGTACACTTGATGATAGAATCCGCCGATAGGCAGATCGAAAACTTCGCCCAAGCCGGCGCCGATTATATTACCGTCCATGTTGAAGCTTGCACTCATTTGCATCGTGTTCTGACGCAGATAAGAGAGCTAAACGTGAAAGCTGGCGTGGCTTTAAATCCTTCCACTCCAGCAGAAGCGATCAGTGAGATTCTCCCAGTCATCGATATGGTGGTTGTGATGACAGTTAATCCGGGGTACGGGGGGCAAAGTTTCATTCCGCAGGGACTGGAAAAGGTTGCTCGCATAAGGCAAATGCTGGACGATAAGGGTCTTGATGCAGAGATAGAGGTAGACGGAGGAGTCAACGCCGATACAGCCTTGAGAGTTGTTCAAGCGGGAGGGCGAGTTCTAGTAGCGGGTTCCGCCGTATTTAACAAAAAAGAATCCGTCCAACAAGCGATTGAACGGATTCGAAACAGCATAGCTTCTTTTGTTTAGGCGGAGGCCTTGGATTGGGTACGCAGGCATCTGGTACAGATGTTAATCTGTTTTTTCCTTCCATCTACCGCTACCGATGTCTTCTGTATGTTAGGCCGCCACTGCCTCTTGGTATGGCGCATGGAATGACTAACGTTATTCCCGAACTGTTTGGTCTTGCCGCAAACATCACACTTCATAATTAAACCCTTTGACTTGATAATTTACTTTGCTGTAAAATGCATTAAACAGAATACCATAATTAGAGCAGCTTAGCAAATCACAGGATCGGCAGAAACAATGCAACTGGATTCCTGGAACGGCAAGTATTTACGAGAGATGTTCCGGTCAGGCATCCAGTTCATCAGCGGTAGCTCTGCAACTGTAAATGCCCTCAACATCTTCCCCGTCCCGGATATGTTGACCATGCAATCGGCAAAAGTGGAAGCGTATTTTTGCATAGCACGGCACCTGACGAAGTCGCCACGTTCACCCAAAGGGTATCATTCATTTTCGATAAAGACAGAATATGCCAATCCCGGATTGGGTCTGTGATTGAAACATGTTTGGGCCCGGGTGCTTCAGCTATAGGGATTATCGAATAACCATTGGTAACCAGCCATTGTAGTGGGATATTATTGAACGTAGATCAACTGAAAAAAATTCTGGCCCTGGAGCAGTCCAGGGACTACACGGACTCAGCTGTAACGAGCGGTCTGGATAGATTTCTGGAACGTTTTTCGGAGATACATCCCAATCACATTCACCTGCCTTACCCAAACTACAGGTCACTGGACCCAAAAGAACGGAAAGACTGGATTGGCGCCACGCTAAAAAGCATCTCACCCGCGGTAAAATCGGTCAAAGCACGATCGGACACGAAACCAGCAATTTCGCTGGACTCACCGATCACCACAATCAAAGGAATCAGTTTAAAGTCAGCTCCCAAGTTCGAAAGGATGGGAGTACGCTCAGTCAGTGATCTCCTCTACTTTTTCCCCCGACGCCATATCGATTACACTTCCCCAACTGCTATTGCTGATTTGCAGATGGGTATAGAACAAACCATCATGGTGAACGTATGGCAAGCCACAGCCAAAAGGACACGGCGCGGAATACAAAACACGGAGGTCATCGTTGGAGATAGCAGCGGAACCATGCGAGTAACCTTTTTCAACCAGCCGTTTCTGGCGAAAAAGTTTAGTGCCAATACCAGATTACTTCTCAGCGGTAAGGCAGGAATATGGAAAGGAACCAGAGTTTTCCAGCCAAGTTCCTTCGAAGTATTCGATTCGGACGAACCATGCACAGCCCGGCAACTCGTTCCCGTTTACTCCCTCACCGAAGGCTTGTACCCGCGCCAGGTGCGCAAATTCGTCAGACAAGCTCTGGATTCTTGCCTTCCGCTTCTAAAGGATTTTCTACCTGAAAAAGTAAAGAAAAGTGCCAAGTTAATCGGACTGGCCGAAGCGATAGAGCAGGCTCACTATCCAACTGACCAACCTGCCAAATATACAGCCAGACGGCGGCTAGCCTTCGATGAACTATTCCTCATACAAATCGGCGTGGTCTCCAAAAAACGCGAGCGGCAAGGGGGGATGCGTGGTTTAAAACTGGGTGCAAATAAAGAATACGTCCGGAGTTTCCTGACATCACTTCCCTTTGAACTCACCTCGGCACAAAAACGCGTCCTTAAGGAAACCCTATCTGATATAAACAAAAAAACGCCTATGAGTCGCTTGTTGCACGGAGATGTTGGCAGCGGTAAAACGGTGGTAGCAACCGGAGCGATGATACAAGCGGTGGCCAGTAGTTGCCAAGCAGCGCTGATGGTACCCACCGAGATATTGGCCGAACAGCATTTCCAAAGTATTTGCCGAACTTTAGGTGATCGGGATAATGACAGTACAGTCCGCACCTTTAATTCCGTCCTTGACCGACCAATCACCGTAGGACTGCTGACCGCAAGCATTAGCCAGAAAGGCAAGAAAGATCTGTATCAGAGAATCGCAGCCGGAGAGATTGACATCCTTATCGGAACGCAAGCCCTTATTCAAAAGAAAGTGGAATTCAAGCAACTCGCGCTCGTCGTGGTAGACGAGCAACATCGATTCGGGGTTATGCAGCGTTTGGCTCTGATTCAAAAGGGTATCAGTCCGCATATGCTGGCAATGAGCGCCACACCAATCCCCCGGACACTGGCCCTCACTGTGTACGGAGATTTGGATATATCCTTAATTGACGAACTGCCCCCGGGAAGAAAAGAGATTAAGACAAAATGGCTTGAGCCAAAGAAACGGCAAAGCGGTTACAACTTCGTACGCAAGCAGGTTTCAGAGGGACGCCAGGCCTATGTTGTTTGTCCATTGGTAGAAGACTCGGATGTCATAGATGCCAGAGCCGCCACAGTGGAATATGAACGGCTCTCACAAGAGATTTTCCCCGACCTCAGATTGGGACTGTTGCACGGTCGCATGTCCAGTACGGAAAAAGATGAGATTATGCAACAATTCCGAGATGGGAAGATCGATGTCCTGGTTTCGACTTCCGTAATTGAAGTAGGAGTAGATGTCCCCAATGCCACGGTCATGCTGGTAGAAGGCGCTGACCGGTTCGGTCTATCTCAATTGCATCAGTTTCGCGGTCGAGTTTGGAGGAGCAGCTATCAGGGCTACTGCATCCTGCTTTCGGATAATCCCACCGAGGACGGAAGAGAACGACTTATTGCCATGGAAAGCACTCACAATGGATTTATCCTGGCAGAGAAAGATTTGGAAATGAGAGGCCCGGGAGAGTTTTTCGGCACGCGACAGAGTGGTCTACCTGATCTCAAAATGGCCAGACTGACTGATGTTCAGCTATTGGAACTAGCCCGCAGAGAAGCCTTAAGATTAGTTGAACTCGATCCCAACCTCCAGCAGCCCGAGCATAGGGCGCTTGCCGCCAAGGTTGAACAATTCTGGAAGAGTAAAGGCGAATGACCCGCAGATATGTCGTAGCTTGACAACCAGGTTGTTGAAGTCTAGGATACGAGAAGATTCGCGTAGCATGGGGAAAAGGGGGCACACGTGAGAGGAGACATCCTGGTTATTCAGGAGTGGCACCGCAAAGCTGGTCGTGCTGCCAGTGAGTTGATCCTTCCCCAGGTTCTCGAAAGCACAGGCAAGTTCACTATTACAGTTGCCGGAGAATCCGGCAGCGGGAAATCGGAAATCGCCGAGGTGATCGCCAAGGTGCTGGCTGAAAGGGACATACAAAGCTATATCCTCCAGCAGGACGACTATTTCGTCCTGCCCCCCAAATCGAACGAAACCAAGCGGCACGAGGATATTGACCGGGTGGGAATCAGCGAAGTACAGCTTGGCCTGATGGACCGCAACCTGGAGGATTTCAAGGACGGCCAGCCCTCGATCATCAAGCCGCTGGTCATCTTCGAAGAGGATCGGGTCATCGAAGAGACGGTGGCGGTCAACAGCTATCGGGTGGCCATCGCTGATGGCACCTATACGACGACACTGAAGCATGCCGATTGCCGTATTTTCATCGCCCGGACGTACATCCACACCCGGGAAGCGCGGCGGCTTCGAGATCGAGAATCCCAGGATGCCTTTCTCGAAAGCGTCCTTCGCAAGGAGCACGAGATCATTTCCTCTCACAAACCGATGGCGGACATCGTCATCACCCGCGACTACGATGCCGAATGGAATACCGAAAGAGGTGGACCAAATGATTACGAACATAGCCATGATAAGCACCCACGGATACTTTGATCCCATACCTCAACTGGGGAGGACAGATACGGGCGGACAGGTTACCTATGTTATTGAACTGGCCAAGGCACTCACCACAATGGGTACGAAAGTAGATATCTATACCCGCTGGTTCGACCAATCAAAACCACAAATTGACCCTGTCCCGGATTGGCCTGATGTACGGGTAATCCGCATACCCGCCGGTTCGTGGGAATTTCTGCCCAAAGAATTCATCTATGATATTTTACCGGAACTAGCCCAGAATATGGTCAAGTTTATTCAGGATAACAATCTCGTATATGATCTTTATCATGGCCATTACGTCGATGCAGGAATCGTCACCCTGGATGTGGCCAAGGCAATGAACAAACCCGCCTTCTTCACCGCCCATTCACTGGGAGCCTGGAAAAAAGATCAGATGGGTGGCGATCCTGAAGAAATGGAGGAACAATTCCAATTTACTCACCGAATCGCCGAGGAAATGAGGGTATTCAAGGGAGTTAATGCGCAGACTCTAACGACGGAATTACAGCTCGAAAAATTAAACCAGCTGTACGATTACTACGCAGATAACATCACTATCATCGAGTGTGGCACTAACATTCATACATATCGACCGCTAGCTCCTGGCGAGAACGATGTAAAGATTGATCTGCCTGAGAAATATGTATTTTGCATTAGCCGCATCGATTCTAACAAAGGTCACGATATGCTGATTAATGCCTTTAATACCGTCAGTAAACAAATACCTGATGTCGATCTCGTCATCGGGGGTGGATCACCTAATCCGAAACAAAGAGAACTTGATATTAAGGCCAATATACAGAGGATGGTCGATGAAAAAGGATTGCAGGACAGAATTCACATCATCGGCTACGTCCCCGATGAACTCATGGCCCCCTACTATCGGCAATCAGAGATGTTTGCCTTGCCCTCGCTCTTTGAACCATTTGGGATGACCACCACCGAGGCCATGGCTTGCGGCACACCAGTCGTCGCCTCCAAATTCGGCGGGATCAAGACCGTTATCAACACAGGAGAAAATGGAGTCCTGGTAGATCCCACTGATGCGCAGGAATTCGCCGATGCCATTATCGATCTTCTAAAAGACCCGCAGAAAGCAAAACGAATTGGTGATGCCGGAGCAGAAACGGTAAAAAGCTACCTGAGCTGGGAAGCCATCGCCCGCCGTCACCTCGAATGTTATCATCGATTCTCCTGATGTCGGCCGGTGTCCTCGTTCGGAGAGGCGGTGTTATTGCCAGTTTTATTAGGGTATTCCCTCTAGGCAACCGATAGAAGAGTAAGGTATGATAGTATTGTAGTAGATAATAAGGTGCGCAGTTGTAACATCCGTGAACAGTCGAGAAAAGATCACAGCCTTCGAGCATCACCGCAGGGTAGCCGACCAGATTGCGGAGATTATCATTACCCTCTTGAGCCGTCAGGAAGAACCGCTGGCCGTCAGCATTGCCGGCGAATCAGGGAGTGGTAAATCGGAAGTATCCATGGCCCTGCGAGATACCCTTACCCGTAGCGCCATCGCCACCATGCTCCTGCCTCAGGATGACTATTTTTTCTATGCACCCAGGGCAAACGAAGCCAAACGCCGCCAGGATATCGGTTGGGTCGGCATGAACGAGGTTCTGCTCGATGCGCTGGACCTGTGCATCGGCGCTATCAAAGCCCGCCAGCCACACATCATCAAACCGCGAGTCGTATACGCGGAAGACCGGATTATCGAGGAAGCGATCTCCAGCGAGGGCATTCAGGTGATCATCGTCGATGGTACGTATACGACCACTCTGGGGAACATCGATGTGAGGGTCTTCATCGACCTCGATTATATGGCTACCCGTGAGTTCCGCTGGATCCGTGCACGGGAGGTTCAGGACGAATTCCTGGAACAGGTTCTGGCGATCGAGCACGAGATCATCGGGTCCCATAGAGAAAAGGCCGATATCATCATCAATCGGGACTTCAAGCTTGAAATCCATGCCAGGTCACCGGTTTTCCGGGTTGAACCCCCAATGACCCCGTCGGTGAATACCCTTCTGCCCATACAGCCACCCGCAGTCTATCCTGCACCGGCCTGACTGATGCGCCCCAAAGATATGGGCTCATGCTAAGACGACCTCTTCGAGACTACCTGAGCTGGGAAGCCATCGCCCGCTGACATCGCTAATTCTACGACAAATTTATGTAGGGGCGGGTTTGAAATCCGCCACGGCCACAGTTTACGGATCGATAGACACCGAAGGTGATCATGGATATTCCGTATCCTGACGAAATCCCTCAAACGATTGTGAGCTCACGTGACCTGTCCCCAATCATGGTACAATGATCAGGAAAACTCGCATTTCGTCGTGCAATTACCATTAGCTGTAGAAGGGAGTGATGCAAATGTCACAGAATACTCTTAAAACAATGGGCCAGCAGCTTGGTCGCCGTTCGTGGGCCGAGCCGTGGAAGATCAAAATGGTTGAACCCTTGCGCATGATCAGCCGTGAGGAGCGCGAAAAAGCACTGGTTGAAGCGGGCTACAATACCTTTCTTCTTAAATCCGAAGATGTGTATATAGACTTGCTCACAGATAGTGGTACCAGTGCTATGAGCGATCGTCAATGGGCCGGTATGATGATGGGTGATGAAGCCTATGCGGGGAGCCGTAATTTTTATAACCTCGAATCCTCCATCCAAACCTATTATGGTTACAAATATATAATCCCCACACATCAAGGCCGTGGTGCCGAACACCTCATAAGCCAGGTTGCCATCAAAAATGGTCAGTATGTGCCGGGCAATATGTACTTCACCACCACCCGTCTACATCAGGAACTGGCAGGCGGCATCTTCGTGGACGTAATCATCGATGAAGCCCATGACTCTCAAAATCCACATCCGTTTAAGGGAAACGTCGATTTGGACAAACTCGAGGCTTTGATTAAACGCGAAGGAGCCGAGAAAATCGCCTATGTGAGTCTCGCGGGGACGGTGAACATGGCAGGAGGCCAACCCGTGAGCATGGCTAATTTAAAGGCCCTGCGTGAGTTGTGCGACCGTTATGGTGTCAAAATTTATCTTGACGTGACGCGCATGGTCGAAAATGCTTTCTTCATTCAGGAACGAGAAGAGGGCTACGCGGATAAATCCATCGCAGAGATTCTTAAGGAGTTTTGCAGTTACACTGATGGTGCCTGGATGAGCGCGAAGAAAGATAGCCTCGTCAATATTGGTGGATGGTTAGCGGTAAACGATGAACCGCTATTTGAAGAGCTCCGCAATCTGGTTGTTGTGTTCGAGGGACTGCACACTTACGGGGGTCTTGCCGGGCGAGATTTGGAAGCGATGGCCATCGGCATCACCGAGTCTGTGCAGGATGACCATGTACGCTCGCGTGTTGAGCAAGTGCGCTATCTGGGCAAACTACTTACCGAATGGGATATTCCTATCGTCCAGCCCGTCGGTGGTCACGCTATTTTCCTCGATGCACGACGATTATATTCGCACTTCCCGCAGGATCAGTTCCCGGCTCAGACCGTCGCCGCCGAACTGTACCTCGACTCCGGTATCCGCTCGATGGAGCGTGGTATAGCCAGTGCCGGACGAGACCCGAAAACTGGCGATCACTACTATCCCAAACTTGAACTCACGCGTCTCACCATCCCTCGACGTGTGTACACGCAAGCTCATATGGATGTAGTGGCCGAGTCAGTTCGTGCTGTCTATGATGCTCGCGAGAAGACTCTCGGACTGAAAATGGTATACGAACCAAAGTATTTGCGCTTCTTCCAGGCGAGATTCGAACGCCTATAGAATTTGGTGAGAGGATTAAATGCTGAATAGCGCAATTGTGGTAGACAAACTCGACAATGTAGCCACAGCTTTGCGTAACCTTGAACCGGGTGAATCCATCCGCATCGACATTGGCGGCACTGTAAACGAGATTGCCATAAAAGAATCGATCCCACAAGGTTTCAAGATTGCGCTAGAGGACATTTCAGAAGGGCAACCTGTGATCAAGTATGGTGAAGTTATCGGCCTGGCCACGCAGAACATCGCCAAAGGGATTTGTGTTCATATTCATAATCTAGAGGGTATGAAGGGACGAGGTGACAAAGCGTGAAGTTCATGGGATACCGTCGGGTCAGTGGAAGCGTCGGGGTACGTAATTATGTGTTGATTTTCCCCACCGTAACGTGTGCTGCTACAGTTGCACAAATGACCTGCCCCCAGTTATTGTACCACCCCCAATGTTAGAGATGGGAGGAAAGCTGGCTGGATTGTCTCAGGGGCAGGAGGCCGATATCCAAGCGAACTATGAGGTCTCACCTGATTGTATTCCTT
>Ga0233431_1002496_pt1 | contig 25564 bp, 23 predicted proteins | sample SI_118_April2016_FD_179867 | JGI IMG/M metagenome (GOLD analysis project Ga0233431, IMG submission 179867) | Seawater microbial communities from Saanich Inlet, British Columbia, Canada - SI_118_April2016_200_MG | ecosystem: Environmental > Aquatic > Marine > Inlet | place: Canada: British...
TGATTTAACTATTATTGAACCTGATGAGCTTTCTCCTAATCTTAAGAGTGCGCTGTACACGCGTATCTCACCATTAGTAAATCCTAGTTTCTCAAGCATTGTGATGTTCATATTATGTAGGTAGACGTCTTTTCTATTAAAATCTATCGATTGTTCACCCCTTGAGGTGGACTAAGATATATATTCTATGAACTAATACTTTATCTATGAACAAAATAATTTTCGTGCTAATGGGAATTCTCCTACTAACTGCTTGTGGTGGGCAACAATCCCTTACAGGATCTGTGGTTGCGTCTGATAGTTTTGATGTTGCACTAGTTCTTCCGTTAACAGGAAAAGCTGCTCAAGTTGGTCACGACTTTTTGAGAGCTGTAGAATTAAAACATAAAGAACTCAACTCATCTGTAGTTTTACATATTGATGACACACGTACCATTCCTGCTGAGGCCATAACAATAACCCGAAGAATTCTTGACACTCAAGATATAGATCTTATTGTGGCTTTACAAGCACAAGTTTCAATGCCATTATTAGCTGTTGCAGATCAATACAACATACCTTTACTCTCCACATTAACCACCCTACCTGCGAGCGAGTTCTCTAGAAGAAGCGATAATGCGTTCTTAGTGTGGCCTATACCTGAAGATCAGCTAGAAAAAACTTCGCAGTTTATGAAAGCCCGAAACTATACGACTGCTGCAACACTAACTGTGTTTGACGAGTTTGGTAACACAATGGCGACAATGTTAGAATCCTATTTCGAAGGAGAAATAATACAAGAAGAAGTTTTTGAAATTGCTGAATTAGATTATAGAACAAGTCTAATGAAGATAAGAGAACTAAATCCTGATGTGTTATATGTGATAGGTTACCCTCCACATCTGATTAATATTCTACGTCAACGAAAAGAGTTGGGGATGACGCACATCCCTGTAGTATCTACAATCCATATTCAAAGCGATTTCGTGAAACAAGAAGCAGGACTAGATTTGTTTGAAGAAGTTTTTGCTGTAGTGCCAATAGCATTCATCAATAACAACCAAGATAACTTCTTTGATCGATACAGAACAACATTCGATGTTGAACCTGACTTTCTTGCACCCTTCGGTCATGATGTTATGCTGATCTTAGATGAATTATCCAAAGAACCAAAGGATTTGAGAGAAACAATATTTGCTTTAGATTTTGAGGGTATGAATGGTCAAATGACTTTCAATAAACATGGAGAAGTACGAATGCCTCTAGTTATAGCAGATGCAAAAGACAATTCGGTTGTGTACACCTAACTACTTCTTTATCTTTTTAGCTTTCTCCAATGTAGAAACAATTCTCTCATACAGAGGTGGAGCATCCTTCTCAACTTCTTTTTCCCATTGCTTTTTACAAGAACATTTCAACTTATCAAAAACACGAATATCTTGTGTTTCTGAGAACTTATTAAGGGCGGCAACAACTTTTTTGTCGCATTTAGGACAATTATGCGCAACAACTTTAGGTAATGGAAAGAATACAAAACCCCCCACTACTTCAGGACCCACTAATGGTATGTTCATCTTCGTATGTGTTGCTTTAAGAATTTCAATTATGCTCCACAACCAGGTTGGCCTAAACAATTTCCGATCGTACAAATATTTAGTTAAAGTATAATCTTGAACAGTCACTGGCTCTAAAGAAATCTGTTCAATACCTATTCTAAACAAGTATTCGATTGTATCAACAGCTTCCTGAATTGCTTCGCGTTCTGTTAAGAATGGAGGTTTAATACCAACGTACACTAATGAGCTAACATGGGCTCTTACAAATGCACTTGTCGCTTTTTCCATCCCTTCTCGGGTCATTCCTTTATTTACTATTATGTTTCTAACATCCTCATCAATTGCATCAAAACCTGTAGAGGGTGTGAGTAATTTCTTTCCAAGAATCTTTTTAACACGTTTAACTTTAGCAAGAGTAACATACTCTGGACGGGACTCAAAGTCAACTTCCAAAACCCCTTTTTCTTTTGCTATTATCTTAAGAATTGTATCTCTCGCTTTAGGATCGACTTCAGCGTCATCAAGAAACGAGCCATTACAATATACTCCAAGTATTGAATGCTTTTTAAAATCTATTTTTGCAAAATCTTTTTTGAATTGATCAACAATTTGCTTAGGAGTTATACTTCTTTTCCATAAATTATCTCCTCTTACGCCACAAATATGGCAAGGACCTCCTTTAATAAAAGCAAAACTACATCCTCTAGATCTTAATGGAATTATACAACGATAAGTTGGAACATTAAGCAATCTTGAAGCTGCAGAAGATATTGAGTTATACTGGCCTGGCTTGTAGTGAGGATCTTTACATTTAGTTATTCTTTTCAACTCATCTCTAACATCTGCAATAAGTTTGATTGCTTTTTTCTTCACCTTAAGATCATCTGGAAAAGTTCTGTTAAAGCGAGTTTCTTCCCAAGGATGCGGATTCAAAACAAGCTCTTTTATTTTTTCCGCCTTCTCTAATTTCTGATTTCTCAAGAACCTATGTCTTAAAAACACATCTAGTCCTTCGACGATACCATCAAAATATAAACTAAGCAGCTTATACAGTTTTTTGTTATGTTTCTCAATCTCTAGCAATGCTATAGATGTTTTCTGAGCACTCTCATCTACAACACTCAGAAGCAAATCATACACTTTACTCTCCAAGAGTATTTTATGATAATTCTTAAGATTCAATTTTTCTTTTTTATGTATGCATTTATACAACCATACAATAAGATTAAAATTATTTTCTTTTATGTCTTGCTTCAGATCCAACAACTCTTGACACACAAACAACAACTCAAGATAATGTTTGAGATAATTATCGAGATAATGTATCAGCTTTATATCTCCACGAATCCCTGAATTCATTATGAGGTGATATAGTATGTGGTTGTAATAGTAGAAATGACTTTTTCCTTTATTGATAATCTCAAGCTCAAGACTCTTGTTAGGCTTTCCCTTTGGTTTCTTTTTCCAGCCGTAATAGTCTTCTACATTACAAAGATCTGTTTCTGCAACTTCAATATATCGCTTAAAGCTCAAACCCAGTTTTGTAGTTAGTTTAAACTCCTTTCTAACTGTATTCAACGTTTTACTTCGCAACACCGCAAAAGATTTATTATCAAGATGCAATCTACTTTTAATCTTCTCAGATTCAGTTTTGCTAAGACCTTTAGTTATCAAACGTTTAACAAGATTATAATCACATTCGATCCTATCTGTTAACAAAAGTTCCTCTTCAAGTGTCATACCATCTGAAGCCCAGACCAACTTACGAGACTCATCCGGAGTTAATTTCTTTTTACGTACAAACATGTCCCAGTCACTCAACTCTTTTGTTATTATTTCTAAAAATCTGTGTAAAAACGGAAGTTGGCTTTTTTTCAAGCCACACGCTTTGGCAATTTCATAATAAAAGTCAACAGTATTATCATGTCTAGTTCTTTTCGAGTTTGGGCCAATACGATTATAGTATTCTGAGAATATTTTTGACGTATCAAATATGTTAAGATATTTATTGTGAAACGGTCTTCTTTCCCATAGAAAATCATACCTAATCTCTTGTCTCAACCTAACCATACTTAACACCTCTTAACTGTAACTTTTGTTCCCAACGTATCTCCGCCGTGCTTATACGAGATATGCACTAGATAACTTTTGCCTTTTAATATCTTAATCTTCTTCTTTAAATATACTATCGTAGGATTAAAAAGAAACCTGCTTTGCTTTGTATACACACTATCACTAAGCTTCGCTCGACTAGTTACTCGTATTGCATTAGCTGAACCGTTGGTTTTTCCTTCAACAACAATTTTTGAATTAATGCATAGTGGCTCATCCTTTTCTTGAAAATTAAGTTCATCAAACTGTGTTTTTGTAGTTAGTCCTTTGTCTCTCAAACGTTCAGACCTACTATCATAATTAAGATGCAAACCATACAGATCTTTCTGTGCATCCACTAGTTGAACCCATGAAACGCATTTCTCCGGAATAATTTTTGCATCTTTCTTTAGATATTTTTTCAAATGATTAATGACCTTTGTCTCTGGTTCAAAGAACAGTCCTGTACTAAGCAGTTCACATAAAAGAACATCTGCCTTTTGAGGGATTTTAACTCTACTAGCATCCCCTTTTATTACAATGATTTTGTCTTGAAGTTTGTTTATCTCTGCGTTCTTCTTTATAATCTCTGCAAATCTGGGATGAATTTCAATGCAATAAACTTTCTTTGCTCCTGCCTTTGCAGCCAATAATCCCAAAATGCCTGTACCACTTCCAGCATCAATTACTATATCTCCTTTACTAACCGTCTTTTCTATCGCTTTAGCAAATCTTTTTGTCCTTTCTTTGTCATACAGACAGAGAGAAATCTCATATGGTGTGAATCTGACCATGGATCTTTACCTTTTTTGTGTGATTATTAAGTTTTCGGTCGAAATAGCAAAAAGTTTAAAAAAAGAACCTGAATCTTTCAAAGCTATCATGGGCCCGTGGCTCAGTCTGGTTAGAGCATCCGGCTCTTAACCGGAGGGTCGAGGGTTCGAAAAGAGAAGTGGGTTTACATTGTAAAAACTGGTCAGTTGGTTCCTAGCGGGACTGTTAAACCTACACTCTTCGAAAGTCCCTTCGGGCCCATGACTGTATATTCCCCGTAAACATTGTCGGGAGAGTTTTTGTAGCATTCTAATAACCATTCAGTAAAACATATAAAGGATATAACGTAATTATCTTGGTGAGACATTGTTAAATGTCAAGAGGTGTGAAAATTTCAGTTCTGATGCTTGTTTTGGTGATTTTTGTGTTTATAGTTATTTGTTGGAGACTATATGTAAGAGCGCTAAAGGCTGAAATGTGTAGATTAGGAAATCAGCACAAAGATTTGGTTTGCCTCAAAATAAAAGCAAGAAAAGATCATAACAATAAAAATAAGTTATCGAGATCTGGATATTTGAAACAAGTAAAGTCATATGATAAAAGAATCAAAAACTTAGAATGCAAACGCCCACTTATTGAAAGAAAACTAAATATGGCTACTTTTCGTAAAAACTCAGATGGCTCTAGAGATTTCGATTTCTTTAAGTGTTTTGCGAGTAATTCAAAGAAAAAAAGATCTAAGAAGAAATAACTGTGAATCCTTTTTTAGCTGAGTTAGTCGTTGCATTGGTCCATTTGAGATGAGATATTGTAAATGACTTAATTCCTAATTTCAATATAATCGTATCGAATCCAACACGGTTGAACCATTATTATGTGTATATCTTTTAATAAGAAAATGCCCCGATCGGGACTTTCGATAACAGTGGGTTTGACAATCCCGCGAAGGATCAACTGACCAGTTTTTATAACATCAACCCACACGTTCTTTCGAACCCGAGTCCTTGCCTTTCTCTGACCAAGCGAAAGGCAAAGAAAATTCTTGATTTTCGCTGTCTCGAGAGGGCAAGATGATTGGCCGGACTACACCATCGGGGCCTAATCAAGTTCAAAAACCAACGCTTCTTTTTTAAACCTATCGGAATCTTAACTAACAACCACGCCATTCTCGATCCGTCTTAAATAAACTGGCTGGCTAAGATATCTATCACCATCATCTTCTGCATAGTTATATTCTCCCAGCACTCCACTGAATTCTTTAACTTCTTTCAGAGAACTCAATACACTTGCAGTGCTATTATAATTAATCTCGCGAACAACTATGTGGGTCATATCGTACGCATTACCTGCGAATGTTATTTGACTTACATCACCGTACTTTAGTCTATATGTTTCTCTAAACTCATCAGAAACCTTCATGTTTGGAAATACAACTCCGTCTATTAATCCATTAGACGCATCAATCTCTGATTGACTTTCAAAAAAGTCAGTTCCAAACGTAACCAACTCAATCCCCAACTCTTTTGCTTGCTTATAAAATTGACTTATTTGTCCGCTAGCTAAGAAAACACCAACGACGCTAATATTTTCTTTTCTAATCTTAAGCAATGAAGTTCTAAAGTCATTATCACCAAAATTATAATTATCAATCACAATTACGTCAGCATCACTAACTTTCTCCAAACCTTCCAACATTTTGTTAAGGTAAGTTAACTCTGTCTTAACAATGCCAATTTTCTCACTGGAAATATGATCAACAATAACCTTTCCGAATTTTGTTGTTGGGTTCCATGCACGAATGGCGTTGCTACTGACTATTGGAACAGTATCATCGTAAGAAAATGCAATGAATGGAACATCAACTTCATCGCTTATTGGGGCAATTGCTTCTGAAGTTGCAGCACCCCAATCCATAACCAAATCAACTTTATCTACTGATGTAAGTTTTCTAAACGCACTCACAGCCAACTTTGGATCGTAAGCGCTGTCTTCAATTATAAACTCAAATCCTAAAGCTTCTGCTCCCAACTCTTCCCTGGCGAGATTAAGTCCATTAACAAACGCTATTCCATACTCTGCTAGCTGCCCAGTTAATGGGGCAATAACTCCCACCTTTATCTTATCGCTTTGAACAACATGGCCATTAATATTACTTCCACAGCCCGTTAAAACAACAATTAACAACATAATTCCAATAATTTGTTTCATTTTAGCCAACCTCCTTCGCTACTGAGTAAAGACAACACATACTTAAATATTCACTACTACTTGATGTAGTAGCGTGATTGACAGAACAACTGCATTAAAATCTGTAGGCCTATCCGAAACAGAATCACAAACTTATCTAGACTTAAGAGAACACGGGGAAAGCCAAACTGGAAAAATATGCAACAGAACAAATATACCCAGTTCCCACATTTATGCCATACTTACCAATCTCTTAGAAAAAGGATTAGTAAGCTACAAAATAATCAACAACATAAGAGTATATTCTGCATCTGAACCAGATGCAATTGCACATCTGTTTGAAGAAAAAGAACTTCAAATAAAAAACGAAAAGAAACAGTTAATCAACTTTATATCCCAACTTAAAGCATCGCCATCTGAATTACAAAAGTTAAGTGATTTCAAATATTTCTATGGAATAAGAGGAATAAAATCTATGTTCTTAGAGTTGATTAACTCTTGGGAGAACGGTGGCGAGTACTATGTTGCATCCGCACCCGCAGAAGCTTTCAAAAAATTAGAAGGCTTTTTCATTGATGTAGTTTTTAAGAAGAAAAAGGCAGACAAAGTAAGTCTAAAGATTCTCGTTAATAATGACAGTAAAGAGTACGGCCTAAGAAGAAGAAAAGAACTGCGAACGAAAGTAAAATTTCTTAACATAAACACAAACACAGAATACATTATTTCAGGTGATCTTTTGCTACTAATAAACTACTCCTCTAATCCATACGGATTAATGATAAAAGACAAAAACTTTGCAAGCACATACAAAACATTCTTTGACCTTCTTTGGTCGCAGGCAGAAGATTAACTAAAATATAATTAAATCACTTTATCTTTGAATCTAATGCTAACTCGGCATCGCTTTTATTTAATCGTCTTTCTAATTTTTTTATGTCCTCTTCAGGAGGCAGATCTTCGGGAACAATTTCATCCTCTAATAGCACAGTCCTAACTCTTTTATTATTTCTTACATGTTCGCCAGTTATTCTTTGTTCACCTTGCAACTCATTCTTTTTAACATTGAAATTTGTAATCTCTGTAGCAAAATTCTTTGCAGCGATTGTGACTGTAGGTAAGAAGTCTGCCATCGCTCGGTTTTTTGGAATACTAAGTTTTTTCTTCATTTGAAGAGTAGTTTTCCCACCAAAGAGTGCGGCATCTCCCTTGCTTCTTATCCTTGCAAAACCATTATCATCGACACCACGTTCATAAATCAACTTTGACAATTCAGTTTCCGACTTTGCAAGTTTCTCCCTTGCATCAAAACGTTCTTTCAATGCAATTCTTTCTTCAATTAACTCTTGTTTTCGAGTTTTAACTGCAAAATAACTCTGAGCAAATGCAATATCTTCTTTTCTGGGATCGCCATTCTGAGCAATAAGATAACAAGCGTATCTTGTAAGCATAATATCCTTTATTTCCCTTTCTGAACCAGACCCCAATTTAACCATCTTGCTGGCGTCAGCAAAATGGTCTAAAACTTTGTTTCCTGAAGTTTTACAGGATTCTTTTGCTTTCTCTACTACTTTGAGGAAGTTTCGCCATTGTTCATATCCTAGAAGATTCTTCAAATCCCTTGCAAACCAAAATTCAATGCTATCTTCTTCATATGCGTAGTCTTCAAAGTGTTTAGTAAGTCTGCTGATTGTTTGATTTTCCATTTATAAGATCATCCCTAATATGGTTTAAATAACCTGCGTAAAAATGTCCAGTGACCAGTGGAGATTCTATTCCCATTCAAAACTTTCCAAATACCCTCTTAGTTGGCCTGCGGTCTTAAATTTCTGCAGAATTAGCGTTTTTCTCAATCCGCAACAAATATCCTTAATTTCATCTGGCAAGTGAGCGTAATGCTTTGCTCCGCCTAAAACATCATAGAATATTTTAATCATATCGATAACATCATCTCTTCTATGTTCCGCACTTGGTGAACCCCATTTATAAAAATCTAATATCTTCAACTCAAATCCTAAACCGTGTCTTTGCACAATAATATTCTCTGTATGCAAATCACCATGATACTCGCCTACTCTGTGCACTTCTTCCATACCTTTTGCTAAAGAATAAAGCAAATGCAACGCAATGAACGGGTGTAACCGCCTACCTGGTTGTCTTTTCAAGAACTCGCTCAACAACTCTCCATCAATAAACTCAGAAACTAAATAAGTGACAAAACCATCTTGTAAATGAATTTCCTCTTGAGTATAATACTGAATAACAATATCGCAATTTCTCAACTTATGCAATTTCTTAGCATAAAATTTACTAGATCTATTATGTTTATTTCTCTCTGGAAAGAAAAATTTAGCAGCCCTCTCTATGCCAGTCAATAACTCTTTTACTAAATAAACTTCACCTTCCCAACCGTCACCTAGCAAATCAATGATTTCATACTTACTCTGAATAACCTCGCCAGGCTCAAGCTCGAATGATTCTACCTTATTCATAACCATAAGAATATCAAAATCCCTTTTTTAATTTATCTAATATTATTCGTACCTTAGAGCGTCAACCGGCTTTAATTTAGAGCCATTATACGCTGGGATAAATCCTGCCGTTATTCCTACTGCCATAGATACTCCTAAAGCAATAAGCACTGAATTTAGAGTCACAAAAGTTCCTGCATCTCCTCTGCTCCCCATCATTCCACTCATTATCATAGGCAGTAATCCAGATACGCCCACTCCTAGTATAACACCAATCAACCCACCGACTAAACCAATAAGCGTAGCATTGAACAAGAAAATCAACAAGATGTCTCTATTTTTTGCACCTATTGCTTTCATTATTCCAATTTCTTTAGTTTTCTCAAGAACAGAAGTAAACATAGTATTTGCAATTCCTACCGCGCCAACTATTAAAGATATTGCGGCTATTGCAGTAAGAAATAAACTCACTCCGCTCATGATCTCAGAAATAGTTTCCATCAGCTGTTTACCTGAAAATATACTAAAATCTCTCTCTTTCTCAGTCACATGACGAGTAGTCATAAGTTTTTTCTCAACTTTAAGTATAACATTTTCAAGATCTTCTTCGTTTTTTACCTTCACAATAATCGAATCATACTCATCAGTTTCTTTATCATCAAGAAGTTGATATGCCATTTGTATCGGTATGTAAATTGTTTTTGAAGTGTCATCAAGAATTCCAACAACTCTAAATGCATTATTTTCAATAGTGAGCATTTTGTTAATACCTACAGGCTGATCGAAGTATGATGCTGCCAGATCGCCACCAATAACTATTACGTTTTGATCTGCTGAATCTAAAAGTCGTCCTTTTTCTATTTCTGTTGTCGTTACATCTGACCAAACTTTAGGATCCACTCCTTTTAGAGACACTGTTCCGGTTTTACCCATATAATCAACATCGACACTTCCACCGATCTCTGTTTCAATAAATTCAATATCGGATATTCCTCTTAGCGCTTGAACATCTGTACGATCCAAAACAATTTCTTCATCTGTGGCTTGAGCACTACTACCATCTCCTCCACCCCGTCTTTGATGCATGCTGCTTCCACCTTTTGAAAATCCTGGTGTTATTGTCAACAAATCAGCACCCAAACCTCCCATTTGGGATTCGATTGATTGTTGCATGCCTTCGCCTATGGAAGTTATGGCAATGACTGAAGCTACACCTATTACAATGCCTATTATAGTAAGCCAACTTCTTAGCCTACTATTGAGCACCATGGAAAATGCGTGCTTAAAACATTTTGATAACTTCATTCAAGCTCCTTTATTTTCTTTTCTTGCCAAAACCAAATAGATTCCTAAATTGAAATTTAGGATTCAACAATTTCTTTTTCTTGTATCTGCTATACATAACAAATGCTATGATTACTAAAATAACTACTACAATTTGCCATTTATATCTTGAAACAAATCCCGGACTAGTGGATCCCATTCTACCCGCTTGTCCAGTTTTAGCTCCAAATGCTGCTGTTGTATCTAACATAACTGGACTAAGAGCAACGGATTTATCAAGAACTATTCTTTCTCCCCTTGTATCAGTATATGCAATTTGAATAAGAATTTCTTCAGTTACATCACTCTTTTCTCTCTGATCACTCTTGGATTCATCTGATGTTTGTTTAGGTGATTGAACACTAAAACCTGCAACTGTATAGTCTCCTCGGTTAAGATTACCCACGATCATTGAGTTAGAACCTGTAACTTTCCATCCTTGTTGTTTAGGAATCATAACCGAAACAGAGTATGCGGGATTGCTACCAATGTTTGCAACACTAAATGACGCTTCCCCTGCTGAACTCTCAGAAAATGCAACATCAAAATCTGTACCGCCTCCTACATATATGCCTGCAATGGTGGTGATTTCTTTTTCATCATCACTTAAAGGATCATCATAACTCAAGTACAATTCCAACTCATATAAACCTGGATCTGCATTAGAATCGGCAATAACTTGATATTCCATCTCGGCACTTTCTCCAATATTGATATACTTGATGTATTTTGTATTATCGCTTCCTACTGGTAGAACGATTTTATCCTCATTCAGCCAATGAAAATTTAAATCCCTCAAAGGAGCATTTCCTACATTATTTACCGTAAACTTAAGACCACTTTGCTTACCCGGAACTAACGTCGTTTTATCTATATGGATAACTTCGGCGTTCTCTCTATTCTTAATATCGATTGACAAACTTCGCTGAGTTGCAGAAATATCTCTTTGCCCTTCTATATACTCTAAAAGTCTCAATTCATATTCTGCTGCAACTGCATCTTTGTCAACTCTTACTTTAAATTTAATTATTTTAGAATTATCCCCTGATTGGTGTGCGTCAATCGAGTTTAGTTTTAGGATTAATGATTCTCCAGGTATGGATTCAAAAGGATATTCTTCAAGCAATTCAATGAGAAACGCTTCAGAAGTTTTTCCGCCTAAATTTTCTATACCTACTCTCACCTCAACAATATCTCCTGCAATTGCCGGATCAGGATCCTGATTAACTAAATTAACACTAAGAACGGTTTTTGCCGTACTATCTGTATGTGTTGACTGAGCATAAACACCAAAGCTCATAACTACTAATAACAAGACCAATATTGACAATTTTTTCATTTAAACACACCTCGAGTTTGATTTTTTCATTTTTTCTTATGTTGGGTACTGACTATTTCCCCATCTTTTAATTCAATAATTGTATGGGCATACTTTGCCAGTTTTAAATCGTGGGTAACCATTATTACTGTTTTACCTTCTTCTTTCCACAATCGTTTCAATGTTTCTAATATTTCTATACCTGTATTACTGTCTAAAGCACCTGTTGGTTCATCTGCAAATATTATCTCAGGATCAGATGCTAAACATCTTGCAATAGATACTCTTTGTTGCTGTCCTCCTGATAATTGCGATGGAAGATGATGCATTTTGTCTTCTAAACTAACTAACTTCATAATCTTCCTAGTTCTCTCTGCTGCATCGGAATCACTATATTCAAGAAATTCAAGAGGTAACATTACATTCTCAAACGCAGTCATGTTTGGAATCAAATTATATTGTTGAAAAATAAATCCTATTGTTTGACCACGCATAGTGGCCAGATCTGATTCTGGAAGTGTTGAGATATCATGTGATTTGAGAAAAACTTTACCTTTGGTAGGTAGATCTAAACATCCTGCTAAATTCATCAAAGTAGACTTACCACATCCCGATTGACCTATTATTGCAACAAAATCTCCCTTATATATTTTGAAGCTTATACCTCTTAATGCTGGAACATCAATTTCACCCATCTTGTAGATTTTCCATGCATTCTCAAATTCTAGCAAAGGTAATCTACCATCTTTTATCTTACGCGCCATTATAGGTTTAATTCTCTCTGAGTTTTTAAAAGATGTGGATCTGAAATGTATATTAAAAATAAAAAAGAGATGGTTACCCATCTATTTATGCATACCTTGCATTCCTCCTTTATGCATGCCCATTCTTTGACCTTGGCCTGAGCCTTGCCGACCTTGTCCCATTCCTTTACCTGAGCCATCCTGTCTTCCTTGACCTTGTCCAAAACCTTGTTTCATACCGTCACCACGTCCTTCGCCTAAACGCATAGGTTTTAGATCATTTTCCTTAGCTAATGCTCTGGCAGCTTCATGGTCGCCTGATTCTCTAAGATCATGCACTTCTATCATAATCTCAAAGTCTTCTTCAGAAACAACATCTGCCATTCCAGATCCGTGAGGTAGTGACGAAACTGCGCTAACCCAGGCATCGTAATCTTCACTCTCTATTGAAGACTTAACAGCATCATGCGCTTGTTTCACATCAACCATTTCCTGAAATTTCTCTTCAGTCATCTGATCCATTCTACGTTCACATCTTTCATTCATAATTTCCTTAAATGTCTCATAGTCTTCTGCATCTAATGCTGCATCCATGGCTTCTCTATTTTCATGTTTATCCACCATTAAAGCAAATCTTTCTTCATCAATTCTATCGACTGCATTAGAATCAACTTCAGATGCCGCTTCTACAAAGGCATCATAGTCATTATTCTCTATAGCACTTTGTACATTTGTGTTTTGACTCATAAATCCTTTTTCATGATTACCAAAACCTCCGAATGCATATGCTGCACCAGTTAAAGATAACGCAGCTAATCCAATTGCAATAATTTTTTTCATTTCCATTCCCTCCTTTGATGCGTTTTCAACACACCTGTAGCAATAAACGTCATAATCGTATATAAGCAAGAAGAAGGCCAAATGTACACTAATCGTCCACATCTTTTATAAATAGAAAAACCAGTAATTAGGCTATGCCACCACACATGATGATGAGACAATTTATGCCCTTAGAAATACTTGCAGTGGAACTAGTTTATTTTCTATTAGTATTTTGTTTGTGTATCTTTATCTACTATAAAACTCGAGATGCTTACAACTTAACAAAACATCAAGGAATATTTCACTTCAGAAATATTTTTTTATATTTTGCATTAGCATATGCATTTAGATTACTTCATATCTTGATGATGTTGTTCATGGAACCTCATATGTTCCAAAACATCAGAGCTTTACAACCTATTAGTTTACTTCTTGTAGGTTACTTTAGCACTATGGCTGTATTGTCAGTTGCAATGGCTATATTAATTAAAAAGTTCAAGAACCATAAAGATGGATTACACACATTAAATAATAGTTTACACATAGTGGCATTGATACTTGGAGTAGTAGTGGCGCTTACCCGCTCACATCATGTACTCATTATAGTTCTGAGTGTACTGTTTGCATTTTCTATTATCTACTCCATATCTAGTGGCAAGAAAAAGAAAGGAATCTTATCTCAGAACAAAGTAACTTATTTACTATTATTCATTTTCTGGACACTTAACATATTATCGTTCAGCAAAGGACTAATACCTTGGGAGCTAAAGATACCTTTGTATTTCATATCGGCTGCAATATTTTTCTGGGTTTTCATAAGAGTGCGAAAGAGGTTATTTTCTAATGCCAAAAAAAAGAGATAGATTAGAAATAATCTACACAATACTCAAGATTATACACAATCACGATAATTCTATCAAGCCCACCCCATTATTAAGATACACCAACGTTTCTTCCCAAAGTTTCTTAGAATACTACAACGAGCTATTAGATAAAGAGTTCATAAGAGAAGAGTACGACAAGAAGAAAAAGAAGTACATTACTTTAACAGATAAAGGATTTAGCTTTCTTGAGAAGTATAAACTAATTCTAGGATTTATTGAAGAATTCGAACTATAATCAATATATTTATATAGCTAAAAATATGAATTTAAGCAATAGAGGTGATTTGGACGGCAAAAAGCAAGCTTGATAACTTAGTACAAACGTTAATACCGCCATTGCTTGTCATCTTACTTACTCTAAGCATTCTTGAGATATTCACAGACGTTTCCAGGTACACTTTATTGATTGATGCCTTTGATTTGTTTCTAGTTTTAGTATTCATAATAGATCTTTACTATAGATGGTTTGAAACACCTAACTTTCCAGAGTACATGAAGAAACATTGGTTAGACATTATCGCTTCTATTCCATTCAACTTAATATTCTTAGGTGTGGATTATTTAGTTTTCACAAGAGCACTAAAAGGTGTTAAGATTGTTTCAAGAGCTGCAAGATTTGCTAAGTACGGCAGATTCCTAAAACTCATCCGATTAGGAACAAGAGCTCCAAGATTTCTTAGAATGCGTGGTCATGTAAAGAAAACAAAAATCCGAAAAGTTCAACCGCACGAAAAACAGATGAAAGGTGTGCTAAGCTTTAGAGTAATTCTATTAGTAACAATAAACTCCATCATGGGTACCGGAATATGGTTCTTAACTGCTGCGGGAGCAAAACACGCAGGACCTGCTTCATTAATCTCTTGGGCCATACTCTCTTTAGTCGCTATATACATTGCAATGTGTTTCTCAGAATTAACTGCAATGTTTCCAAAAGCTGGAGGAGTATATGAATTTGCAAAACAATCTTACGGGAGATTCTGGTCTTTCTTAATCGGCTGGAGTACCTCAATCGCTGGTAGCGTAACAATATCAATGCTTCTTCTTGGAGCACTACAATATCTTATACCTGCAAAATACTCTTTCGCGTATGTGCCTGTAGCCATTTTGTTAATATTGATCTTCAACTATATAGCATTCAAAGGAATGCAAACTAGTACCTATATGCTTGTCACATTTTCTTTAATAACGCTTGCCACTGTTGCTGCAATAATCATACCCGGGTTTTTTAAGTTGGATCCTTCAAACTTCACTCCATTCTTTGTTTTCCCGACGATAAACATAGTGTTGGCGATATTTTTTATTGCAGAAACCTTCTTTGGATGGGAGAGTGCAATATTCTTATCTGCTGAAACCAAAAATCCTAAGAAAATTATGCCTAAGGCATTAATTTATGGGACGATTATTATTGCTTGTTTAGCTTTACTATTATCTTTAACAGGTATCGGTGCAATACCTTGGGAACAGTTTGGTGAATCTACTGCACCTCTAAGAGATCTAGGCGGAGTATACTTCGGAGGCGTAGGATCGATAATATTTACTCTGCTTGTATTTACTTCTATCATCGGAGCGGTTGCTTGCTGGATTGTCACAGCGCCAAGATTATTAATGTCGATTGCTGAGGACAAACTATTTTTCGTTCAGTTTGCAAAAATCCACCCTAAATACAAAAGTCCTTACGTTTCTATCATATTTCAAGCAGTAGTTATCTCTGTACTTGTTTATGTAGGTGCAGGATCATATGAAACGTTACTACATTTACTAATTCCTTTAATTCTAGTAATTTACTCTGCTGTATTGATGTCTGTGGTAATATTAAGATTCAAAAAACCAAACTTGCAACGCCCCTACAAAGTTCCGTTAGGTAAAGTGGGTCCAATACTAACAATTATCTTCATGCTGTTCTTACTTTACATGTTTACACAAGAAACGCACGGTGCTTTCAACTTGCTAAGAATCTCAGGATTGTTGGTTGCATTAGGATTACCTGCTTATTTCTTCATTGAGATATTCTACGACGACAAATACGTTAAATTAAGAAGACACTGGCTTGCAAAGTTATCGCATCAGTATAACTCTCTGCCATTGCCCAAACCAACATTTAACAGAATACTAAATTATGTTGGTCCGCTAAAGAAAAAATCCGTAATACTAGACTACAATTGTGGCACGGGCTCATTCACCAGACAGATTATAAAATCGAAACTTCCATTCAAGAAGATACATGCGGTTGATCAAATCAGAGAAGAAATCAAAGTCTTCAAGAAATACATTCCTGTAGAATGCAAGAAAAAAATTCTGATCACTTATCGTGGCAGCTGGACGATACCCAAAAAGATAAAGAAAGTAGATATATTTGTCTCATTCAACGCCCTAGGCTACATTAAAGATCCTGAAGGATTCATTAAATATATTAAGAAAATACTAAACAAAAACGGAAAGTTCTGCTTCCATATTCATCATCATCTACTTAATGTAACTCCGAATGCTATACTTATTGAAAACAGAAACGAAATATTAAAACTCTTCAAGAAGCAAAAACTAAAAGCCAAGTACTCGATAAAAAAGAAGGCTCTCTCTACACACATATTTATTTACGGTAAAAAATGATTAGAGTACTACAATTCATTCTAATGTTAGGATCGATGATCCTTATGATCTTTCTAATACATTTTTATCTTCTAAAAAGAATCTGTAGCACATTCAAAATAAGATATACAAAGAGAAAACTTCTGTTAACGATTTTCATAGTACTGTGTGTACCCGGTTCTGTTATTCTTTCAAGAATGTTAGAGTCAACGACGTCAAGATTAATATCCGCCATATCATTCACATATCTTGGCATATTAATGACAGTATTATCTGTTTTTCTATTAACGGAAGTACTAAGACTTTTCATCAAGTCAAAAAAAGCATTAAAGCAATTTATCTTAATAGTGTCATTAGTGCTTGTTATGTTTAGCTTTTACAGTGCACTCACTATTGTAGTTGAAGACGTAAACATATATACTGATAGGGTATCCGATAATACTTCTATTGTTCTTCTAACGGACATACATCTTGATGCGCTAAATAAAAAAAAACTACCGAATAAAATAGTACCTTTAACTAACGAACTTAATCCGGATTTTGTATTTATTACTGGAGACCTGGTGGACTCTTCAGATCTAACGCAATCTGATTTTGATTGGATTGCCAACATCAATGCACCAGTATTCTTTGTGAACGGAAATCACGAGTCGCACACTGGCATCCGAGATGACGATCTGCTTGAAAACGCTAAAATGGTAATACTAAAAGACAGAACTGTAGAGTTCAACACAGAATTCACAATCACTGGCAGAGATTATGGCACTAGCCGTAACGTTAGCACACTAATAGATGATCTTGACAAAGAAAGATTCAATATCCTTCTTTCTCATGTCCCTATTACTTTTGAAGACATATCAGAATCCAACATAGATTTAGTTCTATCCGGTCACACTCATGCAGGTCAACTATTCCCTTTCAATTTAATCGTTGGCGCAATTTACCCTCTAAATCATGGTTTGTACCAAGAAAACAACCAATCTGTTTACGTTTCTCCTGGAACTGGAACTTGGGGACCAACTATGAGATTGGGATCTACTAGTGAAATAACCCATATACATCTTCTTAAGAAATAACTCTAAACATATTCAATGTTTCATACAGCAATAATAAAGAAATCCTGCAATAATTCCAACCACGCCACTAATTACGGTAGTATACACCAACCCAATAGACATTATCCCGACACCCGCTAAACCTACGCCAATCGCACTTCCCAAACTCCAGATTATACTCATAGCAGAACCCAATGTCGCTCGAGTTTTAGACGGAATTGCGTGCTGCATTGCAGAGTCATACACAACACAAGCATAAGCAGTCTCTAGTATATGCATTGCGGCTAAACTTAAGAGAGACAATACTATTGACTCAGAAAACGCAAACACAATTATTGCTATTCCTGCTCCAACATATCCAACAAAAAGTGATTTCTTAAAACCCCATGCATGAGCTGATTTCTCCCCTATTAGCGGCGAGAATAAAGCACTGATTGCAACAAGAGAAAATATTAAAGGAACTTTCTCTGCGGAAAATTCTAAGATTTGAACAAGAATAAGAGGAGTCGCAATAAAGAAAGCATCAAAAGCCATTGTTCCTACAAAGACTGAGATGGCCAAGCCTTTTATCTGCTTATTCTTTTTATGAATAATAAAAACTAACGATTCCTTTGCCTCAATAAAAGTATTTACAATAAAATGTTTTTTTGTTTTCTTTGGATGGAAATTCTTCTCATCAGTCATTACACTGATTATAATCACCCACAGAATATTGACAACACCAATAAATAACCAAATAAATCTAAAATTCACTGCAACAATAATAAGACCTATAAATCCTCCAACAATAGAACCTGATCGTTCAAACATGTGTAATCTTGCAAACAGCGATGCTAACTTTTTCTTTTTCTTCCCATAATTCAAGTTATCCACTGCCCATGCAGTTGTTGTTCCAGATTGAAAAGTCCAAGCAATATCACCTAGAATATAGAAAGCACTAATTATCCAGAAATCAGTAAAGATAAAGATTCCAAAGAAAGACAAGGCCATTAAAACAAACGAAATTATTACTGATTTTTTCCGAGAGTAATGATCCGCAAACGCGCCTGTTGGGAATTCGATGAATAAGAATACTAGTCTTGACAATGCAAACATAGTAGTGACTGCCAACACATCATAACCCAAGGATATAAAATAAATAAGCATCAAAGCCGCAACTAGATCACGCCTTATCCCGTTTATGAGCTCACTACCCCAAAGCATAGCTTTGGTTTTGTATTCTGATGCCTTTGAAATCACCATATAACCGAAAGAGCTTTAGGATGTATATAAAATAACCTATACCCTATCTAAGATTTTTTCTCATAAAGAAACTGTCCTACCCTAACGTGTTCTGCTTTGAACGCACCAGCATATGACCTGAAATAATAATGCCATTTTCTTTGTTCTTTCTCACTAAGTTTCACTCTTCCAGAATCAATAGCTTGACGTAAATTACAATCCCACGCTTGCAACGTAAGAGTGTAATTGGGCGTTAACTCGTGCATTCCTAGCTCGTAAAAATGATCTTGAGCATGATTTCTTATTGATTTAATTGGGGGTAACTCTCCATTTGGAAATATGTGTTCATCCACCCAAGGATTTTGTTGAGGCCACAAACTGTGAGTGTATAATGTATGTAATAAGAACCTTCCACCACGCTTCAAACTACTATCGATTACTTCCATAAACTTTCCATAATTTTTATGACCAACATGTTCCATAACACCTACCGCAGAGACTGCATCAAATTCTTTACCTTCTAACCTGGAGGGGAGATCCCTATAGTCGCACAATAACACTTCGATTTTATCACCGTGAACTCTTCTCATGTGATCTGCTTGCTCTTGAGACAATGTTACAACTGTTGGTTTAACGCCGTAATTATCCGCCATGTATCTAGCTAGTCCACCCCATCCACCACCAATGTCTAGAACTCTTTGACCTGGTTTTAAATTTAATTTCTGGCAAATCAATTCCATTTTATTGATCTGAGCTTGTTCTAAATCATCTGTACCATCAAAGAATGCGCAAGTATATTGGAAAGAAGGATCTAAGAAAGATGCATAAAATTCTGGAGGTAAGTCATAATGTTTTTTAATTACTTTCTTTGCTCTTTGTTTAGATTGTCGATTTACAACAAAACCTTTCAAATCTCTATATGTATTATATAGTGGAGCCAATCTCTGATAAACGCCTGATGACAATAATTTAAAAATCACATCATCAATTGAGTTACTGTCCCATTTACTATCCATGTAAGAATTACCAAATCCTAAAGAACCCCTTAACAAAACATCTCTATAAACTGAAGAATCATTAATTACGACATCATTATGTCTAGAATCGCCAATACTTATTCCAGAATGGCTAAAAAGGCTCTCTACCACGAGTCTAGATAAATCCATAATCCTATTAGAAGCGAGATCATCTTAAATAATTTATGATCCGAGAACTAAAAACAATAACGAAATTTCGATAGATTAATAAACCAAAAAGTCTGATTTTAATAACATGTTAGATGCACTAAGCATTATTCTAGTCGTCATATATTTTATAATAGTTCTATATATTGGCTTTAAGGCTAGCAGAAAAGAGGATGATGAAGGATTTCTTTTAGCTAACAGAAATGTTGGAACTTTTGTTTTGACTGCGACGATAGTTGCAAGCATGGTTGGCGGCAACATGATTGTTACAACGATGGCTTTTGTTTACGAATATGGTATTTCATTTCTCTGGTCGGCAATTGGAACATTAATAGGTTTCTTGATTCTGGCATTACTTGCTCCAACAATAAAGAAACTTGCAGATAAACACAAATTCTACACTTTGCCTGATTTTATACACCAGAAATATGGTAAGACTGCAAGCATACCTGCTGCAGCAGTTATATTCATATCATATCTTGGATTTTTACTTATTCAATTTATTGCAGGTGGAATTGTTTTATCGTCAATAACCGGCTGGTCATATCCTTTCTCCATAATTCTTATAGGGGTTGTAGTTGTTGCATATATAACTGCCGCAGGGTTCAAAGCCGTAATAAGGACTGATGTCTTTCAATATTTTGTTATATTTTTGCTTGCAATTCTGGCAATATTTCTTTTTGTAAACTCTGGTAAAATAACTTCCGAAAGTCTAAGGATATTCTCGGCTGGTCCTGCAAACATTGCAGCATTTCTTTTGTATGGTATTGTAGTGACAATCACCGGAGCAGAAATCTGGCAAAGAATATATGCAGGAAAGACTGAAAAGATTGTTAAGAAATCTCTTATCTGGTCGGGATTCATTACTGCCGCCATACTTACAATAATAGTCTTGATTGGTCTATTCGTGCAGTCAAGGTTTCCCAATATAGTTCCTGAAACTGCATTGGTCGTTGGATTTTCTAATCTTCTGCCGCCCTATTTGTTAGGAATCGGGTTAGTCATTCTATTTGCTGCAATCATGTCTTCGCTTGATACTTTTCTTTTTGTTCTCTCAACAAGTGTTAGCAAAGACTTTCTAGGTAAGTTTGATAGATTATCCCGGCATAATTTTGCAACAAATACCAGAATATGTTCAATTGTTTTTGGAATTATTGGAATAATTCTTGCTCTTCTGTTAACTTCTATCGTAAGTGTAATACTCTCAATTGCGGGAGTTTACTTTGCATTATTTGCTGCAGTAATATTCTCATTCAAATACGATCTAAAAGCAAAAGCGGTTGTGTTGAGTATTATTGGAGGGGTGCTAGCATCAGTTGTGTCTTGTATCGTTATAGGAATCTCTGTAGAGTCAACTTTAATGTCTTTTCCTGCATCATTTATTCTGCTAGGTATTGGGCAATTAGTTTTTAAGAAATAATTCTATGATCAGAGAAATAAAATATGCATTACATATTTCTATTATGCAGATTAAAGCTAATCCCTATATTTCTCTGCAACAATTTCAAGAGTAGATCTTGCAGAATCGTAAGAACCTTCTCTCACACCTAAGAATTCTATGTGTATTGGTTGAATGCCAAAATCGCTATCAAATACGGGATTAGTAACTGACCCTGTTTCTACTCTTCTACCTTTGCTACCTGCACTAACAGAAACGCGACCAACTTCTTTTGTTACTTCTGCAGGACTGGGTTCAGGTTTAGGATCATAGGTGCTCGGTAGTGGTCTCAAACCACCTTTGGATGTGCCCAAATCTCTATAACCCAAATCAAATGATGGGGTGCCACCACCTCTTGTTGGAGAAGAATCAGAGCTAAACAACTGTGCACCTCTATCTCCGCTAAATATGTCTGTTATGTCTCCGCCTGTTCCTTCGGCTGTAATAATATTTTTAGTAAAAAGTGCACTATAATCCACTCCTTCCCTTACACGATACAAATAGATTTCAACGTCGCCTGCACCTTCAGGTGTTGCTGCTAATTGCTCGGCGCTCATTGTTATTAACATTTCTGCACTAAATGCTTGATTGTGATGTGGGTCTGGTGAAATAGGTATAACTCCGCCATTATCTTGTCCTGATAGAAGCTGAGTTACACACTTGCCTCCATATTTTAATACCGCACCATAATACATTTTATCTTCTAGTGGTGCATTAACGCGAAGTACAATTTGAAATTCAGGTTTAAATCTATCGTCTTCAGAAACATCTGCTCCTGGGAATGGTAAGAATGATACTATGTCGATAACATTTCTTACAGTTCCAGTTCCACTATGTGCTCTCGACGCAGATTTAACTCTACTATCTAGATCGCCTTCCCATTTTTTCATCCTTGTTAATATAGGTAGACTATATGTCATTAATGGAATATCTGGAGGTAGATCTCCTTCAACTGGTTCTTTAAGATCTTGCTCTTGAATTGCTAGATCATCATCTGGTGCAATCTTATGAGATGGTGCAACAATACAAACGTCCAAAGAAATTGGTGTAAAAGGTGTAACTCCTTCAGGAAATTCAGAATCAAAATCAATTGGTCTTCTACGCATTCTGCCTATTGGATCTTTAGCGGGTTCAACCCATTGTAAATTTCCAAATTGAATTCTATCATTTTCTAAAGCATGAGCTACTTCCCATGCCCTCTCATAGGCATTTAATTTTCTACTCTTTTTGATACGATCAGTCGCGGATAATAGTGCTGCTTCTTCCATATATTTGCTAATTACAAACTAATTAAAATAGTTTTCGATTTTAGTAACTTTGTAGTGGTGTAGAATTAAAGGAAACGCTGCCGCCCGGATTTGAACCGGGATATCCCGAAGGAAACAGGATGTCTTGTATTCAATCTAGTTCCAGTCTTACGCTTTCTCTATTAAAGAAATCTGCGCAGTACCAGATTGTGCCACGGCAGCACAGAGTAAAACTTCCTTCACTCCTTTATAAATTTAATGATTCTCGTAGTTTTCTTTCTTTATTCAGATGCCAGAATCCAATAATTTCGAAGTACTTCCTCCGTGCCTCTTTTGTTCCGATATTGATTATTTTCACAGAAGCTTCACAACTTTTACTTGAATTATAATCATAGCATCTATGATCTATACCTAATTCATGTAGGAGTTTAGAAACTTCATTCATTCCATTAATATTGATTGTTTGTACACGAATATATTTGGAACACACATACGCTTCTGAAGAAAAGAATGCCTTTAGCCACGCTTCTTTGGCGCCCGTAACCGAGAATAATGAGTGTGGCACAGTCCAATCTGAAGTGCCAAAAGATCCACACTTCAACAGATTCTCAACAACGGTTTTAGATGTCAAACAAACATTATACACATTATCCTTAACATATACGTTAGGATCTTTGCCATAAACATACTTTAGAGCATCACAATATTTGTATAACATATCTTCATCATCGGGATAAAAGCGCAGCTCACAATGAACGCCAGATTTCATCTTTCTAACAGTTATGCATCCATCTCCTGCGACAAATCCGCAAATTGCAGACTTTAGAACAATACCTTTAGAAGTCTTATCGCAAAAACTCTCTTGCTCTTTTTGATGAATTATCTTCCAACGATTGCTCATCAGATAGAATAATTAAATAAATTTTAAGAAAGTTGTGTTGTCTCCTAATAACAACTACTAGATTGATTAAATATATTTGTCAAAAGAAGGACAATTAGTTATCAATCATCTCAATCTCAATGTTCAATCCCTCAGGAATAGGTACTTTCATTATTAACCTAAGAGCTCTCTCATCAATTCCGAGGTCAATTAACCTCTTGTGTATCCGCATCTCATATCTTTCCCATGTAGCCTTTCCGTCACCACAAGGAGACTTACGAGTAGTTATCTTTAACTTTTTAGTAGGAAGAGGAATGGGACCCTTTATGTCTACACCAGTCTTCTCGACAATGTTATTAATGTAGTCGCAAACTTCATTAATCTTTTCTATATTAGTACTTGCTAATTTTATTCTTGCTTTCTGCATTTTTCTTCGGGCCTACCACACAATAAATTTAATTTACTATGAAAATAAAATAAAAAATAAAGAACTTAAAGTTCTTTTTTCTTTAACTCAATGCACATACCTGCTGCAACAGTAGCACCTGAGTCTCTGATTGCAAACCTGGACATTTGAGGAATTTCCTTCTGTGTCTCTATGCACAATGGTTTCATTGGTTTAATCGTCACAATAGCTGCGTCGCCATTTTTGATGAAGTCTGGATTTTCTTCTAGAACTTCACCAGTTGCTGGATTAAGTTTCTGTTTGATTGCCACTACTTGACATGCAACTTGTGCAGTGTGAATGTGGAATACCGGAGTGTAACCAACAGTGATAACAGTTGGGTGGTTCAATACAACCATTTGTGCAGTGAACTCCTCTGCTACAGTTGGAACATTGCTCTCATGACCAAGAACATCTCCTCTTGCACAATCCTTTTTACCAATACCTCTAACGGAGAAACCTACATTGTCTCCAGGTTCAGCTTGCTTAAGTTGTTCGTGATGCATCTCGATAGATTTAACTTCGCCCTTCACACCTTTACCTTCTCTTCCGGGTACAGCAACAATCTTATCGCCGACCTTCATGATTCCAGTTTCAACTCTTCCAACAGGTACAACACCAATTCCAGTGATACTGTATACATCCTGTAAAGGTAGTCTTAATGGAAGCTCTGTTGGTTTTTCTGGTGGATTGACTGCATTCATTGCTTCAAGCAAAGTTTTACCAGTATACCAAGGCATTTTATCAGACTTAGTTACAATGTTATCTCCTTGTAGAGATGCGATTGCTAAAAATGGAATTTCGTCTGTTTTGTATCCTACAGATTGAAGTAAAGTAGTAACTTCAGCAACAACTGCTTTGTATCTATCTTCGGAGTAGTCTACGCCGGAGATATCCATCTTATTAATTGCGATAATCATTTGACTAACACCAAGAGTCTTAGACAAGAATACGTGTTCTTTAGTTTGTGCATTAACACCATCGTTAGCTGCTACAACCAAAACACCAACATCAGCTTGTGCTGCGCCAGTAATCATGTTCTTGATAAAGTCTCTGTGACCTGGTGCATCAATTACAGTAAAGTAATATTTGTCAGTTTCGAACTTCTTGTGAGCCAGATCGATAGTTACTCCTCTCTCTCTCTCTTCTTTCAAGTTGTCCATAGTATATGCGAACTCAAAACCAGACTTACCAAGTTCAGCTGCTTTTTCTTTCAGCTTTCTCATAGTAGTATCATCGATAGTTCCTGAATCGTATAGTAATCTACCTACAGTAGTTGATTTTCCGTGATCAACGTGTCCAATGAAGACAATATTTACGTGTGTTTTTTCTTTTGCCATTTTGTGTTATATCCTCCACCTTT
>Ga0233431_1002499_pt1 | contig 25548 bp, 28 predicted proteins | sample SI_118_April2016_FD_179867 | JGI IMG/M metagenome (GOLD analysis project Ga0233431, IMG submission 179867) | Seawater microbial communities from Saanich Inlet, British Columbia, Canada - SI_118_April2016_200_MG | ecosystem: Environmental > Aquatic > Marine > Inlet | place: Canada: British...
ACAGCTACCGCTTCAAGGAAAACCTGAGATTGAGGGAATGCACAATGACTTGATGGCTAACTTTAACCTGTTAGGTGGTCCCCCTTATAATGGCCGAAGGTGGGTCCCTTTTTAGTTGCCAAAAACAAGGCGGTTTTATGATACTCCGCTATAGTATAATAAAACGTTGTTTGCGACATAAAAGCCCTAGGATTTAACAAGTTCCAGTGAGGACGCTGTCCAAAGAACTTCTCCAACATGGCGTTCCTCTGGTGAGTAGAGTACCCCTGAAGAGTAATGAAACAAATCCCCTGCCTAATTGAGTTGGAATCAACATGCGATTCAAGTAAACCAACCTGCTCGGGAAATTTGTGCTTCTTGTTTGAATCGGCATTGTAACAAAAGCACTTCAACTCGAATACAATTTCTTCATCAAAGCATATATCGCTCTTCTTCGAAGGCATATTTGGATAGCCAAAGTTGAAAATAAGCTGTGTCGGTTTTGCAGTACCGTCCTGCAATATCGACTGAGCCATCTCCACTCGAAACCAAGACTCAAAAGCAGAACGATATTCACTGGCGACTAGATGAGCTGACGGAAGGTTCTGAGTATGCTTATCAAAGTTTTGGGCTAAACGCAGTGGGTCAAGCACTTTCATCATTTGGTTCCAAACTATGGCTTAATAAGCCCACTTTTCTCATATAGACGCCACTTCAATTTACATTCAATAAGTGGGAACTTTGTCACACCAATTCCAGATACATTCCATGCACTTGTCGCTGAGTCATAGGATGCAGTGACATTTTTTAAATTCGTGACGCTATTATTTTGACATCTATAAGAAAGCCCTTCGGAAATCTGCTCTCCTATATGCTCCATTACTAAAGCTATAGCTTCATCTTTTGAATAGTATGGCTGAGACACAGTTTGTAAGGGACGAGGTATATTACGAGGAGATTCATCGTCAGTATCGCAAGATACTAGACATATTGATGCCACAAACAGTCCGAGAATAACGAGTAGTATCTTACTCACCGCTGTCTCCAACTATCTGATTTCAAGTAATACATTCCGTCCAACACATGAAAGTAATTCATGATAAGGGAATCAAGGTGCATCTTTCATTTGTTCTAGAACACCTTGAATTATCTCTTTATACTCTTCCTTTGCTTTATAGTTATCCTTTTCCCAAGGGTAGTTGGGGTACTCATAACCAATTATCTGTCGTAAGAAATCATTCTTCTTCATACCAAGTTGTGATGAAATCATAGTTACATAGTATCCAACTTTGGAAGCATCAATAGTTGAATCGTATTCAACAAATTCCTGTTTCAATTGTTCTCTTGTTAGTACCTTTCTATTCAAACAGGCTGGTATAAAGATGTTCCTTATTCTTTGATTTGTAACCTGGGTCCTTGAAAGATATTCAATTAATAATTGCTCTAGTTGTACTTGGTCATAGTTACCAGGTTCATCGGACATTGGTATTTCAAATTTCTTCTTCTTCTTAACTCGTTCTTTTTCCAGTTCTTCTGAAATAATGGTCGTTTTTGTTAATAGCTCATCACCGCTAGAGGTCTTAATATAACTCAGGACTATGGCATTGATATTCACATTGTAACTATCCGACAGCCATGCAATCATTCGTTCAAGTGAGGATTCGATAGCAAAGCCAATCAAAACGATTCGTTGGGTGCTATTTATATTTAAATTCTCAATATCGATTTCTGGGAATGTATCACTAAACAATTCTTCTAGGCTTCTTCCAGTATATTGAGCACAAATATCACTTGCTTTTTCAACACCCCAGTCTGCTACATCAGACGCATAGTCTACAGCTTGAGCTAATGCTTCCCGTGGTAATTTGTCTCTTTTGAGTTCGATAACAACTAAATTCCCCGCCTTATCGATGGCAAGCAAATCAATTGGTCCAGATTTTGATGGTACTTGCCTCCCAATAATTAGAATGTCATCTCCGATAAGAGATGGATTGTCCGCAAACCACGGTTCTACATCGTAAGGCTCTTTTTTTCCTTCACTTGCTGGTTTTGTTTCAATAGCTTGAGGTTTCCCTTCAATTATTTGCCACGTCTTGATTTCTGTTGCCATATATTACTCTCCTTTTCCAACACATGTGATAGCGTAAAACAACAGCTTTTTAGAGTGTACTTATACTACACCCACGTTATTTGCGAGTCAAGGAATGTTGCATTGAAGATGATACCAAGTCAAAATATCGAAACCAAATACAGGGACTAATAGCATAATTAAAGGGGTACCCCCGACCGATTCCTACTTTATATGACAGTCCTCTTCTGACAGTCAATCCATCCTCTTGTGTCGTCAACTAGACCACCACACAGGCCACATCCTTTTCGTTTTCAGTCCGAAGCTACACAGAGGCTTTCGATGCGAATTACGGCATGTTCTGAGTTGTCTGGATACGTGGCACTCACCTCTTGACAGTAATATCACCTTGTGATAGTATTACCATTGTTCCTAAGGTATATCACCTGAAGGAGGGAGATATGAGAACAATTCGTATTTCTGATGAAGTATGGGATAAGATTGCCGAACGAGGAGTATTCGGGGAAACTCCAGATGACGTCCTAAGACGGGTGTTTGGTATCAAGGATACGGCTAGTATTGCCACGCAAACTGGGAAGAAACGTCAGAGATATGCAACCAACCGTATGACTCCCAAGATAACGAATGGAGTTTTCTCGTTAGAATTTGAAGATGGGGCAAGTAGAGAATTTAACCTTCCTCCAAAACATGACAAGGGTGCCCTTCGAGATGTCTTGGAGGATGCTCTAAGTTTCGCAAATCGAAATAATGCTACTGAGGGCCAACTTCAATATGTTAGAAAAGCTCTTACTGACAATGGATATCACCTGACGAAATAGGCGAGATTGAGGACAGAAAGCTAGGGCATGATTGGGTTGTCTTGAGTTTGGACTATAAAAGGAAGAGAAAACCTAAAAGAAAGAAGGGGGTAGAAGATGAAAAGAGTTAAGCAAATTACCGAAAGGTCCAAAGCTAAGCAAGGGCAAAAAGTTAAGCAAATCGTAGCTAATGGTGGGCCTCATAATCCCAAGGTCGATGGTTCAAGTCCATCCGCCGCTACCAACTTTTAAAGCTAACGAGCCCACCTCGGTAGAAATATGGGGTGGGCTTTTTTGTCTTTTTGAACATCTTATAAACCATCGGTTTCTCCGAGTGCATTGTTTGAAGCTGTATGCACTACTTGATTTCAAACATTCTGCAAACGACCTACAAATCCTGTCGCTACCATTATTCTAGCGGATGTTTCTATTCATATTTTCACTCTATTTTCATCGTTCTTTATTGGCACATAATCAATTTAGCTTCGAACTACTCCCTCCGATTACGTATGCCCGAAGTTTTTCCTATACCATTATGGACGTTAGTACTATTGACGGTTATAGCAAGCTATTGTAATAGTTGTATTGGGACTGGAGGAAGATCATGGAAGATAAGTTATTGACCATAGACGACGTTGCTCGGAACCTCAAAGTCAGCGAAGCTACTGTGTACCGGCTCATGAGGGAAGGTGAACTACCTGTGATTAGAAGGGGCAGGAAGTTCACTCGCATTCAGGAAAGCGATCTCATGGCTTTTGTCCAACGGTATAGAAGACTGGCATCGGTGGAAATGTCACCGTAATTTATGACAAAAAGTTCTGCTCACCTTGCCTGTAAAAACAAGACTTGTTTCAGCTTGAGCTGTATTGGTTCGAACAATAATGAGGCATTGGATAACTCTGGTTTGTATGGAATAGTATAGACAATACGAAGCAATATCCTGGTATTTTTTGTTATCATTTCTTCTTGGATTAGAAGCGCTCCACAAGTGAGCGCTTTTTTGTTGGGTGATAACGGCCTTGCTTTGGTATCCCCCTATTTTCAACTTTACCATCGATTCGTCATGCTGTAACTACTCCTGCATATCTATAGGTGCTTCTTCCTCTTTTTTCACCTCGATCCATATGGTGAATACTGCTCTTTGTGTTCAGAATATTACTCCTTACCCAATCAATGGAACAAAACTGTGTGGTGTTTCGTCAACTAATAAAACTGAATACTATTTTGCGGGGTCGTATTATGATATCTCAGCAGGAAGAGAGATCGGTCGGAATGCATCGCCACAGATGGAAAACGGTGCTTGTTTCTTCACACGGAACTGTGACCCAGAGATGCGAGTGCAAGACCGTACCGGAGTGCAGAGCCATGCGGCAAGTAAGTTCAGACGGATATTGTGTTTCCCTGAGGTCTAATGCTCCACTCAGAACCGAATGGAACAAACTGCAGTAACATTCCGTCCCAAGAAATAAATGGGTGTACGTGATTGGTTAACGAAATCGAGGAACTGGAAGCAACGGGAGTTGCCTTCCAGTAGTGTTGGTTCGACTGCCAAGGGATTGGCGGGAGGCCAGGATTTGGCGGAGTATTCTTCTGATGAAGAGACCAATGACTTCCTGAGGGAACTCCAAGAACTTGCTTCCCAGATGAAGCAAAGCGATTCAGATAATCCGAAGCCTGGGTAAAGCTATTGCCATGAAAGATTGACGAAATCTTTCAGCATCCCAAAACAGAAGCATTGCCGTGAGATTTTGAGAGGGACGTAATCTGAGAAGTGCGGCATAGCAGGGAGGTACGATGGTTCGCACACTTGCGAGGAAATACCCTGTCAGTTGGAGGCCGGGAGAGGCTGCCTCAGCGCTGATGCTGGATTCGCTCTTTAATGATATGGGTATTGGGATTAATGGTAACCAGGTTGATTGTGAGGCTCGCAAAGCCACTCACAGATACTGCACCAATGCGATTACAGAGGCGTCATGCCAAGGGTCCAGTCTGGGGATAGGGCATCTCGAAAATATGGCGAGAGTGTTCTATAAGGCATATCGTGAGGGTTGGCGAGATGGGGAAGACAATATACTACGATGACTATTGTTTTAGTTCAGACATCGCTCTGATAAACAACGCGACTGACGTATCGACCGGTTGTATCTCGGTTTCGCTACGCATTTTCCAAACAGCTAATCCTTTTTCGATTGCGATCTCGTTCCCCAAGTAATTGGTATACTCAACGTTTTTCTTCATAACCCAACCCATCCCGATAGAATATCTAGTTCCATCTATTTCTACTTCATATTCCGATTTAAGCGATTTTCTGTTTATGTTGCCCAGCCATTCGGTATCCTCATAGATGTTGTAGATAGCATTGCCAACTGTGAATCTTGGGCTTTGTATAAATTCCATGCTGAGGCCAGTATTAAACGAGACTTTGTATGCGCTGTTTGCAAACTTGAATGATTGGTTGTTGGTGGAACTGGATATGCTCGCGATATTTTCATCCTCGCGGATAGCTATGTGTTCTTCTTTTGTTGACGTGAATGCGTTTTTGATTAGCAATTCATCCATATATATTCTCTCCTAAAGACTAAGAGCAGATAGCCCTTATGCGTGGTATGATGGCTGATGATCGGTTGTTGATTTTTAATCGGCCTGAAATCAGAGCCTAATCTAGCTAAGTGTAAATCCAAATCCACTTTTCTACACGTCTGATACACCTATCCCAAACTGGTCTCTGTTCACCGGAAATGTTGCATGGTCTCCCAGTAATCTGGCCATCTCTGTGCTTTCATGGAAGTCTTTTACACCAACGCATTCCATAGCAGAGTTACATCGCAGGCACTTTTCTGCTGATGGGATATCTGACCTTTCAGTTTCATGTGCGGACTGATCTTTTGGGTTGTCTCGCACATTTTTACATTTCCAGCATGTGTCTACTTTTATCTTCAATGATTGTTCCGCATTTTATGCAATCCCACATATCCCGTTAACTCTTGAATTTATTTGCAGTAAATCTGGTTGCTGAACAGACCTATTGCTCTATTACACTAAAAAAAGGGGATGCCTGCGAGGCATCCCCTTTGTAAAGACTTCGGGATCTGACCAAAACGGAAATTTACTCTTCGGTAGCCTGGCTGCCATAGCCCCAGAGGACTTTAGGTCCAAGGCTTTGCGTCCCAGGATTTCTCCTGGTTTGCCTTTGTCGGAGACTAATAGGTCACTCCCCCGACTCGGGAGATACCATGCTGCTCCGGATTTCTAAGACTAGCACTATAACGCATGATTGAAAACGGTGCCAGCCCTCAATTAAATGGGGGGGATACTCACATTTTTACGGGACATCGATGCGCATGATGAAAATCGTTATCGTCTTGAGTGTCACTATTCGGTTGTAACGATTTGTACATTGAGGTTATAATTCTTTCAGCTATTTAGTAATCACGGTATTCTGTAAATTTACAGGAGGTCAAGGCAGGGTTATGGCGAACTCCAGAGAAGAAATCAAACGGGACCTTGATGATATTTTGGTCAAGGGATTGGCCGAGAATATATGCCAGGCCGAAGAGGCGATGGCGCTTTGTGCGGGCATAGGGGAAAACGCTGGTGCCGGTTTTGGATCTGGCAATAGACAATTGTTCAGCAGGATACGAATAATGCTGGAGCGATATGCTATCCTGGCGGTCACGAGATTGTTTGAGCCGGAAGAAGATGGATTTCATTCGATCAGCATTCCGGTAGCCCTTAATTACATGCGTTTCCATGCTGATTATCTCGAACTCAATGATCGTGAGTTTATACTTAAAAAACTTATTAGTTTTGGGCATGAAGCGAAAGAGTTCGAGGGCATACCTGACCCATGGATTACTCAGCTTGTACGTAAGGAATTCGCGGATCGGATGCCCAATGATGATGATCCTGATAGTGATGATCTGTCCAAAGCTCTGGTCAGTTTGAAGAGCATGCGCGATACTTTTGTCACTGATGCAGTTACCGAGCAGGAACTGGAAGAAATCGAAAAGGCTGAACGGAGTATGAAGACGCTGCTCATATACGCCAGGGACTTTATCGGGACGATTGGGCAGGGCTATCTCGGTGTGGTTTTTGAGAGCAATCCCAATGTACTTCAGAATGAACTGGCACAATTACTGAACCGAATAGGGGCACCGCAGGATTGATAAGTAAACCAATTTTGGGAAGAGATATGTTGATAACTATGGCAATCGGCGGGGCGATTGTTCTGGTATTAACGGGATTGCTCTTGGGAGGATGTAACTCCGAGTCTGATTGCGATGATCTCGAGACTCAGAATGCTGCACTGGAAAAGGATAGTATCGATTTGCGTGCGGAACTTGAGAATCTGGGTGATGAGTACGATTCCATACTGAGCGAGTATGAAGTCATGCACCAGGAATTGGAAGCACTCCAGGCGGATTATCAGGATTTGTTACAGATTAAGGGGGAGTCATCACTAAAAAATCCAACATGGCAGGAATTGAAACGATTTCTGGAGCTAGACGACACGAATGAGAACGAATACATTGCTGACGAATTTGACTGCGAAGGTTTCTCAATTACACTTAGGGATAATTCTGTAAAGCGTGGTTTCAGGGCGGCCTTCGTTGCGATTGGATTTGGGGAAGGTAATACCGGGCATGCGCTGATCGCTTTCGATACTGTGGATGAAGGATTGGCTTATGTGGATAATACCCAACATGATGCGATTGGCTATGTGGAGGTTGGTAAGGTTTACGGAGCGATTGCTCTGGATGGGGTGAAGGAACAGTATGTCAACTGCAATATGCAACCAGGCGAATTCTGGCAGTCACTGAAGTATGTTCAATACTCAGGTAATATGTTTGCTTATAGTTACTATGAAAACTACTCTTCAAGGCGTCAGTTTTATGAATCGAGTATCGAAGCTTATAATATCGAAGTCAGAGAATATAATAGTGCAGTGGCTGAATTCAACGAAGGCGGTGGCGCATATTCGTATTCCCAAGTGGATACCTGGGGGGAGAAATTGGCAGATTGGTCTGACAATTTAGAGGAGTTGGATCAGGACCTGGGTTCTAGTAAACTTGAACCGATGGGCATAGTATCGAGCATAGAGATGTATTGGAATTGAATAGATACTGTTCTCAGTTTCAAATTCGCATATTAAACAGGATGACGGGGTACCCTAAAAGGGTACCCCGTCAATTTTACCCATTCGATTTAACTATCGTGGATTTTTATGCCAGGGCCTTGACTTTGGAGCTTAATTCTTGAGCCTTGGCATCATCGATCATCAACTTGCCTGAGGTATAGCACCATTTGGCCAGCTCGTCCAGGTGTGAAGGAGATAGTTGGGATGATTCGATTTTTAGATTCCCACTGATTTGCCGATCCACAAATTTCTTTGCGGCCGGTCCAAAGTATGTTTTGGATAGATTCACTACATCATCATATAATGCCATTTTGCTTAATTCTCCTCATCGTCTTCTGACAAAAAGCGTACTGCTGCAACCATTCGACCGAAGCTTTCGGCCAGATCACCGATTTCATCATCGGACTTGACGGTAACAGCAACATCCATGTCGCCCATGCTCACCTTCTCTGCCGCATCATTCAGTTGTGCAATCGGCTTGGTGATGCTGCCGCTTATCCACAGAGCTATGCCCAGGACTATGATGGCAGCGATTAAAAGTATCACAATTACGGTGACGGTCATGCTGCTGGTGGAATCTGCAAGGTCATCCTCCAATGTTTCCAGACTGTCAAGAGATGCAAATGCCATTTCCGTAGGCTGCTCAATCATGAACAGTTGCCCGGTACCGGCATACCCAATAGTCTGCTCACCGAAATACAGTGAACTGTTGGCATCTCGGGCGTAACCGACGATGTATTGGCCATCACTGGTTGTGAAGAATCCGCTGTTGATTATCTCATTTTCTGCGTTTAGGAGAATATCCCTTACCGTTTTCTCGGATTCGGTCCATACGATACTATCCGGCGAAGTCAGAGTGCCTGCATCATTATCGAACCACCTTTGCACCGGGTTGCCATTGGCATCCACTTCAACCGGTTGTACGCCAGTAGCTGTCAATCCCCACGACCTCGTATCGCACTGAATTCCACCTTCACGGTTGAAGACCAACACTTCACTATCAGGATACATTCCGGCATAAGCCTGCCCCATTGTGGTAGGCCATTGAATTGTTGAGGCTATTACCGCACCAACAACATTACCGCTGGCATCCTTCACTTTCGTCGTCACATCAACAAAATACATACCCGCTGCTTCAACAAAATATGGGGTCTCATTAATGTAAGTATCATATTCACTGGCCATGAGAGCTTGCCATGACGGAACGTAACTCAGCATTCCGCCGGGGCCATCCGGGGGCGGAGCCATCAATTGAGGGCTGATCCCTGCCATAGGAATAATGGTTCTGTCTGACTGAGGTGCGGAGAATGCACCGGCTACAGCCATTCCTGTAGCATCAGTAACGGTGACTACAGCAAAATAGGGATTGATACTCAACTGGTCCATCAGGAATGTGTTAGCTGCTCCAACATAGACTTCATTGCTCGCGTCAGCAGCTACCGTTGTAACGACGGGAGATACGGCATAGGCTCGTGCCTGTGCCGAGCGTGCAGACATCCATGTTTCCATTGTATTCGACATCTGTTTGGCTTGTTTTGCCAGATGTGCCCCGATAGTATCACTCTCCAGTGCAACCCGTGCTTCGTCCACACTGTCACTAGCCTGATTCTCCGCGTCAGACATGCTAAGATTTACCAGTAAACCAATGATGATTATCGGTATAAGGCTAATGAGTAACATTTGCAGAGAGAGTTTTCCGCGAAGACTCTTGAAAAATGATCTGTTTTTTGCCATGTTTGTGTTCTCCTTTCGTTGTGATTTCAGGTTATGGGTTTTATACTTTTTATCTACGAAGTGTCCTGATATGTCATTTTAATCTCCTCTCATCATTTTAGTTAGACTATTGATTGATTCGCGTAGCTTCGGTTTGGATCACAGCTATATCCTTTTGGGTGAAGAGTCTCCATCCGTTTCTGTCTCTATGTGTTGACTTTGGGACAGTACCCTCTTTTGTCCAGCGGTGGAGGGTGCTTCTGCTGATTCCAGCCATTTGACAGGCTTCGGCTGGTCTGTAAAAAATTTGGTCATCTACTTCAATCGGCATGTACTATTGTCTCCTCTCAATGTTTCGATTTATAGAACGTCCACGTTGCACAAAAAAAGGGATGCCTAGAAAGGCATCCCTCGAATGTACACTATTATAACGCGTCAGGTTAGTGTACGCTTTTCGGCGGCCTGGCGGTCATAATCCGTAAGGACCTTAGACCCATGGCTTTGCGTCCCGGAATTTCTTCCGGTTTGCCTTTCTCGGAGCTTGCGGAGGCAGTTAATTCAAGTGATGAAAGAATGATCTCCGCTCGGATTAATTTTCAGAATTTCATGTCTTCTTCATAACTGTTATCTCAAAGTGATCAAATGATAATCAATGGCAGGACTATCTGAGATGAGTTGATATACCCAGTATATAGTGTGGGGATGAGGCTCAATACCATGTAAACCCAAAGATTCGATTGGGGGAGAACCCCCAAAATTTCAGGCCATAAGTTGAAGCTAACCAAAGCTATAAAAACATATCGAAAGCTATTCTTTTCGAGAAGCTTTGGGCGCAAACGCATACAACAGGCTAGGTAGTGCGAATAGAGCCATAAGCAGCGAAAGGGCAATCATGATAGCTGTTAGGATTCCGAAAGTGGAGAACATAGGCATGGGTGCAAAAGCTATCACTGTGAAGCCCACAACTGTGGTAAGCGCGGCACTGAACAATGCCAGTCCTGTTGTCTCTGCAGTGATACGCAGTGCGGACCTCTTGTCATTTCCATTAGAGAGTTCTTCACGAAAACGCTCGGTGAAGTGGATGGAGAAATCGATGCCCATTCCAATAGATATTGCGGCTATGGTAGCAGTCAGCATATTCAGGGAGTATCCTGCGAGATACATGAATCCATATAACCAGCAAGCCACGAGAATTACCGGAATGATCGTTATGATGGCATACCTTATCGAGCGGAAAACTATAAGTAGCAACATGATCACTGCGGCAATAGCAAGGATCAGTGACATGCTCAAGGCATCTGCAATGGCATCGAACTGAACCACTCGCACATCGGCTGAACCAGACAGTCCGTAACGAGTAATACTGTCAACGTTTGCGAGTGCTGCATCCAAGTCGTGATTAAGCTCAGTTGAAGCGTTCCTGCTAATTTCCTGCTCCCTTGTACCTGGGATACCAATGGAGAGTAAAGTGGCATAGTTGTTCGTATCTGCATCAAGCTGAACGAACATTTCTGGTATCTGCTTGGTGGTGTAGCGCATCGTAGTTTCGTCTTGAGGGAGTCCATATTCCAGAACGTAATCGTAGACAGCTCGCAGTTGGTCCGGTGTATCAGGGATGAGGTCTCCATCAATATCCGTAATCTCTACTCCTGAAGCTGTATGTATCTGATTCTGGACGTAATCGTTTTCGACCACCACCTCCAGGAGCTCAAGCAGGAGTACGTGTACATTGGGTCTATTATCAGTTGGATTTCGACCGATGTATTGGTTATCATCCATTTCATCAATTGTTGCTTTGATGGCATCCAACGATTTTTGTTGAGTGAGATCTCCTTCGAAATAGAGGTATGAGGGCTCCCCGCCCATATCGGCCCCATGTACGTCCCACTTATCCAGGCTGACAACAAAATCCGAGTCTGGCTTCAATGCATCTTTAGCATCGAATTTGGTTTCTACCTCCGTCCATCCCCATCCTGCAAATGCGGTTATGATGAGGATGACGGGCAGGGTTATAAACCATCTGTCGCTCAAAGCGATTACTGATCTTCCCAGCCATCCACCGCCAGTCATTTCATTCCGAACCTTGGCGTGTTGCTCTGCACTGGTTTTTCTACTTGCTCGCCATTTCATATTGACTGCCGGTACGAATAGGCCAAGAATCACTAGTGACGCAAATATGGCAAATGAAGCCGCGATAGCGAAGCCAATCACAGATTCTATGCCGGATGAAGCGTTGGAGCCAAAGGCAACTATCGTAGTACCCATGGCCAGCACCAATGCTCGGCCAACACGATAGGTTGAATTACCTAATGCTTCGGGTGGTTTAAATCCTTTGTCTCGTTCTTGACGATACCGGAATAATGCCTGAATAGCATAGTCTACTCCCAAAACCACAATGGTTATTGGCACGATCAGGTCGAGCGTTACAGATCCTTTAAGTCCAATGAGATTGACGAAGCCTTTAAGCCAGATAATCAACATGGTCAAGCCCGCCGTAGCAATCAACATGATTACCCATGAGCGGAAAATGACTAGTAGCAATATGGCAATCAGAAGCATGGCAACACCGAGGAGCATGCCACTAACCGCGCCTTCATCTTCGATTTCCAAGTTCAGGTCTATTGCTATACCCCAGGATTCGTTCAACTGTTCCGAGTCACGCATGATATCCTGCATCTCGCGGGCAAAATGTTCTCGTGCAACTATTTTCTTTTCCGTCCTTGCTGAATCAGGATCGTCATTTCCACTGGAGAGATATTCTCTGAGCACTTCTTCATCATCAGCAAAGACCGTTATTACTAAAGCCGGAGATGTCCACCCATCTGCCGTATGTTCGCGTTGGGCAGAAAGGCTTTTGATAAGATCTTCTGATTGTGGAAGGCTCAAAATAACATCAATTGCCTGTTTAATTTGAGTATCGGTTACGGCATCATTTGAAAGATCCAGTACCCCATTGCTTCGAAGAACGAGTGCTTCGTTGACGGCATCAGCCAGTGTATAAGTGCCGTCGATTGCAGTGCCAGCTGCCTCGTCATATCGGGTGTAGAGGAATTCGGCCAGTTCGCTTTCTCTTAAGGCTTGTTCCCGCTGATAGATCTCATAGAGATTATTGCGAGTGAGCATGTCACCATCTTTAGCTTCCACTATGAATCCAACAAAAAACAGGTCTTCTGAGAACGTATCCTCGATGTGATCGTAAAGCTTGACCACCTCATTGCCGGTGGGATTATCGCTGGCCTGTTCTGTGGGGGCCATCGTGATAAGTGGGACACATAGAAGTACGGTCATCAATAGTGTTATGATTATGACCCACTTTGAGCGGTTCTCAAGAGTATTGCCAAGCCACCCGTAGAACCCTTTTCTTACTTCACTCATTGATTGCTCCTCTGTCCAAAAATAATTACATATCGATCTTTAGTCTTCCTGCGCAGGACGAACGCGAGAGGGCAGGATGATCAGAGTCACCAGGGCCGCGATAATCATGATGATACCACCAACGAACAACGCATCCGTCATGCCGGCAACAAAGGCTTTGTCTGCTGTTTCAGTGATGGTTTGCACAACTTGAGGGTCCAGGTTGGGGCCATTTATTTCGACAAACTGGTGTGCACCCTGGATGCTGCTTTCGATCCCATCAAGCGCTTCTTCAGTCAACATGGGAAGCTTTTCATGAAGACCGCCAAGCTTGCCCAGATAGACACCGTTCATGATGGTGCCGAGTATTGCAATACCGAGCGCTCCGCCGACTTGTCGGGTAGTATCGTTCATCGCAGAGCCTACCCCCGCTCTGTTCACCGGAACCGAACCCATTATAGAATTGGTGGCAGGACTCATAGCTGTCCCCATACCTATCGGCAGCACGCAAAGTCCAATGAATATAATCCAGTAACTGGTATCAACCCCCGGTACCTGGGAGAGGTAGAGCAGCCCGCATCCGGCTATGAATATCCCGATACTTACGGTCAGCTTCGTTCCGATCTTGTGTGCGATTCGTGCCGAATTGATCGCGAAGAACATTGAAATCAGTGACATCGGAAAAACGAGCACTCCGGTCTTCAGCGGTGAATAGCCCTGAACCGACTGGAAATATTGGGTCATGAAGAAAAAGGTGCTGAACACGCTAAACATTACCAGCGTCAAAGCAATGTTTGCCCCGGTAAATGACATGTTCTTAAAGAATTTTAAGGGTAACATGGCGTGCGGTGCATGTCTTTCCCAAAACCCAAAAACGGTAAGCAATACAACTCCAAAACCAAGGGTAATTAAAACATTGCCATCGGTCCAGCTTTCCTCACCTGCCTTGATAATGCCATAGACCAGTGAGAACAAACCGGTAATCGAAAGAAAAACGCCGGGTATGTCCGGTTTGGGCGCCCAATCATCTTTCGATTCCTGAATGAAGAAATAACCGCCAATCAATCCTGCACAGATAACGGGGATGTTAATCAGGAATACGGACCCCCATTCCCAATGCTCGAGCAGCCCTCCGCCAATGATGGGACCAAAGCCCATACCTAAGCCGAAAACCGTAGCCCAGATAGCAATTGCCTTGGCTCTTTCCATGGGATCGCGGAAAGTTGCGGTGAGAATAGAAAGCGTTGAAGGCATGATCATAGCGGCTCCGATACCCAGCAACGCACGAGCGGCGATAAGCATTTCCGTAGATGTAGAGAACGCTGCCATAAGTGAACACAATCCGAAAACCACGAGGCCTAACTGAAGAGTCCTCTTCCGTCCGATTCGGTCACTGATCGATCCCATGGTAAGAAGCATGGCAGCGAAAACCAGGACGTATGAGTCGAGAATCCACTGCAGTCCACTGGCACTGGTTCCCAAATCTCTGGAAATAGATGGTAGTGCTACATTGAGAATCGTATTGTCCAAGCTGATTAACAGTAAAGAAACGCCGAGAAATGCTAGTGCGATCCAGCGTTTCTCATACCAATAGTCTGCCCCTTTGGCAGTCGCTTCATTTTTCATGTACTGCTACCTTCTGCCAATTGATTGGTTTCCGACTACTGGCAAAGTAATTGTGTGTATGTTTGAACCGGTTACCGGAAAAGAACCTTACTGATTTCCGCCACTCCCTGAAGCCCCTTGATCTCATGAGGGAAGAGCGGAACCTCGATGACTTGCATGCCATCGCAGATAGAATGAATGCGTTTAATGTACCCCTGCTGTTGTTCACGCTTGGTTCGTAGAAAATCGGAGTCATTTGTTTCGATGATATTGTTGATGATGATTTGGCTAAATTTGAAATCGTGAGTAGCGAATTCAGCAAAAATACCATCGAGTTGATGGACAGCCAAAGCTTCTGGGATAGTCACCATGGTGAATTGTACATCCTGTTTTAGGAACTGCATGTCTTGGGCTGATATCTCAGACCAATCTTCGAGTACTTTTAAAATAGAACGTTTACTGATACTTCCGAGTTTAAGTCGAGAGTAAATCTTCGGGGCTGGTTTCAGATGATTCCGTAGCATCTCTGGCATGTTAATCAAGTGCATCGTTTGACCCAACGGCGCAGTATCCCACACGATCCTATCATACGTTCCACTCAAAGCGAGTTCGCGTATGTAGTTGACCATGAACTCTTCCTGCAGGCCAGGCAAGATGGAGGTGATGAAATCGACAAATTCATCGTATTCAATAGAAACCATCGAGGAGAAGACTTCGTAGACCTCATGTCCGAATTTATTGTTCCACATTTCTTTGACTTCTTCGGTGCCGAGTTCTGCCAGATGGAGGTTGTTGGTGACCTTGGCCGGTTTATTATGATCATTCATTTCGAAAATGTCAAAAAGCGAAGGGGTAGGATCGGTCGAAATAATGAGTGTGTTGAGTCCCTCGTTGGCGTAATGAAGCGCGGTTGCTCCGGCGCAGGTCGTCTTACCGACTCCGCCTTTACCCCCAAACATGGTTACGTTCTTCTGGGTCAATTGCGAGTTCCTTTGGTGAAATAGCTTTTGTGGCTGGACCAGTGGTAATTGTTTCGAGTAGTAGCTAGTCCAGCTTTTACTGGATTGACATGCATATAATTGAGCTTTTCGGCAAGCTTTGATTCGGAATAGATATTGAAATCGTAGAATCCGGCTTGCAACAGGCGAAAATGGCGCTGAGTAGCTTGACCGACGTCGGTCAAGCTATCCAAATAATGGGAGTTTTGTCCATAGAATAGATATCTCTTCACCCTTTTGCTGGTCATCGCCTTGATGCTATTCATGATTCTTGAAATTGTCAAATCTGGCTTTTCATCAATATCCCGCCAGCATATCAAATGTAAATGATCAGGCATTACAACATAACCAAGTAAACTGAAGCTATACTTGCCAGCGTAGAATTCCAATTCTTCCTTCATAATTCCAGCAAGTATATCGTCACTGAAGTAAGGGTTTTGGTGATAGGTTTTCGTAGTCACGAAATGGGCATATGAATTGTCACTAGACTTGGGCATGTTTTTATGAAACTTCATTGTATTTTAGAGTAATCCGGTAAATATCGGCTAGGTTGCTTTTGTTTGGCGATTGATGGGTCTCACTTAAACTTGGACTATCCAGTCACAATAATGGCACCGCAGGGCTGTGGGGTTGCCGGTGACTTTATAGAATTTGGAGGAGACGTACCGTTCTTTTGTGGTTACACAGCGTTCATTGATGCACTTGATATTGGTTGTATCTTTTACTGGTTTGGCGGTGTCTCTTTTTATGTTCTGCTCCGTTTTTGACTCTACAACTCCCAAAAGAATAGCAATCAAAGCCATTCTCACCGGGACTCCATATCCAGCTTGCCTGAAGTAGGCTGCACGTTTGTCTCGATCGACTTCATAGGCGAGCTCGTTGACCCGTGGCAACGGGTGCATGATCACTGCATCATCCCTGGATCTTGCCAGCAGTTGTTTATTGATGCGATAGCTCTCTTCACCGGCAACACTGCTTTGTTGTGTATCGAATCGTTCACGCTGTAATCTGGTGAAATACAACACGTCAAGACTTTCCAGTAGCGTATTCATGAAACCTTCCTGCTGGTTTTGACCTGGTTTGTTTTGATGCAACATTAGCGAACCATCTTCGGCGATATCTTCCAGCGAACTGTATTCGGTTATTTTACACTTGTATTTTGCAATCGCATCTCTGACATTGTCCGGTAACTCGAAACCGGGCGGGGCGATGCAGGTGATTTCTGCCCCAAATCTGGCCAGTGCTACGGCGAGGGAATGAACTGTTCTCCCGTGACGCAGGTCGCCACACAGCGCTACGTTTTTATTTTTAATGCCACCCTTTTCTTTTCTTATGGTGTAAAGGTCTAGCAAGGTTTGAGTGGGATGCTCATGGGCTCCATCGCCGCCACTGATGATAGGTACAGAGGAGTGCTCGGCGGCAAGTTTTGTGGAACCGTCCATCGGATGGCGCATCACGATTATATCGGCGTATTTTTCCAGTACTCGTATAGTATCGGCGATGGTCTCACCCTTGGCGACCGAGGAAGTCACCTGTGCTTCAGCATGACTGACAACGGTCCCGCCGAGCCGGTGCATGGCTGTCTCAAAAGAGCTTCGAGTGCGAGTGCTGGGTTCATAAAAAATAGTGTAAAGTTCTTTCCCCTCGCAAAGACTCAACTTTTGTTTATTCTCAAGTGCGGAGTCCATCTCTTGGGCCAAATCCAGAACCGCTACTATCTCTTCGTTGGAGAAGTCGTTGATCGAGATCAGGTGTCGGTTAGCAAGTGTCATTTAGGACCACCTCCTGATATGGTTGATGTTCCGTCCTTGATTATCACAACTTCATCCTTGCCATCGACTTCTTCCAGCCTGACCTGAACGCGTTCTTGCAGGGAAGAGGGGATATTTTTACCTACAAAGTCAGCTTTTATGGGCATTTCACGATGCCCTCGGTCTACCAGTACTGCCAATTGAATCGATTTAGGCCGCCCCCAATCAATGAGGGCATCCATAGCCGCACGAACGCTTCTGCCCGTAAAGAGAACATCATCAACCAGAACCACGCGTTTGTCTGCGATCCTGGTGGGTATATCGCTGGGTTCGATTGAGAGATCTTTGGGGAGCAACTGAACGTCATCACGATAAAGAGTGAAATCAAGAACCCCCACCGGAACTTCCTCATTCTTAATATCACTTATTATGGAGGCAAGGCGCTGCGCCAAAGGGAATCCCCTGGTACGTACCCCAATGAGAATCAGGTCGTTAGACCCTTCATCTCGTTCCACTATCTCGTACGCGATACGCGTAAGTGCTCGGCGAATTTCCTGTTCCGAGAGAATAATGCTCTCAAACATAGATAAACCTCTCGCTACTAGTCAGCGAGAGGTTTTGCACAGGCCCAAAGTACTCTTTGCTTTGTTCCCCTTGCTGGTCTCTCGGGACTAGCTTAAAGGTATCGTATGGACAATTATAACAGGGGGGCTAGCCTTTTCCAACATCCCTTATCGGTATCCCTTTGCTGGCCATGTATTCCTTGACTTGATAGATTGAATACGTCCCGTAGTGGAAAAGGCTGGCAGCAAGTACGGCATCAGCTTTGCCCTCATTAACTGCTTCACAGAAGTGTTCGAATGTTCCAGCTCCTCCGCTGGCGATAACCGGAACGTTTACTGCCTCAGATATGGCTCGTGTTAGTTCCAGGTCATAGCCATGCTGATGGCCATCGCAGTCCATACTGGTGAGCAGTATTTCTCCCGATCCCAAGCGTACTACCTCTTGGGCCCACTTAACTGCATCGATCCCGGTTGGTTTGCGTCCGCCGTGCGTATAGATTTCCCACTTGGAATCACTGTTGATATCAAGGGGTCCCTCTGCTTCGGCCTGAACTTCACCTTCGATCCGTTTGGCATCAATTGCTACAACGACGCACTGGTTACCGAACTTGGAGGCTCCTTCGGAGATTATCTCCGGAGTGAATACCGCTGCAGTGTTGAGGGAAACTTTATCCGCCCCAGCTTCAAGTATTTGACGCATATCGTCGACACTTCTAAGCCCTCCGCCAACGGTAAAGGGGATGAAGACCTCGTCGGAAACGCGCTCTACTACGTCGATCATGATATCTCTTGCATCAGAAGATGCTGTTATGTCAAGAAATACCAGTTCATCTGCTCCTTCCCTATCGTAAAGGGCTGCCAAATCGACTGGGTCACCCGCGTCACGTAGTTCGACGAAACTCACTCCCTTGACCACTCGGCCGCCGGTGACATCCAGACAGGGGATTATCCGCTTGGTTAACATTCAAAGACTACTCCGGCTTTGTACTGTTTTTCAGGAAATTGCTGAGCATTCTTAATCCGATCTCCCCGCTCTTTTCCGGGTGAAACTGGGTAGCTACAAGATTGTCTTTGACGATCATACTGCAGAAGTCAATCCCGTAATCCGTTTCTCCGGCGATAATTGACTTGTTGACAGGATCGACATAGTAACTATGTACAAAGTAGAAATTACTACCATCAGGAATTCCTTCGAAGACGGGATGAGACATCTTTTGCTTAACCTGGTTCCAGCCCATTTCGGGTACTTTGAGATCGGGGGGTAGTAACCTGACCATTCCCGGAATCAGATCGAGACATTCGTATCCGCCGCTTTCCTCGGTAGAGGTGAGCAATACCTGGAGCCCAAGACATATACCAAAAAAAGGCCGATCTTCGTTAATGATTTGTTTAACAGGTTCCACCAGCCCCAGTTTTTGCAGGCTATCCATTGTATCGCCGGCAGCGCCAACGCCGGGAAGGATCACTCTGTCGGCTTTAAGCACAGTGTTGGGATCACTGGTCACTTCTGCTTGATAACCAAGCCTAGCTACAGCTTTGGCTACACTGCGCAGGTTGCCCGCACCATAATTGATAATTGCTATCATAGCTCTTAATATCTCAGAATTTGTCATCCCAGCGGAACAAAAGGTATTTTAGCACATTCCATACAGCGCGGCACTGGTCAGTACATATTGACAGGTAGCGGATGGGGCAGTATTCTGCAATAAACCTGAGGTGAAAGTTGGGGGCGTGTCCCAATGTGAGTGTGTTCTGGGTTTGATATAATAAATCTATGGTCCCAAGTGATAATATGCGTGAGGGAGTACTATGTTCAACATAAAGCGTTCGTCAATGTTGCTGGTGACAATGCTGATTGTCATGCTGGTCTTTATCACTCCTGGCTGTGATGATGAGGAAACTTCTGGCGTCAACGATATTGTGCCGGGGTGTTCACCTGAACCGGTGGCGTTAGCTCCTGATGTTATATTGTGTCCTGATTATAATCAGGCTCAGCTTGAAGTGGCTGTAAACGAGGCTGGTGGTGGATGCGATTGTGGTGACGATTGCCCTACGGAAACTGTCGCTGGTGACGGGGATGATTTCTATCTGGTAAATTGTAGCAACGATTGCGGTGTTATTACGGCCAAAGGTCAGCTGGCGTGTATACGGTGGCTGACTGACTGGGATGCTGCAATGGCCGAAGCGAAAACTGCGGGCAAAGCCATAATGATCAACTTTTACACTGATGTATGTCCTGCGTGCCGTATGTTGGATGAGAATACTTTCACCGATACCGATGTGGGTGTTTTCTTGAACGAAAATTTCATCAATGTCAAAAATAACGCCGGGGAAAGCTCCCTGAGTTCAAGGTATGGTATAAGAGGCGTTCCAACGACGATATTTACCACGCCGGATGGAGAAGAATTGGGTAGAATTATAGGCTATTATCCTCCTGATGAATTTCTAGAGGGGGCTCAATGGGCAAAGGATCTCTGGATAGATTTCCAGGAGTAAATAGAGTTCTCATCTATGTTAACCAGATATAGTCTTTTTCTCCGCTTGACCTTACTCATAGTTTTCATTGTTTTTGTTGTTGCCTCAGTAACGGACCAGTATGTTTTGGTCCAAAACATGGTCCGCTTCATTTGCATTGATTGTCTGGGGTTGAATGGATGATCAAGTTGGGCAATCTCAGGCTGGCCACCCAATTCCTCGCTCTAATCATACTCAACCTTGGTTTTACTCAGTCACTCAAAGTCGGCGCCCTGTGTCCTGCTTTCTACTGCTACGGTTGCCCATGGGCACTCTTCGCATGTCCCATTGGCTCTCTTCAGAATTTCACTGCCCTTGGACCGTTCCCCTTCTATGCCATTGGTACTTTAGGATTGTTTGGTTTGGCTTTAGGACGAACCTGGTGTGGATGGGTTTGTCCTTTTGGTACCGTGCAGGATTTGATCATGCGCATCCGGAGACGAGGTAATGTGGTCAATCCCCCCCCGGTTCCCTGGATGAAGTACTTGTCTCTTGTCGGGATATTGATCGCGGCTTGGATAGCGGTTGATGCCGTTTTCTGCAAAGTCTGTCCTGCGGGTAGCCTGTTTGCTGCGATTCCTCATCGGTTTGCTTCCCCGGAATTCGATTTTGGGACTTATTTCTATGTGCATCTAATAACCCTGGCGGTGTCCATAGTGCTCTTTGTTCTTATTGGTCGATTCTGGTGCCGGTATCTTTGCCCACTTGGCGCTATCTTTGGGCTTTTCAATAGAGTGAGCTTTGTAAAGATAAAGCTGAATAGAGAAATTTGTGATAATTGCGAGCAGTGCCTGCAAGTTTGCCCATCGAATCTCACACGTGTTGACGATGTTGGGAATTCCACCGATTGTATTCAATGCGGGAAATGCGTTGACGAGTGTCCCTCAGAAGCAATAAAAATCGCAGCTTCCATCCGAAGCTAATCTGCAAAATGTAGCGCATTTTTGTTTTTCATGTTTGGCAAAATATCGTAACCTGTATTGTCCGGCTGGAAGTTGAGATGCTATTTGAAATGGGTTATCATCGGTTCGTAATTGCATGGGTTGGGAGTGATATCCAAAGTTATGTGAGTGGTCAAATATGTATTTGCTAGTATCGGGACGTTTTCGAATTGCTCTCTTGGCGCTGACTGTTGTGTTTGTCATTGGTACTGCTGGTTATTGGTTGATAGAGGGATGGACCTTGTTGGAATCGCTCTATATGACTGCCATTACTATCAGTACGGTAGGCTATTCAGAGATAGAACCTCTTTCGAGCGGGGGGAAAATATTCAGCATTTTCCTCATAATCGGTGGTGTGGGGATAATGTTTTATACGGTCACTATAGTCGCTGAATACGTTGCAGAAGGACATTTTGGAAGCACAATAGGGAGACGCAGAATGAAAGAGCAAATTAAAAGGCTTGAGAACCATTTTGTTATTTGCGGGTACGGTCGGGTTGGAAGGGAAGTTGCGGCTACTGTCAAAAACGAAGGCGTGCCTTTTGTGGTTATCGAAAACAATAAAGCTCGTCTTGATCTGGCGAATGAGGATGGATGCCTGTTTTTGGAAGGAGATGTGACCAGTGACGATACTCTGGCGGAAGCTGGCGTGGGAAGAGCACGGGCACTTATAGCTGCGGTTGGTAACGATGCGGGCAATGTTTATGTTACCCTCTCGGCTCGAGAAATGAAACCTGATATATTCATCGCTGCCCGCGCTTCTGCCAGAGACTCGGAGCATAAGCTAATCAGAGCGGGAGCGGATCGCATCGTGTTTCCTCAGAGACTTGGCGGACATCGCATGGCCATGGTTGCGATGCGTCCGTGGGTAGTGGATAGCATAGACAACACAGGGTACAGTCAAAATCGAGAATTGGCACTGGAAGACATATCGATTACTTCCGATTCGCCCATAGCCGGGATGACGATTGAAGAAGGGCAATCATCCTGTCAAGGCGGTATCATCGTCGCAATGAAGAAAAGGGACGGTTCTCTCGTTGCCAATCCTCCTATGGAGACGTTAATTGAGGTTGGCGATGAAGTGGTTATTATTGGCACAAGACAACAGTTATGCACTTTGGAGGGATTCACAACTCAATAACCGATACACACTTCCATGATTGGGTAGTTCACTGTTATAATATAGAGTTGTCGTCTCACAGGAGGGTAGAGTTGAAAGTATCATCGGAGAAAATAGAAGGTTGCCAGGTAGCACTGACCGTTGAGGTTGAGCCGGATGAGATGGGAAAGGCCCTCGATGGGGCATATCGGCGGCTAGTGGGCAAAGTTGCGATCCCCGGATTCAGGAAGGGCAAAGCGCCTCGTGCTTTGCTGGAGCGCCATATCGGAAAGGAATCAATGGATGCCGAGGCACTTGAGTATTTGGTGCCGGAGCTGTATGATCGAGCGATCGATCAAGAACAGGTTGAAGCCATTGGTCAACCTAATGTGGAAATTACTCAGAATGATCCCCCGATTTTTAAGGCTACCGTTCCTGTGCGTCCAGTGGTTGAATTGGGTGACTATCGTTCCATTAGCGTTACTTCGGAGAAGGTTGAGATAACTGAAGAGAACGTTGATGAGGGCATAAAAAACCTGCGCCAAATGCAGGCAACATGGGAACCTGTGGAGCGTGAATCTCGTATTGATGATTTGGTCACCATAGATGTTGAGGGTATTGTTGAAGATAAAACTGTGCTTGATAGGAAAGAAATACCGTTTCGGCTTTCTGCAGATGCAACGATACCTGTTCCCGGATTTGTGGACCAGGTACAAGGAATGAAAGCAGGTGAGCAGAAGGAATTCACCATTCCTTTTCCGGATGATAATGAGAGTGAAGAACTTGCAGGCAAAGATTGTTTGTACAAAATCTCGATGACTGAGGTTAAAGAAGAGCATTTGCCCGAAGTTGATGAGGAGTTTGTTAAAAGCCTCGGACAGGAAATAGAAACAGTGGAACAGCTCAGAGAGAGATTGTTGGAGAACATTACGGCCGCTGCGGAACGTGAACGGCAAACCAAGTTGGAAAACGATGTTATCGATGCGGTTGCTGCTGTATCTCAATTTGAGTTTCCTGCCATGTTCACCGAACAGGAAATCGATCGCCTTGCTAATGAGCAAGTGACGCGGATGGGCGGAATGCAGATAGAGGATTTCTTACGATATCGTGGGATCACTGCTGAAGATTTCCGCAACGAACTCAGACCGATGGCCGAAAAGAGGGTGATGAGTTCATTACTGCTTAATAAAGTGCACGACGCCGAGAGCATTGAAGTTAGCGATGATGAAATCACCGCTGGGGTGGATCGACTAGTAGAAGAGGCGGGAGAGGAGCAAGGGGAAATGGTTCGAAAAATGTTCGAATCCCCGGAAGCTCGTGAGTCTATAACCGGTAGGCTCCTGACTGAAAAAACATTAAAGCTGCTCATAGAAATCGCCACAGCCGATAATAATGCGGCTGAAGAAGTCACGGAAACCGAAGACAAAAACGATCAATCCTCTGATGAGGCTGAGCCTGAGGTAGCGGAAAGCTCTGAACCAACAGTTCAAGCTGAAGATCCAAACCAGCAATCCACTAGTGAGGAGGATAGCAAATGATTGTTAGGCCTGAAAACATCATCCCAATGGTAGTAGAGAGCGGGTCCCGGGGGGAGCGCGCCTTTGATATATTTTCGCTCCTTCTCAAAGAGAGGATCATTTTTTTGGGTTCCCCTATCGATGATCATGTTGCCAATATAATTGTGGCTCAACTTCTATATCTGGAACGTGAAGATCCCGATAAGGACGTGAGTCTGTACATTCATAGTCCCGGTGGTTATGTTTCCTCTGGTCTTGCCATCTATGATACGATGCAGTTGGTTCGTTGCGATATTTCTACCATTTGCGTTGGGATGACTGCCAGTTTAGCTGCCATTCTCCTCGGCGCTGGTGCCAAGGGTAAACGCTATTCTTTGCCGCATGCCAAGATCATGTTGCATCAGCCTACCGGCGGTGTTGGTGGCCAGGCTTCGGATATAAAGATACAAGCGGAAGAAATCATAAAAACCAAGGTTATGCTTGCTGAGATACTAGCACAACACAGCGGGCGCAGTGTCGAAAATGTCCAGAAAGAAACCGAGCGTGATCGGTACTTGAGTGCGGAGGAAGCCAAGGAGTGGGGCCTGATTGATGAGGTCTTAAATAGGGAAAGCGGTGAGGGCGAAAAGGCTGACGAGTGAATTGGAGAAATCCAAAATGGAGAAGATGAAAATGTCTGATTTAATGCCCGTAACAATTGAATCTACTGAAGTAGGGGTGCTGGGCTACACCATTTACTCCCGTTTACTGAAAGACCGCATCATCTTTCTGGGTGGTGGAGTAGATGATGAGACGGCCAATCTGATTGTGGCGAAGATGTTGTTTTTGAGTCATGAGGATGCCGAAGCGGATATACACTTCTACATCAATTCCCCTGGCGGGTCGGTATCGGCCGGTCTCGCGATCTATGATACCATGAGTTCCGTGCGTTGCGATGTAAACACGTATTGCATGGGAATGGCGGCGAGTATGGGAGCAGTACTGTTACTCGGTGGTACCAAAGGCAAACGGTATGCTTTGCCTAACTCACGAGTGTTGTTGCATCAACCTTTGATGGGAACCATAACAGGCCCCGCGACTGATCTGGAGATACAGGCGGAGGAGATGTTGCGTATACGTGATCAACTTTACAAGATTATCAGTGAGCATACCGGCCAGAACATGGAACAGGTAGAGAATGATTGCGATCGTGACCACTGGATGGATGCCGGACAGTCGCTTGAGTATGGGGTCATTGACAAGGTACTGGATAAATTGCCCTGAATTAGGAAACCTCTGATCAAGTGAGCGGGAAATCCAACCAGAATAAATCCCTTCGCAAAACGATGGTTCAGACTGGTTTTTATGGATTGACTCTCTGAATACCCCCTTTCCAGGGGGATTTCCCGGGTTTTGGGCATACTACGCCCTTGTCATCAACAAGTGTTTGCGAACCAAGTACAAATTGGCTAACGCAAACAGGCTGAACACCTGTGCCGCATTCTTGAGTAA
>Ga0233431_1002500_pt1 | contig 25527 bp, 20 predicted proteins | sample SI_118_April2016_FD_179867 | JGI IMG/M metagenome (GOLD analysis project Ga0233431, IMG submission 179867) | Seawater microbial communities from Saanich Inlet, British Columbia, Canada - SI_118_April2016_200_MG | ecosystem: Environmental > Aquatic > Marine > Inlet | place: Canada: British...
TATACTGAAGAGCCGTATGAGGGAAATCTTCAAGTACGGTTCTGTGAGGGGCATTGAAGTTCTTCACATTATAAATGAAAAATTAAATTATAAAAAGGAGAAATATATTATGCCTACTCGACAAATCTTAATGGCTGATAAATTTCAGGAAAGTTACCTAGGAAAATTAAAAGAGCTTGGTCATGAAATCACGCTGAATCCTGACCTCAAAGCAGATGATTTACCTAAAGCTATCGTTGGTTATGAAGTTATAATTGTCAGAAGTACAAAAATTACTGCTGAGACAATTGATGCTTCTGATAATCTAAGTCTAATCATTAGAGCCGGTGCTGGGGTTAATACTATTGATGTAGATGCTGCAGCAAAAAAAGGTATTTTTGTATGCAATACACCAGGTAAAAACTCTATAGCTGTTGCTGAGTTGGCATTTGGCTTAATGCTGTCAATTGATAGAAAAATCCCTGACTGCGTAATTGAATTGAGAAATTCACAGTGGAATAAGAAAAAATATTCAAAGGCAGATGGAATCTTAGGAAAAACCGTTGGTATTATCGGATTAGGTGATATTGGTCAGGCTTTTGCTGCAAGAGCACATGCTTTTGGAATGAAAATCTTAGCCTATGATCCAATTGCACAGAAAAATATGCCTCCTAAAGTAGCTGCTATGGTTGAAGATAGAATAGTTACATTCTGTACAGATGCTGCAGATTTGGTGAAAGAAGCTGATGTTATAACTGTTCATGTTCCTTCAAATGCTCATACTAAAGGAATGATTAATAAGGAATTACTGAAAAACATAAAAGAAAATGCAATCCTCATTAATACTTCGCGTGGAAATATAGTAAATGATGAAGCTTTGCTTGAAGCAATAAAAGAAAAAAATATTAGATTAGGCTTAGATGTTTATAATGATGAATGTGCTACAGCAACAGGATCATTTGAAACAGAATTATCTAAAAGTCCTAATGTTTATGGAACACATCATATTGGTGCATCAACAGAACAGGCACAAAATGCTATAGCTGCCGAAGTTGTTGAAATATTAGATAAATTTGAACAGGGCATTATTCTGCATCCTGTAGATATAGAAATGGAACCAAAAACTAAGTTTACACTTATTGTTAGAATTTTTGATAGAGTTGGCGTAATTGCATCTATATGTCTGCTGCTTAAAGAAAGTGGTGTTAATATTCAGCAGATGGAAGGCAGAGTATTTGCCGGCGAAAATGCACAGCAGATTATTCTTCATTTAAGCAAATGTATTGATAAAGGAACAATAGACAAATTAGCAAAACTTGAAAATGTTATTCAAGTTTCCGTTAAAGGTTGTTCAGTATAATTTAGTAATTTATATATTTTTAGTTTATCAAAATAAAAAAAGAGGTAAGAAATGTCTAAGAGAGTTTTTAACTTTGGTGCAGGACCATGTACACTTCCATTAAGTGCTTTGGAAGAAGCCCAGGCTGAATTTACAAATTATATGAACAGCGGAATGTCTGTTATAGAACTTAGCCATCGTGGCAAAGAATATGATCAGACTCATGTTGAATGTATGGCATTGGCAAAAGAAGTTTATGGAGTTCCTGCTGAGTTTGAAGTACTTTTTATTCAGGGTGGAGCAACTCTGCAATTTTCTATGATTCCTATGAACCTTTTACATAAGGGCGAAAAAGGAGCTTATATTGCATGTGGAGCATGGTCTGGTAAAGCATTAAAAGATGCTGCTTATTATGGTGATGTTTATGCTGCATGGGATGGAAAAGATGAAAAATATACTCGTATGCCTAAAAATAGTGAAATTAAACTTGAAGCAAATACAAGATATTTACATATTACTACAAATGAAACAATTGGTGGTATAAGAACTATTGAATGGCCGGAAGTAGATGTACCTATGGTTGCTGATATGTCTTCAGATTTTATGACAAGATCTATTCCATGGGATAAATTTGATCTTGTTTATGGTGGAGTTCAGAAAAATTTAGGTCCAGCCGGTATGGCTGTAGTATTCATCAGAAAAAGTATTCTTGAAAATACGAATAAAGAAATTGGTGCATATCTAAGATATGACATTCATGCTAAAAAAGATTCTTTATATAATACTCCTCCGGTTTTTCCTATTTATATGATGGGTAAAGTTTTGAAATGGATGAAGAGTCTTGGCGGATTAAAAGGAATAGAAAAAAGAGCCGAAGAAAAAGCAGCTGTTGTTTATAGCGTTATTGATGGAAGTAACGGATATTACAATTGTCCTGTAGCTAGAGAATACAGATCATTAATGAATATTGTATTCAGATTACCTACTCCTGAATTGGAAGCTAAACTGATTGCTGAAGCTACAGCCGCCGGTTTAATCGGATTAAAAGGTCATAGAGATGTTGGTGGATGCAGAGCCAGTTGTTATAATGCTATGCCTACTGAAGGTGTTGCTGCATTGAAGAAATTTATGGAAGATTTTCAAGCTAATAATCCTGCATAAATATTAAGACTGTTTTGTATAAAGGCGGAATAGATATTTATCCGCCTTTATATTTTTAATTTAAATAAATAATTATTTTTTAAAATAAGAGGGATAAAATGGCTAATATTAAACCATTTAAAGGGTACAGTCCTGCTTCAGAGTATGCTGAACAAGTAGCATCGCCTCCATATGATGTTCTATCATCTGAAGAAGCAAGAAAGTTGGGAGAAGGAAATCCAAAAACATTTTTAAGAGTCGTTAAATCAGAAATTGATTTCCCGGCAGGTACAGACCTTCATAGTGATATAATTTACAAAAAAGGTGCCGACAATCTACAAAGTCTAATTGATAATAAAATCTTATTGAAAAGCGAAACACCATGTCTTTATTTATATAGACAAAAAATGGGTGATATAGTTCAAACCGGTTTAGTTGCCGGTGCATCAGTTGAAGAGTATGATGCTGATTTAATCAAGAAGCATGAGCTTACAAGAAAAGAAAAAGAAGATGACAGAGCAAAGCATGTTGATATTTTAAATGCTAATACAGGACCTGTATTTTTGACATATCATCACAAAGATTCTATTGATGCGTTAGTAAGTAAAATTACTTCAGCAACACCTGATGTTGATTTTGTTGCTGCTGATGGAATAGGTCATACTCTTTGGATTGTAAAAGATCAAAACTATATTGATCAGCTAGTTGAAATGTTCAAAGAAGTTTCTGCATTATATGTTGCTGACGGACATCATAGATCTGCTGCAGCATCACGTGTTCATGCATCACGTAAAAAAAATAATCCTAATCATACAGGTAATGAACCTTATAATCACTTTTTGTCAGTAATATTTCCTGACAATCAACTTTATGTAATGGATTACAATAGAGTTGTTACAGATCTTAATGGTTTGACTGCTAAAGAATTGCTCCAGGGGATTGAAGAAAAATTTGATATTGCTGTGCTTAACGTTCAGGATCCTCAGGATGCAAAACCTGAAAAAAGAGCTGATTTCGGTATGTACCTTGAAGGTTCATGGTATGAATTGAGAGCAAAAGATTCTACTATACCTAAGAATAATCCTGTAAAATCACTTGATGTGGCTATTCTCCAGGATAATATTTTAGCTCCGTTGCTTGGTATTGGTGATCCACGTACAGATAATCGTATTGGTTTTATTGGCGGTATTAGAGGGCTTAAAGAACTTGAAAGAAGATGCAGTGAAGATTGCAAAGTTGCTTTTGCTGTATACCCTACAGGTATGGATCAATTAATGGCAATAGCTGATGCGGGTGAAATTATGCCTCCAAAATCAACTTGGTTCGAGCCTAAACTTCGTTCAGGAATGGTCGTAAAAGTTCTCGAAGATTAATTTATCTTTGCATGAAATAAAATTTGAAAGTTTTAAATAAGAAAGACCTCAGATATTTTATATTTGAGGTCTTTTTGATTTAAGGTTAAGTTTATAGATTTTAACTCCAGGTTTTTGGCTCTTAGCCTTTAAATGCTATTAATTTATGGGGACACTGTTTGCGGACTATGGATCACTATTTATCCACCAAAACCTTGGTAAAAGCGGAATCACCAGTCATCAATTTCCAGCTAGGCTAGGTTATGATTTTAAGATTGTTGTCAGAAATTGTAACTTTCAACATGACAACTTTATAACTTTATAACTCGCATGGAGTGCGATATCTTTACTGGCTATAGGGTTGGAAAAATTTCATTAATTGTGGAATTACCTGTTTTTTCCTACTTAGAATATTAGGTAAATCATATAGGTTATCTTTGAGTTTTTCATATTTGAGTATTTCCAAGAGAGGCCTTCTTGCTGCAGCAAGCATCCATGATGTTCCTTTTGGAAGATTTGTTACAATAAGTCCAAACATATCCAATTTTTCATTCTCCTGGATTTTAATTGCCGCATCTTTAAGCTCACTAAATTTAGCTTCGAAATTACTGAAGTTAGCTTCTTCTACCTGTGCGATTGAGAAAGTTATTTTTCCAAGCGTATAATTCTTTTTGTCAATAAGAAGAACTTTTTCAGGTGTGTTATTTGCTATCACAGATCCAACATTAAATATTTCTGAAGCTAGTTCTTCTGCTTTGACTTTACATATTTCTTCAAGCCATTTTATTGCTATACTATCACGCTCTGTAGTAGTGGGTGATTTAAGAAATAGGGTATCATCTATAATTGCGCCCATTAATATTCCTGCTATTTCAGTTTTAGGTGTTATGCCTGAATTTCTAAACTTTTCCGTAACTAAAGTACAGGTACTTCCTACTATGTCATTATATACGGTAATAGGCAGTGTTGTTGTTGGATAATCAAGGTGATGGTGATCCAAGATTTCGATAATGGGAACTTCATCCGCACCATCTACAGCCTGTTTCATATTATTATGATCTACTAAAATAAGCTTGGTGTTCTTGACGTCATCCATGTTGTTTTTAGAAACTGTTCCTTTGAATTTACCCTTACTGTTAAGTACCGGAAAAGTATCTTCGTTGGAAGTCAGTATTGAGTGTCTTACATCTGTAATTTTATCTTTGTAATTATATGTAGTACAGTTTTTTTGTACCATATACTCTACAGGCATACTAAATTTTAATTGTCTTACTGCAGTAACTGAATCGAGTTCAGTTTGAAGAATTGAAGTATTCTTTTCTTTTGCAAGACTTAATAAACCCTCATTAATATGTGCATTACCTGTAATAATAAGGAGTCTAACACCCAGCTCAACTGCCATAAAATGAATGTCATCTCTATCTCCAACCACTACTGCAATATCGTCAGGACTGTGCTTCAATATATGGTTTCTAAAACTCCCAAGACTTAGAGCTGCCACATATACATTGAGCTCTTCCAATTCATTTTCATTATAAAGTGACAGTGTTTCTGCATTAAGTGTTTTGGCTGCAAGATTTATTGTGGTTTTAACTTTTCGTCTTACAATTACTGAACCTATACTTTCAAGTCCTGTACTTGATACAAGCAGCCTGCTGGATAAATCAAACAGACTTATCATTCCAATAAAGTTATATTTATCATCTATTACTGGTAGTCTTGATTTTTGGTTTTTATAAAACATATCCATTGCTTCAAGCAATATTTGACCAACTTTAAGATTATGCTGCTCGCGTCCCATTACATCTTTTATCATTGGGGTTATATCCGTAATTAATTCCGGGAGTTTTACGTCAAATTTTTTAAATAAATAATCAGTTCTTGCATTTGGAAAACCGGTACATGCTGCAATGACATTGTCAATGCCGATTAACTGTTTGTACTCAGTATAAGCTACGGCTGAAACCATGCTGTCTGTGTCTGGGTTTTTATGACCGATAATTATTATTGAAGAAGGTTTATTATTCAGTTTTTTCACTATGAAATCCTTCGATATATATAAATTTATAAGTTTATTGAAAGTGTATGTTTAATGTAATATAAAAATATATTGCTTCCTCTTACATATCAAGTTTATATAAAAAAAAATGGCCAATGCCAATTAGAAACTGCAATTTGGCAATAGCTCATTTTATTTTTTCTTTCCCCAATAAATATAAAATTGGATTCTTTGTTTTTAGCTAACTAATATTTTATCTATTTCAAGTTAAATCTATAGTTTTCTGCTTGTCTGTTTTACCATCTTTATACACTATATCGATACAATCATTATTAGTCTCACTATCAAAAGTTAAAGTTATCGTTTTAATCAAATTAAGAGCTATCTTCTTACTATCTACCTCCGGGGTTACTGTATGCCAAGTACCATCTAAATTTTTCAAATATACTATTGAGCAATCAGAGCTCTTTTTACTCTCGTAGTCTGCGATTACTAAGTATTTGTCATCCTCGCTTATCTTTGTAAGGTTTTTATTCGTTTTTTGCTCGTCGTTTAACTTGCAATGCTTCCACGATTTACCATAATTCAAGCTATATGATAATATTAGTTCACAGGTACCGTCATCCTTTTGCTCCGTTACATATATACCACTTCCGTCACTCGTCATCAACATTTTGTAAGGAGTATGATAACATTCATGAATCACACGCCAGTTATTACCTTCATCTTCGCTTTCTATCAAAACACCTTTCTCATAATAACCCGTCATCGTCGTTGCATTTTTTAATTCTAAGATGTATATACGTTTCCCATCATGCGTCATCAACATTTTGTAAGGATGGTGGTAACATTCATGAATCACCTGCCAGTTTTCACCTCTATCTTCACTTCTTATCAAAACCCCTTTATCCTCACTATTTTTGTATTCCATAATGTATATAAAACTCCAGTCTGTTGAGAAAAATATACTTTTAAATTTGTGTATGCTTTCGTGAGTTTTGTGCCAATTTGTACCGCTATTATTACTAACTATAACTATAAATCCTTCATCGAATTTCTTAGTTTCAGTAACTATTACAGTTGTTCCTGTCGGCGAGGCCTTAATCGACACTGGTTTATAGGTACATGTACGTACCAATGTCCAAAGCGACTCATCAGGATACTTTCTGAAAATATCACGACCGTCTATCTTGTATTTTACCGCATTGTTTGACTCAAGTGAACAGTCGTTCTCTCTTACGTTTCTACTCTGAAAAGCTTTATTGCATGTTGGTATTGGCTCTTGGCCGTATGTATTAATTGCGGCGATACTTAAAACCCCTAGTAAAACTATTAATATTTTTAGCATTTTTAACTTATTTCCTTACTATTTTATTAATTATCTTTAAAAATCATTATTTACTATGAATATAGCAAATTGAAAGAAATTAAATATTTTCAATTTCTTGTATATACCAGATCTGATTTTAAACATTTATCAAAAAACACCACGAATAAAACAATATATACCACATGTAAACTATAAAATACCATAAAACAATGTGGTGTTAAGGTGTGATTGATAGTGAAATATTAGAGATTTACAGAAAGGGAATATGTTATTAATTGTTATTATAAAAAGTTACTCTTAATTTACATAATTTAAGATTAAATGGAAATTTCAATATCTATAAAATATTCAATCGTTAGAATCATTCGGATTGGTTATAGTTACTAAAAAGTTATACGCATTATTTTTATTCTATATTTAAGTCCTGTATTGAATCATTTATATAGGGATATTAAATTAAGATATTACAAAATTATGAGATTTGAACTACTAAAATAAAACAGGTAATACTATGAATGATCTGCTCGCTTTAAATCCTAATAAAATAGTAAGTTTTCTTAATAAAATGCCAGAAGATTTTACTAAAAAAGATATTATTGAATTTATTCTGAAAAATGATATTAAAATGCTTAATTTTAGGTATGTCGGAGGAGACGGCAAACTAAAAGTGTTAAACTTTGTAATTAACGATTTACAGCATTTGGATAAAATTTTAACAATAGGTGAACGTGTTGATGGTTCGAGTTTGTTTTCTTATATAGAGGCCAGCTCTAGTGATTTATATGTTGTTCCAAGATATAAAACAGCTTTTGTTAATCCGTTTTCTGAAATACCAGCAGTTGATATTTTATGCTCATATTATGATAGTCAAGGCAATCCACTGGCAAGTTCACCTGAAAACATTGTTAAAAAAGCTCATGATGTACTGAAAGCCAAAACAGGAATGACATTTGAGGCACTTGGTGAACTTGAATTTTATATATCTTCTGAGCTTGATGATATTTATGAGATTGTTCCTCAAAAAGGTTATCACGAGTCGCATCCGTTTTCAAAATGGGAGTTCCTAAGACTTGAAGCCATGCAGGCTATTAGTGAGATTGGAGGAAAAATAAAATACGGTCATTCTGAAGTTGGAAATATTATAAGTGGTGATAAAGAGTGTGTTCAACATGAAATTGAATTTTTACCTGTCAGTGTAGAAGATGCTGCAGATCAACTTGTTTTAGCTAAATGGGCTATAAGAAAAATAGCATATAAGTATGGTCTTGAAATTAGTTTTGCTCCAAAAATAATTGTAGGTCAGGCAGGTAGCGGACTTCATGTTCATACTAGACTTGTTAAAGATGGTACAAATATGATTGTTGATGAAGCAGGTGTATTAAATGATACTGCTAAAAAAATGATTGGCGGATTTTTAGATTTATCAAAATCATTATGCGCTTTTGGAAATACTGTTCCGACATCATTCTTACGTCTTGTTCCTCATCAGGAAGCTCCTACAAATATTTGCTGGGGTGATAGTAATAGATCGGTTCTTGTCAGAGTTCCTCTCGGATGGAAAGGTGTGCAGAATATGATACTAAATGCAAATCCTAAGGAAACTGAAGCTCCTAAAAAATATATTAGTAACCAGACAGTTGAACTCAGAAGTCCGGACGGTTCAGCTAATATATACCAGTTGCTTGCAGGTATGACAGTTGCTGTAAGGCATGGACTTGAAAACGATAAATCTCTGGATATAGCTAAAAAATTATATGTAAAAGAAGATGTGGCTAAAAATAAGGATCTGAATCTTCCTCAGCTTCCTACTTCCTGTTATGATGTAGGAAAAATGCTGCTAGAAGATAGAAAAATTTATGAAAAGTACGATGTATTCCCAAGCAGCATGATAGATGGTTTGGCTGAAGAATTAATGAGTTTTAATGATCAGAATCTTAGTGAAAAACTTTTTGGCGACGGTGATGCATTACAGACATTGGTAGATGAGCATATACATTGTGGTTGATAGTGATTAAGAGTTTATAAAGTTATAAAGTTGAAGGTTATCAGGTTCTAAACCTTAAAAACCTTCTACCTGATAACTTTTAACATTGCACAACAGTGCAACTGAAAGGTTTTATTATGGGTGATAATATGAGGATAGAAACTGATTCTATGGGAAAAATAGAGGTCCCGTCAGATAAGTATTGGGGGGCCCAGACGCAAAGGTCGCTTCTTTATTTTAATATTGGTAAAGATAAAATGCCTATTGAGGTAATACATGCTTTCGGTATACTGAAAAAATCTGCTGCTATAGCTAATTTTGAAGTTGGTAAATTATCAGAAAAGAAGAAAAAATTAATAGTTAAGGCATCTGATGAAGTTCTGGCAGGTAAGCTTGACAATCATTTTCCTCTTCATGTTTATCAGACCGGCAGCGGTACACAGACCAATATGAATGTCAATGAGGTAATATCAAACAGAGCAATTGAATTAGCCGGAGGTAAGCAAGGCAGTAAAGACCCTATACACCCTAATAATGATGTGAATAAATCACAATCATCAAATGATGCATTTCCTACAGCTATGCATATTGCTGCAGTTGTATCAGTATGTGAAAAATTACTGCCTGCTTTAATGAGCTTAAAAAGTAATTTAGAATCAAAATCAGATGAATTTAAGGATATAGTTAAAATTGGACGAACTCATCTTCAGGATGCAGTGCCAATTACTTTAGGACAGGAATTTTCAGGATATGCATATCAGCTAAAAAACTGTATTAAGAATATAAAAGAAACGGTTAAAACTCTTTATGAGTTACCTATTGGAGGAACTGCTGTAGGTACAGGACTGAATGCTCCCGCAGAGTTTGCAGAAAAAACTGTTAAATATATAAATGAACAGACAGGCTATAATTTTATATCAGCAGAAAATAAATATTGCTATATTGCAGCTCATGACTCATTTGCTGTATTAAGTGGATCTTTAAAAACATTGGCATGTGCGCTAATTAAGATTGGCAATGATATACGCTGGCTGGCTTCAGGGCCAAGATGCGGCATTGGTGAAATTATAATACCATCTAATGAACCGGGTTCTTCTATTATGCCGGGCAAGGTCAATCCTACACAATGTGAAGCTTTAACTATGGTTGCAGCTGAAGTTATCGGATATGACACTGCTATTGCTTTTGCATGTTCACAGGGTAATTTTGAACTTAATGTATATAAGCCGTTAATAATATTTAATATTCTGCAGTCGATTAATATACTATCAGATTCTTGCACCTCATTTACTGAATATTTAGTGAAAGGTATTAAAGCGAACAAAAAGCAAATTGCAAATTATTTAAGTGAATCTCTTATGCTTGTTACTGCACTAAATGATGTGATAGGGTACGATAAAGCTGCAGAGATATCACACCTTGCTTATGAAAATGAGATATCATTAAAAGAAGCATGCCTCAAACTTGGATATATGAACGCAGATGAATTTGATAAAGTTGTTGACCCGCATAAAATGGTTTAGGGATAAAAAAGGGATATGAAACTTATGGATGGAAAAAGTCTGACACCACAACAGAAAAAACTAAAACAGTTGAAAGAGATTTTACCCGAAGTATTTGCCGAAGGAAAAGTTGACTGGGAAAAACTGAAAGCAACATTAGGTGAAGATGTTAACTTTGCCAATGAAAGATATGTACTCAACTGGGCAGGGAAAAGTGAAGCTTTTAAAGTATTACAGACACCGACGACAAAAACGCTGACTCCGGATAAAAAGGACTCGATAAATTTTGATGAGACCCAAAATATCTTTATTGAAGGTGAAAATCTTGAAGTGCTGAAAGTTCTGCAAAAAAGTTACTTTGGCAAGGTAAAGATGATTTATATTGACCCGCCATATAACACAGGGAATGACTCTTTTATTTATCCTGATAAATTTTCTGAAAACAGATCAGAATATGAAAAGCGTGTTGGCGACAAAGACGAAGAAGGCTATTTGATCAAAGATGGAATGTTTCGTAAAAACAGTAAGGAAAACGGACAGTATCACAGCAACTGGCTCAATATGATGTATCCAAGATTGTTTTTGGCGAAAAACCTTTTAAGGCAAGACGGAGTTATTTTTATTTCTATTGGTGAACAAGAAGAGCATAATTTACGTTTATTAATGAATGAAGTTTTTGGCGAAGAAAACTTTATTGGTTCTGCTGGTAGAATATCAAAAAAAGCTAATAATCAAGGAGATTATTGGGCTCCAAATTTTGATTATGTTCTTACATATTGCAAACAAAGAGAATATTGTATTCCTTTTTTTGGAGGAATTAATTATAAATCTTATTCGCAAATAGAACAACAAGGTATAAGAAAAGGAGATAAATATCAGCTGGTAAGACTTTACATGACAAGTCTCGATCCAATGAGAGGCTGTAACAATCAGAGATATTTTATTGAATGTCCTGATGGTAGCTTTGTAATACCACCAGGAGATGTATTCCCAAACGTAGTAGAAGATGGTGCATTTATCTCTCCCATAAGTGGTAAAGATAAAGTTTGGCGTTGGTCATATAAATCATATTTAGATAAAAAAGATAAAATTGTAATTAAAGAAGTTCGTTCATCAAATCTTGTGAATGAGAATGGTGAAAAAACAAAATGGAATGTTTTTACAAAAACATATTTGCAAGATGTTATTAATAATTCAACTGCATCCCCAAATAATTTTATTGAAAGTCAAATTAACCAAAAAGCAACGCATGAATTGAGAGAGCTTAAAATCCCTTTTGATTTTGCAAAACCTTCTTCTTTAATCAGTTTCTTATCAGAAACATGTCAAGTAGAATCAGATGATATTGTATTAGATTTTTTTGCAGGCTCTGGTTCCATGGCACACGGTATTATTGCAAAAAACGTTGATGACAATAAGAAACGAAAATATATTTGTGCACAGTTGGCAGAGCTAACGGACAAAGATAGTGATGCTCACAAAGCTGGCTACAAAACCATAGCAGATATTGCCAAAGAAAGAATACGTAGAGCAGGGAGGTCAATTGTTAATGATAAATTATTAATTATTAATGAGAAAAAAATTAAGCTTGAAAAAATGGTTAATAATAGATTATCCATTATTAATGGAATATGGGGATTCGAAAATATTGACCAGATTATAGATGATGAAACTTCAAAATCATTACTCAAAGAAATTAACAGTTTACAGCTAACCATTGACAATTTAGACATTGGTTTTAAAGTCTTAAAACTTTCAAACAGTAATTTTAAACAGTGGCGGCAGATCAACTGTAAAAATGCAGATGTTTTGAAAGAACAGATGGAGCTATTCATTGACCCTGTATCAAAGAATGCAACTACTGAAAATATACTTTACGAGCTTTTATTAAAAAGTGGTAAAGAGTTAAACAGCAGGTTGGATCATAAAGAAAATTACTATTGTGTAAACGGTAATGAACTGATTTTTATGTTGGAAAAAGCAACAGATGAAATTGTTGATGCTGTTATCAAAGAAAAACCACAAAAAGTTATCGCCCTTGACAGATTGTTTAAAGGTAATGATCAACTGAAAACAAACAGCTCGCTGCAAATGCGTGATGCTGGTATTGAGTTTAAAACGATATAATGGATATCATGAAAAACAGAGGCGAAATAATAATATATCAGGATCCCAAAGGGCAAATAAAAGTAGATGTCCGTTTTGAGAATGAAACAGTTTGGCTTACACAAAAATCAATGGCAGAACTGTTTCAGGTCAAACCTCAAAATATTACAATGCATCTTAAAAATATATTTGACGAAGGTGAACTACAAGAAGATGCAACTTGTAAGGAAATCTTACAAGTTCAAACCGAAGGTAATAGGGAAGTTGGCAGAAAACAAAAATTTTATAATCTTGATGCTATAATATCGGTAGGTTACCGCATAAAATCGCAAATAGCCACACAATTTAGGATTTGGGCAACCGGGAGACTTAAAGAGTATATTGTTAAAGGTTTTTCCTTAAATGATGACAGATTCAAATCAGGCAGTTCGATGAATTATTTCAACGAACTGCAGGAACGAATTCGTGAAATCAGAGTATCCGAACGCTTTTTTTATCAGAAAATAAAAGATATTTACACTACAAGCATTGATTACAGTCCCAAAGATGAAAAAACGATTATGTTTTTTAAGATCATTCAAAATAAACTTCTTTGGGCAATTAGTGAACAAACTGCTGCTGAACTGGTTTTTCGCAGAGTAGATGCAAGTTTACCTCTATTGGGCATGGAATCTTTTGATAAAGATAAGTTTTCAGAGATTAAAAAATCAGATATAACTATTGCCAAAAATTATTTAAACCTTGATGAGATAAAACTTTTAGGACTTCTTGTAGAACAATTTCTTGCTTTTGCAGAAACCATGGCACAGCAGCATACACCAATGTATATGAAAAATTGGATTGAACGTTTAGATGTAATTTTAAAAATGAACGGAAGAGAGCTGCTTACTCACGCAGGAGAGATTAGTCATAAAAAAGCTTTGGAAAAATCTGGTAAAGAATATCAGAAGTACAAAGAACAGCAGACAAATATTGAAAAAGAGGCTAGCTTGAAGGAATTAGAAAAAGATATTAAAAGGTTAAAAAAATGAAATTAACTTTTGAACCTAATTTACCGTTTCAGATAGATGCCCCTTGGCGACAATTAAAAATGGACTTCACCGACAATTATAAGATATTTGTAACTTTGATTTAGAATATACTTTTCTTTTTTCTAAAAGGCTTTCAATCAATACACTTATGAAGTTTTTTAGAAAAAAGAAAAAATGACTTATGACTTTACTATAATTGTCGTTAGTGGGTAAATATAATTGTCGGTGTACGAGATGCAGTAAAATCAGTAATAGATCTGTTTGAAGGACAACCGCTGGGAGATTATTCAGAAACTTTCTCATTGGAGGCAGAATCTAAAAATTTAATAAATTCAGTTAGCAATAATCTTGTTTTATCTGACGTGCAGATATTGAAAAATTTAGAGGCAGTACAGGAAACTAATGAACTTGAAAAGTCAATAGAATTAGACGGGATGCACTTTTCTGTTGAAATGGAAACAGGTACCGGAAAAACTTATGTTTATTTGAGAACTATTTACGAACTTAACAAACTCTATGGTTTTAAAAAATTTCTGATTGTTGTTCCCTCTGTTGCCATTCGTGAGGGAGTTTTGAAAAATCTAAAAATAACCCACTCACACTTTCAAAATCTGTACGACAATACGCCAATAAATTTTCAGGTTTATGACAGTCGTAAAGTTTCAATATTAAGAGGTTTTGCAACCACTAATATAATTGAAGTTTTAGTAATTAATATTGATTCATTTGCCAAAGATTTAAACATAATCAATCAACCTCATTATAGAACAAACGGACAAAAACCCATTGAGTTTATTAAAGCTGTCAAGCCTCTTGTAATTGTGGATGAACCGCAAAATATGGAAACAGAAAAGCGTATTGAGGCGATAAACAATTTAAATCCGCTCTGCACACTTCGCTATTCTGCAACACATCGTAACCGCTATAATTTGATTTATAGTTTGAATCCTGTAAAAGCTTATGATCTTGGGCTTGTAAAACAAATTGAAGTTGATTCTATAATTGAGGAAAATGCCTGCAATGATGCTTTTATCGCAGTTGAATCAATAACAGCAGCCAAAACAAAAGTTACGGCTAAAGTTTCAATAAACTGTAATAGTAAAGATGGTGTAAAAAAGAAAAAAGTAAGTGTGAAAGTCGGTGATGATCTATACAGACTATCCAACGAAAGAGAAATTTATTCAGAAGGATATATTGTTGAAGAAATTGATGCTGCAAATATGTGTATTTCACTTTCCAACGGTAATATTTTATATAAGGGTGACAGGCAGGGCGGTTTAACAGATGAAATAATGAAGATGCAAATTCGAAAAACTGTTGAAGAACATTTAAAGAAAGAAATACGCCTGAATAAAAAAGGGATAAAAGTTCTGTCCTTGTTCTTTATTGATAAAGTTGCTAATTATCGTCAATATGACGGTGCAGGAAATCCCGTACCGGGAAAATTTGCACAATGGTTTGAAGAAATTTATCAGGAATATATTTCAAAGCAGACTTTTAAAGAATTAGACAGATTCCCAATAAATAAAGTCCATAACGGATATTTTGCACATGACAAAAAGGGGAAGTGGAAAGATACAAAAGAAACTTCCGCTTCTTTGAACAGTTCTGATTCAGCTGATACTTTTAATTTGATAATGAAAGATAAAGAAAAATTATTAACTCTTGATAATTCTCTACGCTTCATTTTTTCTCATTCAGCATTACGTGAAGGATGGGACAATCCAAATGTATTCCAAATTTGTACACTTAATGAAACAAAATCAGACATTAAAAAACGTCAGGAAATTGGTAGAGGTTTACGTCTCGCTGTTGACCAGAGTGGAAAACGAACTTATGACCAAAATATTAACCGATTGACTGTTATTGCTAATGAAGCTTATGACGATTTTGCTAAAACGCTGCAAAAAGAAATTGAAGAAGATTGCGGTGTAGAATTCAGAGGCAGGATTAAAAATAAGAGAGAGCGTACCGCAGTCAAATACCGAAAAGGATTTGAAGTAGATCCTAAATTTTTAGAAATTTGGGATCAGCTTAAAAAGAAAACAACCTATCGAGTAGATTATGACACCAAAGATTTGATTATTTCAGCTTCAAATGAACTAAAACAGCTGCCGAAAATAAAAGCACCTTCAATTCGTTCAACTAAAGTTAAAATAGGTATGACATACGAAGGTGTTGATACGGAATATAGAGGTGAGAAAATTGAATCTTATGGCAGTTATTCCTGGAAAATTCCTGATGTTTTAGGATATATCCAAACTAAAACTGAATTAACGCGTTCTACTGTTCAGGAAATTCTAAGCAAATCGGGAAGAATTGGGGATATTTTAATTAATCCGCAATTATTTTTGGATTTATCGGCACAGGCAATAAAGCGGACGTTGTATAATATAATGATTGATGGAATCAAATACCGGGTAATAGGTAGTTCTGAATATGAAATGACTTTATTTGATGCTCAGGAATTAGAGGTTTATCTGAATGATTATACTTTTAATATTGCAGATTCGTCAAAAACAATTTATGAAGAATTAATTCCTTTGGATTCGGGCGTTGAAACTAAATTTGCCAAGGACTGTGAGTCAAGTGAGCAGATTAAATTCTATTTCAAATTACCAAACTGGTTTAAAATACCAACACCGATAGGCAATTATAATCCTGACTGGGCAGTAGTATTTGAGGATGATAAGAAAATATATTTTGTAGCTGAAACAAAAGAAACTGGAACATCACATGTTGATTTATTTAAATTAAACTATTCAGAACAATTGAAAATCAAATGCGGGAAAGCACATTTTAATGAATTTGAGGAAATGGAATATAAAGTAGTGAACAGAGTTGGACAACTGATTGAATAATAGAGAAATATAGCATGGAATTGGCGCATATGACAGATAAATCTGATAAATTATATATTGGGCATAGACAGCGATTAAGGGAGCGTTTTACTGCAGGTGGGTATAAAGCTTTTCAACAATATGAATTGTTGGAACTTTTACTGACTTTTTCCATTCAGAGAAGAGATGTAAAGCCTATTGCTAAAATGCTTGTTAATAAATTTGGAAGTATCTCTAAAGTTTTTGATGCAGAATATCATGAACTGAAAAATATAAATGGAATAGGTGATTCAAGTGCTACTCTATTAAAGCTATTAAAAGGCATTAGTATTGAGTATCATGTAGATAAAGTTAAGGCTATGAAACAGCTCTCATCACCTGGTAATGTTTATAACTTTCTTGATTCACTTATAGCAGGTTCCAGAGATGAGAAATTTGTTTCTCTCTATTTAAATACTAAAAATAAGCTCATAGATTATGAAATATCTTCGGAAGGTGTGGCTGATCATGCTGTTGTGTATCCTAGAAAAATTATACGCAGGGCATTAGAATTGAATGCTACGTCATTGATTATTGCTCATAATCACCCCAGCGGAGAAATTAATCCGTCAAAAGAAGATATTGCTCTGACAGAGAATATTAAATCGGTTTGTGATACAATGGATATATCGCTTATTGATCATCTCATTATAGGCGATGATGATTATTATAGTTTTTGCAAGAATAAGATGTTGTAAGATAGAAATTTGAAACTTGTCGCTAAGGAACTGGATGTTGGTGGCTCTTTTTAAATATCAGGGTAATTAAATTATTTAGATCTGAAATCTAAGATCTGCAATCTGAAATCAAAAAGGTTCATATATGTTTAATCCTATTCCAAAAGTTGCAGCCATACATGATTTATCTGGATTTGGTCGCTCATCTCTTACAATTGTTATACCTATTTTGTCTAATATGGGGGTGCAGGTATGTCCGATTCCAACGGCTGTTTTATCTACTCATTGTGAGTTTGATGGTTATCAAATAGTTGATTTGACTGATCACATGAAAGGTACGATTGAACATTGGAAAAAACTTAATATTAGGTTTGATTCTATTTATAGTGGATTTTTAGGATCGAAAGAACAGATAGCTATAGTTAAAAAGTTTATAGCTGATTTTTCAAAAGATAATAAGTTTGTAGTCGTAGATCCTGTTTTAGGAGATGATGGTAAATTATATGCACCATTTTCTAAAGATATGGTAAAAGAGATGCGTTCACTTATTAAATCAGCTGATATTATTACTCCAAATATAACGGAAGCAGCTTTATTGCTTGATAGAGAATACCGATCTGATTTTTCGGAGAAAGAAATAAAAAAATGGCTTCTGGATTTATCTGAATTTGGTCCTGAAATTGTAATAATAACAAGTGTACCTGATAATTCCTCAAGAAGTAAAACGACTTCAGTTGTTGCATATTCAGCTAGTGATAATAGATTTTGGAAAGTCTCATGTGATTATCTTCCTGCAAAATTTCCAGGAACAGGTGATGCTTTTACAAGTGTTATCGTAGGGGCTTTACTACAGGGCGATAGTTTGCCTATTGCACTGGATAGGGCAGTACAATTTGTTTCCATTGGCATAAGAGCTACATTTGGATATGACTACAACTCCAATGAAGGTTTCTTACTCGAAAGAGTTTTAGGCTCTCTATCTTCAAATGTGCAGAAAAGCAGCTATGAATTATTAGATTAGAAACTTGAAATTTGATTTATTTTGTATCTTAATAAATTAAGCTTTTTGTTTTTTCTTCTGCTTTAAACTTCGCAGGATATTCATATCATCTACGTTCATGCCATCAACCAGTTTATGTTTTGTATATGCCCTTATTATGAATATTAGACCAAATATTATCATCGGAATAGAAAGCAGTTGTCCCATAGTTAACCACCCCCAAGCTAAATATCCAAGTTGGGGATCAGGCAGTCTTACAAATTCTACCCAAAATCTAAAACATCCATAGAGTAGTAAAAAATAGCCTGAAATAGCCATTCTTGGTCGGGCTTTCTTTGAGTAAATCCATAATATTATAAAGAGCACTACACCTTCTAAGATAAACTCGTAAAGTTCTGAAGGCTGTCTTGGTAATTGTGATGGATCTTTTGGAAATACCATAGCCCATGGAAGTGTGCTGACTTTCCCCCATAATTCACCATTAATGAAATTACCTATTCTTCCTGCACCTAAACCTATTGGAACCATAGGTGCTAAGAAATCACTTATTTGAAAAAATCCTTTGCCTGTTTTTCTGCTAAAAATAAAGAAGGCAATCATTACTCCAATTAAACCGCCATGAAATGACATTCCGCCATCCCATACTTTGAACATTGCTAAAGGATGCATTAGATAAAAACTTAGATTGTAAAAAACAATATAGCCTATTCGCCCTCCCAGAAGAACACCTATAATACAGTAGAATATTAGGTCAGAAATTTCTTCTGAAGTCCAAATACCTTTGGACTTTTTGGCACGCCATGTTGCAAGTATCCATGCAGCGACAAAACCGATTAGATACATTACACCGTACCAGTGTATTCTTATTGGGCCTAATTTTACTATAATTGGATTTATATCTGGAAATTGTATCATTTTTTACCTAGTTGAATTTAATTTATATTGGCTAATATAGTTTCGGATATATGGTTTGCTGTTAGATTTAACGACTCTCTTATTTGATCCGGAGAACCATGTGGTATAATCTTGTTGTCCCATCCGAAATGTAAGATTTTTTTATGTTTCACATTAATCAGGATTTCATCTACTATGCTTGCTAAACCGCCTGATTTACAATTATCTTCGATTGTGATAATAGGCATTTTTTCTGCTTTTTTAATAAGAAGGTTACTATCAAATGGTTTAAGAAATAGAGTGTTAATTACTTCAGCATTTATGCCTTTTTTTGAAAGTATTTCTACAACTTCCAATGCTGTTTTACATTCATTTCCAGATGCCCAGATAGATAGATCTTTTCCTTTTTTAATTATATTTGCTTTTCCCCAAATGATATCATTTTCTGCATAGTCATTATTTGTAATAGCAGCTTTTGGATATCTGATTATAACCGGTGAATTTGAATCGTATGCCAACATTAACATTGTATCTAATTCTTTGCCATTTGACGGTGTTAATATAGATATATTCGGCAATGATTTTAGATATGAAATACTATATATTCCATGATGTGTAGGCCCATCCTCAACTATGCCTGATCGATCAGTACATATAATTACAGGAAGATTTTGAACACATATGTCATGATAGACACATGCCAGTGCACGTTGTAAAAACGTTGAATAAACAACAAAAACAGGCCGTAAACCGTTTGTCGCCATTCCTGCAGCAAAAACGACAGCATGCTCTTCTGCGATACCTACATCAAAAAAACGGTCCGGATATTTTTTAGCAAATTCCGACAATTCTGTACCTGAACACATTGCAGCTGTAATTCCAACCACATCATCATGTTTCTCTGCTAATTTTAAAATTGATTTGCCAAATATTTTAGAAAAAGTAGGAATATCTTTTTTATTTAGTGGGTCACCTGTTTTTTTGTCAAATTTTCCTACACCATGATATTTATCAGGTCTAAGTTCTGCCGGTTTATATCCTCTTCCTTTTTCTGTTAATGTATGTATTAACACCGGTTTTTTAAAATCTTGAATAGATGTAAATGTTTTTATCAAATTTTTGATGTCGTGACCATCAATTGGTCCTACATATCTCATTCCCAACTCTTCGAAAATTACACCAGGTACAATTATACTCTTTGTTGCTTCTTCTATTTTGCTAATTACACCGTGAATTTTATTGCCTATTTTTGGGATTTTTTTTAAGTAATTTTTTATTGATGTTCTAAATTTGTTATATCCTTTTCTCTGAATAATATCATTCAGATAATACCTGAAGCCGCCGATATTTTCTGAAATAGACATTTTGTTGTCATTTAATATTATAATAAGATCATCTGTAACATGGGCTATATTATTTAAGCCTTCAAGTGCGACACCGTTAGTCAGTGCACCATCTCCCAAGATTGCTACAATTTTTTCATTTGTTCTGTTTTTATCTCTGGCAGCAGCCATTCCGAGTGCTGATGAAATAGATGTCCCTGCATGACCGGCACCAAAGCAATCATATTCTGATTCTTCTCTTGATGTGAAACCTGAACAGCCGTTAAAAGTTCTTAAGGATGTAAAAAAGTCTTTTCTGCCGGTAAGTATTTTGTGGGTATATGCCTGATGGCTTACATCCCATATCAGTTTGTCTGAAGGTGTATCAAATACATAGTGCAATGCAATTGTCAGCTCAACAACTCCGAGACTTGAAGCTAAATGTCCACCGGTATTAGATGTGGTGGTTATGATTTTTTCTCGAATCTCTTTAGCGAGAATATCTAATTCATCTATACCTAACTGTTTTAAGTCTATCGGATAATTTATTTTATTTAAAACTGACATAGATTTTAATTATATATTAAGAAAATTAGATAACATATCATGACCATATTCAGTCAATATGGATTCAGGATGAAATTGTACACCATATATTGGATATTTTTTATGCCTTATACCCATTATAATATCATCGTCTGTTTTTGCAGTAACTTCTAATGAATCAGTAATAGTGAGGGGATCAATAGCAAGTGAATGATATCTTGTAGCTTTAAAAGGTGAGGGGAGGCCTTTAAAAATATCTGTATCATTGTGATATATTTTCGAAGTTTTACCGTGCATTAGATAAGGAGCATGTACTACTTTAGCTCCAAATACTTCGGCAATAGATTGAAATCCGAGGCAAATACCAAGAACAGGAATATTTTTTGTACTGGCTATTCTAATTGCCTCACATGAAATACCGGCTTTTTGGGGTGTGCATGGACCTGGCGATACTATTAGAGCATCCATTTTTTTCCCAAAAAGTTCTTTGCATGTTATTTTATCATTTCTAAAAATCGTTATATCCTGATTTAATTCTTTAAAATACTGAACAATGTTATAAGTAAAAGAATCATAATTATCTATCATTACTAACATCTTTGAAACCTCTTTAAGTATGAACTGAAACTTTTTAACTACAAATATTTAAATAAACTATATTTTTTTGTTTAATTCAAAGATTTAAACAAATTTATTTTTATAACTATAACTATATATCTTGTTAAATTAATAAATATTGTTAATATATTTTATATAAAGAAATATTTATATCTGAAAATGAATATCTCTCTTAAATTTATTTAAAGGCTTATACTTATGGATGATAATATTACAGATGGACAGGATATTAAACCACCTGCACCAAATAAAATTAAACTACAACTAAAAAAACGATCAGATAATAGTAGTTTAAATAGTTCAGTGGATAATACACCAAAAGAATCACCAATAAAATTATCTATAAATAACAATTTAGTAAATAAAGAAAACCCCGGTGATGTCAAAAAGCCTGAGCCTGAAATTTCTAATGAACTCAAGAGTAAAAAAGATGTTAATCAAACTATAAAATTAAATTTGGATAATAGCGGCAGTAAAACTGAGGTCGATGTACCTGATTTGGATATAACGGATTTTAGTAAAGAAAATTTAAATAAGCCTGTAGTTATAAATGATGCTCCTGCTGTAGATAATAGCTCTCCAGTTGCACCTGAAATTAAGCTTTCGAATAAAAGTTCAGAATCCAAAATGCCGGATAAAAGTATTAGTTTAAATCTAGATACAAAAGAAAGTGAAATTGATTTAGATATCCCTAAAACAGGGGAAACAGCACCTAAAATTAAACTGAATTTGAACACTAATACAAAAAAAGAAATAGAAGACATTCAGGTAATAGATGATGGTATTCCTCCAGTACAATTAGAAAAAAAGAGTGAGAAGGTAGCCCTATCATTTGCTAAACCTGAAAGAAAAACTAAAAATATCAGCGATACAATTAAATTAAAAATGAGCCCTGATTCAAAATTACCTTCATTTAGTGAAGCATTTGACTCTATGGAAAGTTCTAATGATATTCCTACTGGGAAACCTCCTGTTATCCAAGAACATCAAAGTATTCAGGCTGATGACGAACCGATACCAAATTTAAACAAAAAAAGTAACAAAAAAGCTACTAAAATTTATATAATTATTGCTTTGATAATACTTATAGTGCTAATTTATTATGTTTATACATCATTGGGTGTATTTTTCTCTTTATAATAAAAATAATTCAGGTAATAATTAATGAATAAATATATATGTGCTATAGACCTGTCAGGTCCTTATGCTTCTTTTGCTTTGTCTTCTGACAATAAGATTTTATTTTCAGAATCATTTTTACTTCAAAACAGGAAAAATGCACTATTTTTTGATAAGTTTTTTGCATGCCTTGCTGAACATAATCTTACCGTAAATGCTGTTGCTAAATGGATTATAGGAACAGGTCCTGGAAGTTTTACCGGTTTAAGAATATCTGCTGCATTTGTATCAGGTATTGTATATAATAGAGATGTTGAGACCAGTGGTATTCCTTCAGCTTTTCCTATTGCATCTGAAATAGGTTTAAATGAAAACGAAACTATTGCTGTACTTTTTTATGCCGCCAAAGGAGCTTTGGCCATTTGCAGCATTACTAATAAAAATGGTTGTTTTATTGAAGCTGAAGAACAAATAGAAGTATGTAGCGACAATCTTGATATTTTAGACAAATATGACAAAATTGCATTTTTAAATAATAAGAATATCGAGAATTTTTTAGTTGAGAATAACCAGAATATTGATAAGATGATTGTCTTAGATTATTTCCCTGTGTCAGAATTATTGACAAATGAGTGGAAAGTAGAAACAACAATTAATGATTTGCTATATGTGAGACCTCCAACAGTTGCATGTCAAAAAGGATAAAGTAGACTGCTTATATGGTGTTAATAAAAAAAGTTTTTCTTCTTTTAATTTTTCTTTTTGTTTTGGTATTTACTTATGCCGACACTGAAAAAATTGGTATTATTGCAACTGTCAACGGAGTACCTATTACTCTCGGTGATGTCTTAAATATAACAGCAAAGCAGGAGGCTCGTCTGCCTTTACTATATAAAGGTGAGGAACTAACCAAGCAACTCCATAAAATGAGACTGGATGCTCTTAATGCATTAATAGATCGAAAACTTGTTTATATGAGTTTTAAAGAACATGGATTTCATCTTCCCAGAGAATATGTTGAAGAAAACCTAGATAATCTATTAGAGAAGTTTAATGTGGAATCAAGACAGGAACTCCAGAAAATTCTTAGTTCAGAAGGTATGTCTTATTCCGAATTTAAACAGAGAGCCTATGAAACAGCTGCTGTAGATGCTTTGATTTACAGTAATAGCTATCGTGATATATATATTACGCCAAAGCAGGTATTTGAGTATTATAAACGTAATAAAAATGAATTTACAACTCCGGAATCTTTTCAATTGAGTATTATTACACTGAAAACAAAAGGTGTTCATGCACAGGAACTTGACCCATTGTCAAAGTATTTAAATAAAATATTAAAAGGTAAAGGAAGTGAAGCTTTTAAAGAAGCTGTCACTTTATATTCTGACGGCCCAAATCTTAAACAGGGAGGTGAAATAGGCTGGGTTCCTGTTGATGATTTGCGAAAAGCTTTCCATAGTGTATTGGAAGGAGCAAAGAAAGGGAAGGTTTACGGTCCTATAAAAACAGAAGAAGCATACTATTTTATAAGAATCGATAATGTAAAACAGAAACGTATTGAAACTTATATGGATGCAAAAAAAGATATTAGAAAAAAACTCACTCAGAAGAGCCAGCAGAAAGGCTATAAAGAATATATGGACGGACTTAAAAAGGGTGCTGTTATAAAATATTATATTTAGAATTTTACTTATTGTAAACTATTAACGGATGCTCAGGAACACATTCCAACTTAGTAAATCAATTATTCCCATAGCTACAGTAATTGGTGTTGCAGTTCCCAAAGAGAGACCCTCAAGTGGGTCTGAACTAATTATCAGTGTTATTTTTTAGCTAATTGGTTGCTATCAGATCAAAGTTCATTTCTTTATTATTTTTTATCCATTATTTTGTTTCATCGATAGCCTGTTGTTTTTGTGAATCACTTAGATTAAAAGAGTAGGCATTAATAAGCTGTTTAGATTTAAGATAATTTCCATATTTTGAAGCAATATAAAACCATTTATAAGCTTTATAATCATCTTTTTTTACGGCTTTGCCCTGGTAATAAGCTACTGCTAAATTATTTTGACCACTTGAATTTCCTGCTATAGCAGACTTTTTAAGAAGAGTTATAGCTCGTTTATAATTTATAGGAAGATTATATTCTCCTAAATAATAAAATAGACCTAACTGTGATTGAGCTGTGCTATTTTCTAAATTTGAAGATTTCTCAAGTAGGTTTAGACCGACTTTATTATTTTTTTTATCATACAAGTATATAGTCGATAAATTAAAAAGAGCATTTGAATCATTATTTAACTTTACTACTTTTTCATATAAGCTGATTGCTATATCTATATTTTTTTGTACATAATATCCATTTTTATACATAACAGCTAAGTTTATCATGGCGTCAATATTATTTTGGGCTTCAGCTTTTTTATACCAAAAATATGCTTTTTCATAATTAGCCTTAGAATTCTAAAATATTAATTTGCTGTTTTTAGTAGAGTAAATCCCATTATCCCCATACCTGCAGAAATCGGCGTTGCAGTTCCCAAAGATAGACTTTCAAGTGCCCCCGAACCAATTATCAATGCCAGGGCTTTTGCATGAACCGAAAAATGTTACAAATGAGCTGAATCTGATTTGACTAATTTTAAGTATCTTCTAGGTTGTAAAAACAGGAGGAATTGAATGAAGATATTAGAAAAGCTCGATAATA
>Ga0233431_1002509_pt1 | contig 25425 bp, 34 predicted proteins | sample SI_118_April2016_FD_179867 | JGI IMG/M metagenome (GOLD analysis project Ga0233431, IMG submission 179867) | Seawater microbial communities from Saanich Inlet, British Columbia, Canada - SI_118_April2016_200_MG | ecosystem: Environmental > Aquatic > Marine > Inlet | place: Canada: British...
CAACAAGATCGAGTCCTGGAGCTGCTCGGCGCTCAAGCCAGCTGCGGCGGAGACCACGCCGGTGCGCTCGATGTCCTCGGCGGCCGAGCGAATCGCGTCGCCGCCCTCGCGCAGAGCTCCAACAACGCCACGGCCCGCCCGGCCGAAGATGTCCATCGCGACCTGAGATTGCTCCGCGTCATCGCGCAGGGTGCCGAACCGGTCGCCAACGGTGGCCAGCGTCTCAGCCAGCGTCATCCCGGAGAGGTCTTCAACGGTCAGGTTCAGCTTCTCGAGTGCGTCCTTCGCCTCGCCGGTGCCGTCGCGCGCGTCGGCGAGGTTGCGCTGGAGGTCCTGGAATGCACGGCCAGCCCGGACAGACCCGCTCGTCATCAGGTCGAGCACACCCTGAGCGGTGTCCAGCTCCTCGATCGCCGCTCCGACCTGCCGAGCTTCCTTCGCGACCTGGTTGAGATCTGAGCTGAGGGTGACCGCGGACTTCGCGATACCGACGATCGCAGCGGTCACGGCAACGCCGGCCGTCGCCATGACCGCGAACCCGACCTTGGCGATCTTGCTCGCGGCAGCGTCCAGCCCGCTCAACGACTTCGCGGTGGAGTCGATCTCCTTCTTCGCGCTCTTCGCTGTGGCGCCGATGACCATCTTGAGGACGTCAGCCACGGCCCCGCGCCCCCTTCATCGCCGCCAGCCGAGCCGCTCGGCTCTTGGCTTCTTCCCGATCCTTCATCGCGAGGATCTCGATCTCATGGTCGAGGATCTGGCAGGCCTTCAACACGCGAGGGTCCGCCGTCTCCAGATCGCTCACCGGAGACAGCCCGGTCACCCTCGCCGAGTGCCACACCGCCATCGCCGTACGCATCCACGGCTCAGCGGCTCGCTCCGGGCACGTGTGCAGCCGTCGGCGTTCAGCATGCTCCTCGGCCGGTGGAGCCGCAGGCCAGCGCACGGGCGTGCTGAACCGCGGCTTGCCCGCGTGCTTGTGCCCCTTGGGGTAGGGGTCGCCCGTGATCCCGCGCACGCCTTCGCACATGGCCCACAGCCGGCAGCCGTCGCACCCGGCAGCCTTGCGGGCCGACAGTGCCTTCTTGTCCAGCAGTGGCTCGGGCGCGGCCTGGACGTGGAGGAGCGCCCTTAGGATTTTTCCTGATCGGCGGTGACCTCCGCCTCGGCGAGCATGTGCTTGACCAGCGCCTTCGCCGGGGCCTCCATATCGACCAGTGCGCGGATCGCATCCTCGGTCGACAGCGACTCCGAGCCCATAGTCAGCCCCTCCACGGAGTGGACGAGATCCAGCAGGAGATCGAGCCAGAGCGCGCTCGCCGACTGCAGCTGGCCTGAGAGCCCTGCCAGCTTCTCGGCGATCGCCTCGGAGGACACCTCCGCTTCGTCGTCTTCCGCAGTGGCCCCTGGCCTCATGGCCTGCAGGTCGTTCTCGAGCAGTCGAAGCCGCCACGCCCCCGTGACAGGACGGTAGCGAACCACAGCCGGGTCGCCTCCGTCCTCGTCCCGCAGCTCGTAGCGTCGCAGATTCCATCGCTTCAGATCCATGTGTGGGCGCTCCTGTGGTGGTCGTCCTACGCGACCATGATGTAGATCTCATCCTCGCCGGCAGACGTGCCCTCGGCCTCGCCTCCCATCGCGATCTGAACCTCGTCCTCGCCGCGGGCGTAGTCGGCGAAGTCCAGCCGAACCGTCGGGCACTCGAAGGCGATGATCGCGCCGCTCGACCCGCCCTGCTGCGCGAAGAACTGGATCGCGGTCCGGTTCGTGGCCTCCTGCATCCTGACACCGGCCTCGTCGTAGAAGGACGAGCCGTTCCCAGAAGGCTTGATCGACCGCATCCCGAGGACGTAGCCACTGAACGCCCACTTGTCGCCGTGCTGCCCCTCGCGGGGTACCACGCCCATCTCGCAGGCCAGCGACACCTCACCGAGCTGCATGTCGTCACCGTTGAGGATGATCTGCCCGCTGGTGGCCGGTGCAGGGGTCCCGGCGTAGGTGCCGGTCGGAACGGCCGGGAACACCTCGGCGTCCTCCAGGTGCGCGGCAGCAGCGCCGCCGTGGGCGTAGACGCCGCGGGTGTCAGATGTCCAGTTGTTGCCGGACACCGCGATGATCTTCAGCACCTCGGTTCCGACCTCGAAGTAGAAGGGGTTCGTGGCGCTGGCGTCTGCCGGGCACGCCGTGCCGTCGTCGACCGGGATCGTCGTGACCGCGTCGTTGATGCCGGCGGAGAGCGCCGTGCTGTAGAGCAGGTTCCGCTCGCGGGCCGGGCCACTGGCGGTGATCTTCGCCGCGCCGGTACCACCCATCGAGAGGTTGAGCGTGTCGATCACCCAGCCGACGAAGCGCTCCATGCTCCGGTTGTTGCCGGCCCAGCCGGTCAGCGCGTCCTGGTCGTCGGCGCGGGCGTCCTTCGGGTAGGCAGTGATCCCGAAGCTGACGATCGTCGTCGCCACCGGGGCGGACGACAGCGCGGGGGTGACCGTGATCGTGTTCGGAGCCCCCGCGGCGTCCACCGCTGTGATCCTGCGGAGCTCTCCGCTGATCTCAGCGCAACCCTTGACCGTGATCCCGGCCGCGGTCGTCAGGGCGATCACCGTCGTCGTCGAGGTAACGCCAGTGACGGTCGTTGCCGCCGGTCCCGTCTGCTGCTGCCACCCGCCGTACAGCAGGAGGTCCCACCAGTCCGGCGCCGTGCCCACCGTCGTCATGTAGGCGTAGCACTCCAGCGCCAGCGACGCCTCGCGCTTCTCGCTGATCACGCCCTGCTTGGTCGACGTGTCCCGCTTGTCCTCGTAGAACGAGAAGGCGGCCGGGCCACTCGTGGTCACGCCGGGGAGCGCCCGCACGGCGTCCGCAGCGACCGGATAGTCCGTGGCCGGGGTGTCGAGCGCGTTCGCCGCCTGGCCGTCGATGAAGACTGCGAGGGCTGTCCCTACGTCTACGTTGGGTCCGGGCATATCACCAAGCCTCTTCCATCCGCACCGTGAGGCGCGTCAGTACGATCCAGTTGGGATCAGTCGGGTCTTCGAGCGGTCCGCGGTCTTGCGAGTCGATGGAACAGCGGATCACGCGCCCCTTGGCGTCGCCGGTCCCGCCGTTGTTCAGAGTCCAGCCCTGAGATCCCATCGGCAACCGGCGGAAGAACAGCGCCCGGATCACGTCCGTGTACCGCGCAGCGGCGACCGCAGCGTCAGTCTCATCGCCTGAGATCTGAGCCGCGAGCATGAACAGCACCAGGTCGAACCGGTGGTTGACCATGCGGGCGTTCGTGCCCTCGTCCTCACCCTCACAGCCGTCCCAGACGATCGCCATGTTCGGGTAGGACGTGGCCTGAGACCCGCGGTCGTACAGCGTCTCGAAGGACGCCACGTCGGGCAGCTCAGTCTCGTCGATGCTCTTCTCGGTCCGGTACGTCTCCAGCAGGTCGTTGAGCCGGAGGGCCCCAGAAACTCCGTCCTCAAGGAACTCGCGGAGTGCCTCAGCCGCTGCCTCCTCGCCGTAGACGATGGACATCAGCGAGTCTCCGTGTTGCGGATGCGCCGGATCGTCGCGTCAGCGGCAGATGTCGGGAAGCCGGTCGCGATCTTGCGGGCCCGGACGGCGTGAGCACCGATCAACTGGCGGGTCGCGTAGCCGAACGACGCCCTGCCGCGGGAGTCGAACGCCGTGGCCTTCGTGCCGAGCGGCGAGCCGTTGAAGCGGACCACGGCGCGCTTCTTGAGCTGGATCGTGCGGCCGAACAGGGCACTGGACACCGCGCGCCCAAGGTGGTGGTCCTCGGCGTAGGGGACTCCGCTTCCGACGCCCAACTCCATCGACGTCTTCGTGGTCCGTCGCAGGCTGCCAGCCCCACCGGTCGCCGCTGCTCGAAGCCGTCCGCTGAACTCGAGGGGGCGCGGGTGCCCTACCGCGGCGGCCTTGAACACCGGGTAGAGCTGTCGGCCCAGCCACGGAACCTTCGGCGTCCAGTTGGTAGGCCATGGATCGCCAGTCGAACGCCCGCCGGAGTCGAAGTGGCGGGTCTGGTGGCGGTTGAAGACGTGCCGGATGTCGGCGAACGCATCCCGGAAGTCGTCGATCACGTGCCCCCACTCCACGAGCCCGAGGGCCACCTTCTCCGCGGAGGGCTTCATCTGGAGGGAGATCGTGATCACGACGCGAGCCCCCGCACCGCCCGCCGACCGGGGGAGGAGCGCCCAAGCACCGCCAGCGACCGACGAGCGGGGAGGGAGATCGTGATCACAGGTCGTCCCTGCTCTCGGGCCACAAGCAGTTCTCGGAGTACGGCACGTCCCCGGTGCCAACGGTGAAGTCGAAGTCGGGATCGGCGTCGTCCACCTGGCGGGACTTGACGAACGGATTGGACCGACCGGCCTCCTCGGCAGCGCCTTCGCCGATCCACATCTCGCGATTGACCAGCAGGTCGGAGATCAGCTTGCGGCCGATGACCAGCAGTTCATCGGCGGTCGCCTTCGCGTCCTTGCCGATCGATCCCTTCGCCAGCAGGCACCCGCCAGACGTCAGGTAGGCCTCGATCCGCTTCGCCTGCTGAAGAGCCAGCCCGGTCAGTTCGGCGACGCCGTCGACCAGCCTGGCCCTACGAAACCCGATGGCCGTCTCGTTCGCGGCGTCAGCGTGGATCTCGTTCGCCGCCGTCAGCGTCGGAACCGTCGCCTTCGGAGTTGTGTCCGGCAGAACAGGAGCGTTTGCAGGCGTCCCGATCTGGGGCGCGTACCTGAGAGCCAGCGCTAGGGTCTGGTAGGCCACCGCCTAGAAGTCCCGCGCGTTGCCGTAGGTGACCGACATCTTGATCCCGTGCCCCGACGTGGCGGACGCCTGGATCGTCCAAAACGAACCGGCCTCCAGCAGGATGTCCAGCCCGCCTGTCGAATCCTGCGAGTCAGCGCCTGCAGCGTCGAGCGTGAACGACTCCTCGATGCGCTTCTTGCCGTCGGTCAGCGCCGAGTAGCCGCGGATCTTGAACGTCACCGACCCCGCGCCGGCGCTGCGGTCGGCGTGCACGACCTTGACCCGCTGCGAGCCGATCGCCACCCCATCCAGGAGCAGCGGCTTGCGGGGTGTCGACTCGGTGGTTCCTACGCCAGTGAAGGCGAGGTCATCCGCAATCTTCCACGGTCGGCTCATCTGCCACCTCCTGCGCCTTGGGCACGTCGGCCAGCACGACCGCCGCCTCGGCGACCACTGCCTTGCGACTGCCCACCAGCGACTCGGCGTTGTCCTGGTTGACGCGGATCAGCGTCCCGGGCTCGACCTCGTAGACCACCGTCCCGTCGGCCAGACGGAGGTCACCCTCCAGCCGACACAGCGTGCGAACGAGTGGCATCGGTCAGGACCCGATCTGCTTGATCCGCTCGCGGCAGAAGCGGGCGACGGTCGAGCGCTTCTTGCCGGCCGCCTCGGCGTCCCGCACCGCCTCCACCTTCGCCGCCGTAGCGAGCGAGGCGAGGAGCTGGGGGATGACCTTCACCGGCACGCCGGCGATCGACTCCGGGTCACCGGGCGACCACTCGGGGTGCACAAACGTGCGCTCGACAGCCTCGCCCTTCGTCGGGGGCGGAGCATCGGCGCGCAGTTCGACCCGGGTGAACAGCTTGTCCTTGAGACCTGCGGCGATGTAGGCGTCGGACAGACCCGAGGGGGCCTGCGTGCCGGCGCGGTAGCGCTTGTGATCTCGCCGGAGAATCCGGCCGGGGGCGATGACAAGGGTGGTGGGCATGGGCGCTCCTTGGTGGTGGGCTACGGGACGGTCCGCGCGGTCCAGGTGGTGCCGCCGTCGGTGGTCGTGAAGATGGACGTCGAGTCGCTCCCGTCGTCCTGGAAGTAGTGGGCGACCGTCGCGCCGTAGGCGTACGTGGACCCAGACGGAGCCCCCGAGCCGGTCGACAGGACGACGTTCCCCAGCTTGATGAACTTCCGTACTCCGAGCTTGGTGAGCAGTGGCGCAAGGGCCATGTCGGGTCCCTCCTGTCGCTACGCGACGACGGTGCTGTAGAGGTAGCCCAGCGCCACGGTCGGCGCGGAGAGCTGGTCATCGCGCACCATGTCGATCTGCTCGACGTAGCCGCCCGGGTGATCCCAGGTTCGGACCTCGCCGTCCCGGGAGCCGCGCAGGCGCCACCGCTGCAGGCAGCTCTGGGGGGTCATCGCCTGGGGCGACGTCCGCAGCTTGCAGAAGAGGGCGAACTTGCCCCAGATCTTGGCGACGGTCGCCGTCTGCCCCTCGACCGCGGTGTTCGACCGCATCTTGCCGACCACGTAGTTGTCGACGTCCAGCGCCTCGGCGATCTGGGCGTCCTTGATCAGGCCGACCGTGTTCAGCGTCCTCGAGCTGTACTCCAGCACCGCGGGGTGCTGGCGGAGCTTCCGGTGCACGGCCTGACCGACCACACAGGTGTTCGGCTCCTCGCCGGTGGCGTCCTCGATGGAGTCCGCCGCGTCCTGTCCGTCGCTGACGGGGTCGGATGCGTCGTCGCTCCACTGGTCGGGGCCTGTCAGGGCCTCGGTTCGGCCGGTGAAGACGGCGGTCGAGAAGGCGATGGCCTCGGCCAGCCGCTCCCGATAGACGGCGTACTCGCGCACGAGGATCGCCGTGTGGACCACCCGCGTGTCGATGCCGTTCCTCAAGAGGGCCTGCTGGGTGCGCTTCGTGACCTTCGTCCCGAGGGCGCACTGCTCGACGTTCCAGCCGTCGATCTGGCTCATCGCGACGTCGATCGTCATCGGCTCCGTCTGGCCGTCCACCATGATCAGGCGGTTGCCGGGCGACTGCGACGCGAAGCCGCCGGACACGTTGATGAACTTGCCGGTGAGCGTCGGGACGTCCACCACGGGGAAGATCTGGTCGACGATCGCCGAGCCGGGATCCGAGCCGAGCAGTCGCGCGTAGTCGTCCAGGAGGACGTCGAGGCGCGCGGAGTTGACCGAGGTGCTCATGTCGTCTCCAGGTAGCTCGGGGACCAGGTGAAGATACCGAGGTCGCCGTCAGCGTGCGTCTCCATCGCCTGACCGAACGTCCAGTTGCCGTCGGTCGCCAGGACAGCCTCGCCGTTGGCGTCGGACATGGCCGGCTGTCCGGCGGTGATGATGCCGCCGCACTTGATCTTGGGCAGCGGACCGCCGATCTGAACGCCCAGGCTCCGCTCGGTCGTTGAGCAGTCGGCCACGTCGTTGGTCAGCGCGCCGAAGGGGAGCTCCCCCGCGCCGCATAGGTCCATGTCGCTGTCGCCGTTCCGCTTGACCAGGCGGTATTCCTGGTCGCTGAGGTCGGCGTTGGTGCGGAAGCCGATGACTTCGCTCTTGTGCGGGACGCTCACGGCGACCTCCTCTAGTTCGCGACCGGCCCGCTGTACGCGGCGGCCTTGATGGGATCGGACATGACGAGGCTCATTGCCTCGGCGTGTGCGGCGGCGGGCTCCATGCCCTTGTCGTCGACCAGTGCCTTCGCGGCGGCACGGACCTCGGCGATCACGGCGTCCTGCGGGGAGAGGGTGTCGGGGTCGCCACCGCCGCCAGCCGCCCGGGACGCGCCCTTGATGCGGCCGATCGGGTAGGTGGCCTCCACGTCCTCGGCGGGCAGGAGGCTCAGCGCGCGGCCGTACTGCTCCTTCTCGCCGGCCGTGATCCGGTTGTCCACGCACGCCTGCTCGATGACCCGATCGCGCTCCGCGGCGCTGAGGGTGTCGAGGGACGCCTTGAGCGCGTCGCGGTCCGTGGTCAGGGTCGTGACCGACTCCTCCAGGACCGGCACCTTCGAGGCGGCCAGCTTGAGGTTCTCGATCTCGACGAGGATCACTGCCTCGGCCGCGTCCTCGGGCTTGCCCACTGCGAGGGCGAGGTTCTTCAGGTCCATGTCGGTCTCCTGCTGGTCGGGGGCTCGTACGGTCGCCGCGAGCGGCTCCATCTCACCGATGAAGGGGTGGTTCGTGATCACGACGCCGAGCATCGCCCAGTCGTCTACGGGCTCGCCGGTGCTCCTGTGTTCGACCGTTCCGGGCGGGTCCGCCTCGATGCTGACCGAGTCGTACTCTTCGCCGAGCACGATCTCCTCTCCGCGGGCTGACCACTTCACGCGGCCGAGCAGGCGGACAACCCCGTCGTCGAGGGTGTCGACCTGCGTCTCCTTGACGCGGCCGACCGAGGGCGTGGACTCGTCGGAGTGGTCCGGGGTGCCGCGAATCGGGATGCCGGTCGGGTGGCGCCCATCGGTGAGCACGACCTGGGTTCCGCGATGGAGCGACTCGATCTGCTCCGCCGTGATGACGATCTCTTCCTGGCCGGAAGCTGCGGTGAAGCCGGCTCGCCCTGCCCGGTGTGTCCCGGTGCGGATGAGCTCGATCCAGACCGTGCCGTCGTCCGACTTCTCGCCAACGACCGCGAGCCGGACAGAGGCGTTCGACCACTGCATCGGCTCAGGAGTCTTGTACGAGTCGCACACCATCCAAGGCTTGTAGTCGCCGCCGATGGTGTCGAAGAGGTAGAGCCCGCAGCCCTGACCCTCGGTGTCGTCCTTGTAGATGTACGTCCGGTAGGAGCAGTCGATACAGCGGTGGCCCGAGCTGCCCTCTTGGTAGTTCGGGACGTCCGCCACCGACAGGGCGACCTGAGAGAAACGGAGCGGGGTGACCGGATCGACCATGCGCCCCTAGCGTGCTTGCGCGAGGGGTGGTGTATCAAGCGGATCGCCCGGTCGGAAAAACTGAACAGGCCCGCACTTATCCGCTTGCGCATAAGATAACCGCTAGCTAGTATCTCCCCATGAGCAACGCACACACAGCCGCCGCCGAGCCCGTCACCGTCGCCACCACCCGCCACCACCTCGGCCCCGGGCGCATTTGGCGCGTCTACTGCGACGGCTTCTCGCGCTCGTTCAGCGGAAACGATGTCGGCGGCCAGACCCGGGCGTGGCTGCGAGGCCTCTGCCGCAAGGGCAGCGTCTCCGTCGGGGTCGAGGTCTCCATCCACAGCGGAGTCCTCAACGGCACGGCCGCCACCTACACCGGCGCCCCCCGCACGCTGACGATTCCCGCCGACTACGCCAACTAGACCACCCACCCCCCGCGCCGGGGGATACCGGCGCACAGGAGATCGAACCGATGAGCGACCCGACTTGCGCCAGCCTGATCGGCCCCCACTTCGACCCCACCAGGACCGACCTGACCTTCGGCGGACCCGTCGAGGAGTGCGACTCCTGGTACATCGACGTCAGTCCGGGTGACATGACCCGCTACCGGCTGCTGACTGCGCTGGCGCCGGACGGGGCGCTGATCGTCCACTGGCTGTCGACCGGCAAGACCTACAAGACCGACAGGCACTGCGGCGGCTGGATCCAGCAGATCGGCGGTCGGAGTCGCGGCGAACGTGGCGACGAGTACGACCGCGAGGCGATCGGCCGCATCCTCGACGCGCACATCAGGACGAACGCATGAGCGGCGTCCCCCACCCCGAAGACTTCGTCGGTCTCGATGCTGGCCTCACCCTCGGGCGCCCACCGAAGGACCCGGCAGATCGGCGCAAGCAGCGCGGCGTTCGATTCAGCGACCGCGAGTGGTCCGCCGTCGTGAAGGCTTCCGGCGATGAAGGTCCCGGGCCGTTCGTGCGGCGGATTGTGCTGGAGTCGGTCCGATGACGTTCGACACGTCGGGCACATGGGACACATACAAGATCAGGTACCGGACCGGCAGAGCGCATCAGGCCGTAACCGCTGCAATCAAGCGTGGGGATTTGAAGCGTCCAGATTCGTGCTCCGAGTGCGGGTGTCCGTACGGCGCAATCTTGATGCACCACGACGACTACAAGCGGCCCCTGGACGTCCGAGCGCTCTGCTGCGATTGCCACTACGCATGGCACAGCAAGAACAGCGCTAGGCTTATCGACGGATGGGCCGCTGCCAAAGAAGCGTGGGCAGCGGCCCGACTTCTTTCCGACTACGAGAGGCCTGCGGGGGCTGGGAGGGGCCGCTACGGTCGAGCCGCGACGCTGGGTGCGCTGGAAGCGCCCTAACCCGGGTCCATCTCCAGCGGCCACTCCTCGAGGGACGACCACTCCACATCCGGGCGCTGCTCGAACCACTGCGACCGATAGGGCTCTGACGCTGGCGCGATGCCGTCCCGTCGTCGTCGTGCTCGCACCGCCTCAGCGCTAATCCCGTTCATCGCACCCACCGCCTCGTCGCAGTGCTCGCCGATCCCAGCAGGGAGAGGGCCGGGCTTCCTGCCGCTGCCCTTGCCGCCCATCAGGATGCGATCCCCAGTGTGATGCAGTTGCACAGGTCTTGCGGAACCGCCTCGCACCAGCCGGCCGGGGTGGCGTAGACGTCGAGCTGGTCAGCGCCGAACGTCTCCCCGTCGTGCCCGAGGCAGGCGTCGCAGCTGTCCGACTCCAGCATCGCCGAGTAGATGTACAGGCTGAATCCCTCAGCCCTCAACTCCTGCGACCGCCCCAGACCAAAGATGGTGTTCACGTCCGCTTGAGCCTGGTGCATGTCGCTGGACGTCGCCAGAGACTCCACAGACGTCGTCACGATCCCGGCGATGGAAGCGGCCTCCGGCAGCGCCCCGCCCGTGCCCTGAGCCTGTAGCGCTGCTGTGGCTGTCATCCTGACCTTGTCCGCCTGCGACGTCGCCGTGGTCTTCGCGACCGAGTAGATCGAGTCCTCCGGATCGATGTCGTCGAAGTCGGACTCCGGCATGTCGTCGTCGGGCGGTGGCGCCTGGACCTCGCGCTTCTTCGCCAGCTCCCACCCGTCCGGCCGCTTCCCGGCCTGCTCCATGCGCTCCTTGAGAGACAGGCGGATCAGCCACGGGTCACCGACTCCGCACCCGCACCCGGACCCCGACAACCGAGCAGGGGCAGGAACGTCGCCACCCTCTCCGACATCGACATCACCTCGTGCGATCCGCTTCTGCAACTCCGGGTCAGCCGCGATCCTGTCGGACTCGTTCCGCACGGACTCGCCGCCGGCCCGGTAGGCGGCTCGAAGGTTCGCCGACAGCGCTTCGATCAGCGCCTTCTGTCCAGGGACCGGCCTCGACTGCGCGTCCGGCAGGTCGGCCGACGTGGTCAGCTCGCGGCCGTAGGGCTCTGCGATCCGCTGCCGCCACTCGTAGATGATGCGGGCCTGCTCCTCCTTGCCAGCGTCGGTCTTGCCTCGAGTCTCGCTGAACCGGACGGCTTCCTCACAGGCGCGCAGTGCCCGACCACGCGGGCCGGCGATGACGCGGTCTCCATAGCCCGCCGCCAGCGCGATCGTCGCCGACTGTCCCTGCTCCTCGGCGACGTCCTCCTCGACCTCATCGTCTGCCGGCTTCGGCTTCGCGCCCTTCTTCGGAGGCGCCTCCTGCTCCTCGGCCGTGTCGTCGTCGACCTCGTCGTCCGGGTCTGGCTCATCCGGGTTGAGCGGACCGCTCACCGGCTCCGGCCGCCCGGGCAGCGACAGCACCTCTCGGATCCTGTCCTCGATACCGCGGTCCGGGTCGGTCAACACGCCCTTGCTGGACGCATCCACGATCGCCGTCACCAGCGCGGCGGGGTCGCCGATCCGGATCTCAGGAGGCTGGACCGTCGGGAAGCGCCGCACGTCGGGGAAGTTCTTCGCGATGAGCAGCTTGATCGGCGCATGCCGGCCCACCGACAGGGCGCGGGCGATCATGTTCGCCGCCTGCTGGAGCGAGATCGTGAAGAAGAGCACCTGGCCGTCGTGGAGGCTGAGCGCGCCCTTCGTCTCGCCGGTCCGCAGGAACGTCGCCAGGACGGACATGCCCATCGAATGCCGCTTGGCGGTGATCGCCTCCCTGAGCATGTCGCCGCGGAACGGAAACTCCTGGAAGGTGAGCTTGTAGCCCTTCGGGAACATCATCGCGGAGCGGAAATCAGCCCGGTAGTTCTGAGCCGCGAGGTTCACCGCGTCGATCGTCTCTTGCGTCCCGTCGAAGCCCTGGACGGTCGGGTCCACCTCGACCGTCGGCACGCCGTAGGCAGCCCGCGAGAAGCCCTGCGACTCCAGCACGCGGTAGGTGCTCGCCGCCATGTAGTCGCCGTAGGACGGACGGAAGGCCCCCATCGGGGCAGGGTCGCCGCCGGCCGGCATGTAGCGCAGGTTCAGCAGCTCGTCAGCGGTCAGCGCCACCGCCTGACGGTTCGCTCCCGGAGGAAGGTCGCCAGTCCGGGGCCACTGCTCCAGCCCGTAGCGCTCATCCGGATCCTGGACCCACTTCTTCACCGTCCAAGGCATGAGCGGCTTGAGACCCAGCAGCGTTCGCTTCAGCTCCCGGTCGTACGGCCAGTACGGCTCCGACGGCGTGAACCCACGCCACTGGTACTGGACAGCCTGCTCGAGCCAGCCGTGCCATCCGCCGTCAGAGTCCAGGTGCTCGAACAGGGCCAGGTCTGCGAAGTCCGTGGCCTCCTGCTCCTGCGGAGTCGGGTCCTCCGGCGCCAGCATTCCCCACGTGCCGGACATCAGCGGAAGCGTCATCGCCAGCCGCATCGCCTGAAGCGTCGGCTCCTCGCGGACCATCTTCTCGACGACTCCGATCCGTCCCGGAGCTCCCCACCACTCGCTCCCCGTGAGGTTCCGGTTGCCCTCCATGTCGGGGAGACCGCCGCGGAGCTGCGCGCCGCCCCACCCCCGAGAGGACCGCCCGCCAACCGACAGCGCCAGGCCCTGGTCGAAGCCGACGGGGTAGAACCTGGTCAGCTCGCCGCTCTTGACCGCTGCGGCGATGCCCTCAGCCGTGACCACTGGGGCGGTTGTGTCGGCTGGCATCAGTGACGCTGCCGCTGCCGGATGCTGATCCGGTGCTGGCTGACCAGGTGTCCAGGGAGCTTGTGGAGCGGGTCCATCCCCAGGCGGTCGCAGAAGCGGACCAGCTCCTCGTCCGCGATCAGCGCGGCGGCGGCCTCGTCCCGCGGCGTGGTGAAGGCGTCGTGCTCCAGCCGGATCGGAGCAGGGATGGCGAGGTGCGGCGGCGCCCCGCTCAGCAGCAGTACCTCCCGCTCACGGGCCAGGATCTCACGGGCCACGTCGCGCCACTCCTGGGCGTCCTTCGGGTCGATGTTGATCGTGTCGATGTAGTAGGTGGTCCGCTGGACGGGCTGGGCGGCGGCATGCATGGGGCCAAGGTACAGCGGGCTGCGACGGGCGCGCAAGGGTGAAGCGGTCAGGTGGTCAAGCGGTCAAGCGCGGCCAGACCTCTGCCGCACACCCATCGCAGCCATCTCCAGCCATCGGCGATCGAACTCGTCGGCCGTGGCCCGGCTCATGTAGAGGGTGCGGAGCGGGCGGCCCGTGGAGCGAGCGACGGGGTGCTCCTCGTCGCGAGAGGTTGAGGTGTCTAGGTTGGCGGCCTCTGGGACTGACGCGCTTGACATTTCTGATCATCTCATCGCTGCACACAGGCCCGGTTCTCGGCGCGGCCGTGGTGTCCCCTGCCTGGGACGATGCCGACCCTGATCCGCTCCGGGCTCGGCGGTTGACGCTGATGGTCGACGGTCGGGCGCTGTGGTTCGTCGGTGTTGCAGCCCTCGGACCCGGTGCACGCACGCCGCCTCGTGGCCGACGCGGGCCGCGGTCCGCTCCGCATGCTCGGCCGGTGCTGGGCGGCGAGGATCTGCGCCGCGGTACGCCGCCTTCGCCGAGGCCGGAAGCTCTGGCGCGATTGGCCGTACCACGGGTCCTGGTTCCACACGACGCGGTACCTCATCGTCCCTACTCCGCGGTCGCGGTGTCGGCGTCCTCGACCGTCGCGACCTTCCGCGACGCCCTGGCGTTGCTACGCTCCCGCTCCAGTCGGCGGTGGGCCTGGAGCGCCGCGTCCTCCGCGCTGGCGCCCTTCCGGGTCAGGAAGCGCACGAGGGCCTTCCGCCACCGGGTCACCGTGGACTTGCCGGCGAGGAGCGCGCCGTCGCTCGGCATGGCCGGGGCGACGGGCTCGGGGCGGCCCCGGACGCCGGTGACGTCGCGGCACGCACGGAGACGGTTGAAGCCGATGCGGCGGGGGCCGCGGCCGGGGGACTTCCGGGGGTTGCGCGGCGGGACGGCGTCAGGCTTCCAGCCGATGACCGTCTCCACGTCGAGATTCGCGCCGTCTGCGGCCTTGATCGCGGCGGACATGATGCGCTTCTCGGCGCGGTTGAGCTTGCGGCCGGTGGGGTGGCGATACGCCTTCGTCTTCTGCACAAGGGTCTCCTCGCTGGGGGCTTCGTGGTTCATGGTGCAGTCTCCAGGTCTAAGAATCGTCGGTCTCCTGCGGGAACAGCAGCTTCGCGCCGGGCGGGAGGATGAGGACGCCGCGCTCTCCGCGCGACCATTGGTCAACGCCCTCGCAAACCTGCTCGAGTTCAGAGTACGGCAGCCCCTCGGGCAGCGAAATCACCGCTTGCCGAGCATGGCTGGCCGGATGCGGAGGCTCCGTTACCCGCACCACGGCGCCGTCCTCGGCGATCTGCATGTACTCGAATCCCGGAGTAGCTGGCGACGCGGGGAAGGTGAACTCAATCCTCAGCGGGTCGTCAGGCATCGTCGTCTCGCTTCCTGTCGGCGTACTCGCCGCGGCGGAAGAAGCAGTCGCTGATCGGCGTGGTCGTTCGGATGCGCTCGGCGAAGTCTGCGCCCATCTCGGTCTGCCGGGTCTGGATCACGACCGGCAGCTTGACCTCGTCTGAAATGCCGCGCTCCTCCTTGAACCGGGCCAGCATGTCGGCGATCTCCTTGGTGCCCTTCGGGTCGACCAGCGACTCGCCCTTGAGGATGCCGCGCTGACGGTCAGCCCACACGTCCCGGGCCAGACGGTGCTCACGGCCGATCCTGGCGAGCGACTCCGAGATGGCGAGTGGCATCTGGCAGATCGCACCCGTCAGAGCGATGGCCTTCTCGATCTTCGCGGCCGGGGTGTCCTCGCACAGTCGACCAGCCACCGACACGGCGTTGGCGTACGCGGCCAACCCGGACATCGCAGGTAGCGCCGCCCGGAGGACGGACATCCGTCGACGGCGAGAGCACGGAGCACACGAGCACCTCCCAACAGGCGGGAGAGTCGGGTAGTGGGCAACTGGGTAGGGCGCCATCACCGCCTCCTCTCGTTCACCACCACCGCCACCCGCGCCCACACGGCGCCAGCGACAGCGGCGATCAGTCAGCGAGTCCACCAGCCCTGCCACTCGCTCGCGCACCATCTTCGCCCCACGGAGGCGGCTGGTGAGGAAGTGCGCGCGGTCGAACATGTTGAACCCGAACTGCTCTGCGTAGGAGATCGCTGCAACGACCCTGCCGTCTGCGGCCACCCCTTCGTCGTACAGCTTCAGGTACTCGTCGAACGCCTCATCTGGTGTCGGAAACGTGCCCATCACTCCTCCTCCATCGCCTGGCCGTCATCACCGCATCCGTCGCACCCAGCATCGCCGTTCGACAGGAGGAAGAGCATCAGGACGGCGAGCGTGAACACCGTCCAGGCGATCGACGATGCCGCCGAGCGGACGCTGCGGCCAAGCCTGTCGATAGCGGATGAGATCATTCGAGAGCTGTCGTGGTCCATCACTCCTCCTCCTTCACCACCGCCGACCGGTACGTCTGCGTTAACCCGCCCGTTCACCCGAAGCAAGGCCTACCCGTTCCCATCCCACTCCGACGTCCCCCACTCGGACGGAGACGTCGAGCCCATCGCGGACCAGACCGTTGGGACGTCTGCCAGCGCGGCGTTCGCCTTGCTGAAGTCGAGGGCCCCGCGCTCGAAGACGCCGTGTCGGACGACCGCGTAGTAGCGGACAGCGTCCGAAGGATGGTCGTGAATCCCGTCCTTCACCGGCTCGTCGCTCCCTGGCTTGTTGTCCGGGTAGCGGTAGCCGCTGAACGACCCGTGGATGCCGACCTTCCCCCGAGGAAAGGTGCCGGTGTGCGCCGGCTCAGTCAGGTGTTCTGCGACGAAGAACCGGCGCGCCCCGTCTGCACCCTGGAGCCGAGCGCGGACGACCTCGATCCCGTTGGGGATGTGGCGGTCCAGCAGGCTCCTCGGATAGTCCAGACCTCCGATCAGGACGCCGGCCGCCTTCAGCTCGTGGGTATAGACCTGGACGTCACGCAGCCCCGTCTGGCTGTTCCTCGCCCTTCCTGCCGGATCGCAGTAGACCGCCTGCAGCCGGACCCCTCTGTCCTTGCACACCGCCGCGATGGCCTGGGCGTGGCGCTGGGAGAGCGTGTCGCTACCGACCACCTCGTCGGTCACGCAGTCGACGACACGATCTCCAGATCCGAGCGACACGACGACCCCCCCCGCCTGGTCGTGGACAGGGACGTCCTGGATGAGACCAAACCACGGCGACCGCCCGCCGAAGTCCAGGGCGCCGTAGCTGGGCCTGTCCGGCGACGTGCGGACCGGGAGAAGCGACCCGCCGGCCGACGCCGAGGTCGCGTCGTAGGTCCAGAAAACGCGACCCTCCATGACCACGAACTCGCCATCGAGATAGGCCCTGGCCATCTGCGGAGACAAGCTGGCTGCGATGTCGTCGGCGTAGTCCGCGGGAAGGTGCGGATTGTCCCGTGTCCGCGCTCGGATGTACTTCCGGCCCGGAACGCCTCGCCCGAACTCGTCCCACAACCACCCCATCTCGGGCACCGAGGCGACACACCGGCGCCGGCAGCGCGACGCGGGCAGCCGGACACGAGCTGAGGCGATCTCCCAGGCCGAACGACGAATCAGGCGGCCCTCGTCGATGAAGACGGCGCAGAGGTTCACGCCCTCCAGCGAGCCGGGGACGTCGGCTGAGGCGAAGTAGGTGCGATGATCGTTCCACCACGTCAGACACAGGTCAGCCGCGCTCCAGTCCTTGACCATCGGTCCGAGCGTCACCGAGGCGCTGTCAGTGCCCGACGGCCACCTCTTCGCGCCAGTGGGCCGTAGGACGTCGACGATCGTCGAGAAGACGGTCCGCCGCTGGAGACGGTACGACGGGGACACAGCCATCGACGGGAGGCCCGGGTTCTCAGCGACGCATCGGAGCATCTCCAGCACGAGCCACACGGTCTTGGACGACCCCCAGCCGCCTCCGACGAACACGAACCGTTCCGGGCTGTTCAGCGCCTCTATCTGCGCGCCGAACGGAACCAGCCCGAGGGCTACTCTGTGCTGCTCGACCACCTACTCCGCCGGCGGGTCGTCGTTGGGCGTCTTCTCGATCTCATCGAAGGACGGCAGACCGAGATGGATGATCGGCGGACTGCGCCCGATCTCGACCTTGACCTTGTCGATCCCGAGCACCCTGGCCTCGAGCCCGAGCATCGACGCGACGGCCCCCCACTTCTTGTCGGCCGCTGCGCGCCGCTGGTGACTCCTCAGCCGGTCCAGGAACTCGGCGCGGGCCTCCCGCGGATCCAGGTCGTCAAAGGCCGCAGCGCGCGACGCGATCCGCTTTGCGACCTCGAGCTTGTAGGTCCGGATCGTCCTGGTCGACGTTCCGATCTGAACAGCGAGAGCTGCCTCAAGAGAAGAGCTCCATCCCTGGGCCTCGATCGCGTCCTTGACAGCGCGGATCCGCTCTTCGCGCTCCATGCTCGAGACGTTGCCCATATGGCCTATTCCCTTCCCTTCATGCCCATCAGCCTACCGCCCACCACCCGAGATTCGTCGTCAAGATCTTGTCGGCCACGGGCTCGGCGGTCTCGACGTCGAGGAACTGGTCTCCAGACCGCTGTACCAACTCGGCGGTCGTGGAGCTGGTGTGAATGACGACGAACTCGACGTCGTCCGGAATCGGACCTGACATCTTCGGGTATCCGTGTACAGGCCAGCAGTTCGGACACGGGCGCAGTCCGACACGGACGACCCTCGCGCTGTCTGGCAACTTCGTCCCGCAGAGTGCCGTTGCCGCCCCTGGCCGCCTTCGGTGTTCTCGTCGGCCGCCAACGAGCCGTACCCACTCCCAGCGCCTCAACTGGAACACGATCGGGACCTGGTAGGAGTCGGGTCCCGACTTGAACTTCTTCAACGGAGTTCCCCTGCCCCGCATGAGGCTTGCCCTGTTCGACGCTCTCGACTTCGAGATCCCGAGGAGTGTCGTGACTTGCCCGAGCGATTCTGCGCCCTGCCATGCCTGCTCGAACCGCTCGTCGCTGGCCGCTTTTGTTCTTCCCATGCCAGAACCATAGGTTACGGCCCGTGCCTCCGTCAACTACTCCCGTTCGATACGGGACTTCCCGCGACCCCCTTGAACATACGTGTATAGGGGAACGGCCCCCTCCCCTCCTTTTCCCCCTTACGTATATAAAGGGAAAGAAGAACGACCAGGCGGCTACGGCTAAAGCCGCGGAATCATTGAAGATTCGGCCCGGCCCTGAACCCAAACGTTGTTCCCTGTCCCGATACCTGACGACCGTTTGACGCGATGCAGTGCGTTTTATATTCGCTTCCGGTTATCAATTCCGCCGCATTTCCAGACCATTAGTTGACCTGCGAGAGTACGCCGTCTAATGTCGACAAATAGGCATTGGAACGCGATAACGACTCGCATCGACTATTCGGAGGTCGCTTGAATACGCAAGATTTCGTGACGATCTGGCAGGGCTCACCCACTCTCGCGGAGGTCATCCGCCGGACCGGGTACAGCTCCAAGTACTGCTCGCAGAAGGCCACGAGGCTCCGCAAGGCGGGGATCGACCTCAAGCGGTTCGCCCGCGGGATGAGGGCCGAGGCGATCACCTGCCACGCCCCCGAGACGGCGCGCGGACTCCTCGCGCTGGAGGACATGGACGCCGAGGAGGAGGCTGCTCAGAAGAACGATGAGAAGCCCCCCTTCAACGACGACGACGGGGCGGACTGGTGATGGCCCCACAGCGCCCGGCGTGCTCCGCGTGCGGCTGCTCCCCGGTGGGTGCGAAGGACGGCGACGAGTGCCTCCGGTGCTCGGGGAGGATGGTCGACCCGCACTTCCTGACCAAGGAGGATCCGGTCAAGGCGGCGAAGCCCAACCCCTACGACGTCGACGAGGCGATCAGCATCCTCGGCCCGGATCCGGCGATGGAGGACCGGCTGCGCAGGATGTTCGGCAAGGGCGACGCGGTGGCGGCGGCATGGCTGGTACGGCGGATCGTGGACATGCGGAACGAAGAGATGGAGACGAGACGATGAGGCCCGAGATCGCCACTCGCTCCGGGAAGCTCGTCAACCCCTTCGACCTCCAGCCCGAGGACGTCGACGTGTTGGACATCGCCCACGCGCTGTCCAACACGTGCCGCTGGACGGGTCACACGTCGCGTTTCTACTCGGTCGCCGAGCACAGCGTGCGGGTCGCTGAGCGGGCCAGGGAGCTGCTCGCCGAGGTGGGCCACGGGCTGCACACCCAGCTCCTCGGCGCGCTGTGGGGCCTGCTCCACGACGCACCCGAGGCGTACCTGGTCGACATGCCGAGGCCGCTCAAGGGCCGGATGATCATCTCCTCCGGTCCAGGACAGGGTGAATGTGACGGCGCGTGGTGGCGCCTTGAGGATCGGATCGCCTCGACGGTCCTCGCCGGTCTCGGGCTCGGTCCGCTGAACCGGATCGTGGTAGCCGCCTCCACCGTCGAGATCGCAGATCGGGGGCTGCTCGCCACGGAGGCGCGCGACCTCATGCACGGGACGGACGGCTGGTCGTTCGACCCGGGCCCGCCGCTGGAGGGCCGCATCCCGTCCGCCGGTGGCGACCCGGTGCTGTGGCGCGACTCGTGGCTCCTGCTGCTGCGGACCGTCGCCGACGAGCTGGTCGAGATGGGTGCCTCCGAGGTCGCTGGCGTGAAGCCGATCCCGCTGCCAGCTCGGCAGGCGGCAGGACTGGACCAGGAGACCGTCGCCGACATCGCCGCCAACCTGGCCTCGACGATCTGCTGTGGGCAGACGGAGACCGGGCCTGCGTGGTCCGACGGCGATGTGATCCGCGTCGAGCACGACGGCTGGAGGCTGGCCTTCCGCGTCGTGCCGATCGGCGGCGAACCCATCGATCGCAGTTGACACGCTCCAGGCGTACCGCGTAGCGTCAGATTCCCGGCGGCGGTAGCTTCCGGGATCCGCCCCCTCCGCCGGGGCTGCGGGGTTCCCCGCTCCGTTCGCATCAGCCATGCGGGCGGGGCGGACCCCGTCGGCGGTCCGGGCCATGTAGGAACCTCGCGCCCGAGTTCAGCACAGAGGCGCACGACATCGATCCGCCTGCGTGGCGGGGGAGTTGCTGTGTCCGAATCCGCTGAATCACTGCTCGCCTTTGCCGTCGACGACAGCCCCACGCACCCCTGGGAGTGGACCTGCTCGGTTGCCTTCGCTGAGACTCGTGGAAAGGCAAGGTTCGCCGTTGCTCGCGAGTGGATGTTGGAGTGGGACGATGCACTGGCGCTTCGAGTTCGGCGCGTGCCCGAACTCGACCAGCACGCCGTCATCGACGAGGTGATCCTCGACGTTGCCGACCTACTCGCCATGACGGGAACTGACCCAGTAGCCCTTCGCGGAGTCCGTGGCCTGTGACTGACCCCAGCACGCACGACGCCGCGTTGGCCTACGCGGAGCAGGGCTGGAGAGTCGTTCCCCTCCACTACCCGGTCGGCGATGGGAGCTGCTCCTGCGGGAAGTCGAGTTGCAACACAGCTGTCGGCAACGCCCCCGTCGGGAAGCACCCGCGCCTCACCGCGTGGCAGGACCGGGCCACAGTTGACCTCGACAAGGTGGACGCCTGGTTCGAGCGCGACCCGCGGAACAACGTGGGGATCGCCACGGGCTCCGGGCTCGTCGTCCTGGACATCGACCCGAAGGACGGCGGGTTCGAGACGCTCGACGCACTGCTAAAGGTGCACGGCGACCTCCCGACGACTCCGACGGTGGAGACGGGCTCGGGCGGCCGGCACTACTACTTCCACAGCTCCGACGAGGTCCGCAACAGTGCAGGCAAGCTCGGCGCCGGGCTGGACATTCGAGGGGACGGCGGCCAGGTCGTCGCGCCCCCCTCGCTCCACAAGTCGGGTCAGCGGTACAGCTGGCTCGTGGGGCTCGACGACGAGGAGCCCGCTGAGCTGCCCGGGTGGATCCCCGAGGAGTTGGAGCGCGCCAGCAAACCGCGCCGCGCGAAGGTCGATCAGGACCCCGAGGATGTCATCGACGGGAAGCGGAACGACTGGCTGACGAGCAGGGCGGGGTCGCTCCGCCGGTTGTCGCTCGACACCGAGGCGATCCACGCCGCTTTGGTCGTCATGAACCGGGCGAAGTGCAAGCCGCCGCTGGACGATGACGAGGTCCTCAAGATCGCGAAGTCGGTCGCGAGCTACGCGCCGGGCCGGCACATCCCTCAGTCGCCGGACGACTGGGAGAACAAGCTGCGGCCGAAGCTTGACCGCAAGGGCAACGAGATCGGCTACATGCCGACCCGTCGCAACGTGGCGATCGTGCTGTCCAACGACAGCGATTGGCGCGGCAAGATCTGGTTCGACGCGACCCGCTCCAGGGTGTGTTTCGGTGACCAGTCCGTCGAGGACAGCGACTTCGTCGCGATCGCAAACACGCTCGACAAGCGGTACGACTGGCACAGCTTGAAGGTGGGGCTGATTCACGAGGCGGTGCTGGACGTGGCGCACCGGCATCAGGTCGACGTCCTGAGCGACTACCTGGAGTCGCTGACCTGGGACGGCGAGACGCGGATGGACCAGTGGCTCTATCACGGGCTGGGAGCCGAGTGGTCCGACCTGTCCCAAGCCTACTCGCGGAAGTTCATGATCCAGGCCGTCGCCCGCGCCTTGAGGCCCGGGTGCCAGGCGGACACCGTGTTGATCCTCGTGGGTCCGCAGGGCGCCGGGAAGTCGACGGCTTTCCGCATCCTGGCGGGTGACGAGTGGTTCAGCGACACGGTCGTGGACCTCAAGTCAAGGGATCGGTTCGCTCAGATCAACCGGGCGTGGGTCTACGAGTTCGCCGAGCTGGCGTCGTTCCGGGCGAGTCGCTCCGACTCGATCAAGGCGTTCCTGACATCGCGCGACGACGTCTACCGGCCGCCGTACGCGCGGACAGAGGTCCACCACAAGCGCCGGGTCGTGTTCGTGGCCTCGACGAACGAGGACGAGTTCTTGGCCGACTACACGGGCAGTCGGAGGTTCTGGCCGATCCGAGTCAAGGGGCCGCTCGACCGGCAGTGGCTCTCCGAGATGCGCGACCAGCTCTGGGCTGAGGCAGTCGTCGCGTTCAAGGCTGGCGAGCGGTGGTACCTCGACGACGAACTCGAGGGGCTCCGCGCCGGCGAGTCGCGCCAGTACCAGGAGCGCGACCCGTGGACGGAGCTGATCGCCGGGTGGGCACAGGACCGGGTCGACCCGTTCACGATGTCCGATGTGCTGGCGAAGGCCTGCAAGCTCGACCCGAGCCGTCAGAGCATGCGGGAGATGGCGCGCGCGTCGTCGATCCTGCGCGCCCTGGGCTACTACGCCTGTGACGGCATGGTCTACATCGACAGCAAGCAGGTGATGGGCCGGGTCTGGAAGCTGCCGGGAGACGTCGAGGACCTGGAGGCTGCGCGCCGGCGGCCCGCTGAGATGGTCGAGGCGTGTGAGGACGACGACGAGAGCGAACGGATCCCGATGTGATCACCCTCTCCCCCGACCAGTCCGGCGCGCTCGACCACGTCCTGAGCCTGCTCCACGGCGGCGCGCGGGTGGTCACGCTGGCCGGTGCCGCTGGGACGGGCAAGACGACGATCATGCGCGAGGTGCTGGACAGATCTGGGTTCCCGTTCGTGCTCGCTGCCCCGACTGGTAAGGCTGCTCTGAGGCTGGAGGAGCTGACTGGGCAGCCCGCGATGACGCTGCACCGGGTCGCGTACGCGGGAGCCAGGGAGTTGGACGACGGGTCGCTCGTGTTCCATCGGCGGGAAGCCGGCAGCGTGACCCCGTGGGGCGCGATCGACTTCGACCGCACGAACCGCCACGAGTACAACGACCAGGCGGCGAAGCTGCTCCGTGGGCTCGACCGCGCGCTGCTGATCATCGACGAGGCGAGCATGGTCGGAACGCGGATCATGATGGACCTGATCGGCGGGGTGGACGTCGACGGGTGTCAGGTGCAGGCGGTGCTTGGGGAGGGGATCCAGATCCTCGCCGTGGGCGACCACTGCCAGCTCCCGCCCGTCAAGGCGGAGCCGGCATTTGACCTCGAGGGCGCGGACGCTCGGCTCGACCGGGTGCACCGACAGGCTGAGGGCTCCCCGTTGCTGGCGCTGGCGACGGAGTTGCGGACTCGGCGCGCCGTCCTCGACCGCCACCACCTGGCGCGATACGGGTTCCGGGCTCGACGGTCGAGCGCAACGGAGCTCGGGCACCGGATCGCGGTTCAGCTCGACATGGTGGGCTCGGACTTCGTCGTGCTGGTCTCGACGAACCGTCAGCGGCTCGCTGTGAACCGGGCTGCGCGGGCGGCGCTGCTGCTGCCTCCGATGTCTGAGGGCCCTGCTTGTGGCGAGCGGGTGATCCTGCTCGACAACAACTACGGGATCCCGTGCGCGAACGGCGAGATCGGGACCGTGCTGGAGGCGCGACCCTGGACGGTGCAGGACTGGCTCGGGGAGGCTGCGTGTGGGTGGACGATGACCGTCGACTTGGGGGACCGGGTCGCGCAGGTCTCGACGACGGCGGACGCGTGGACTCGGACTCAGCCTGCGGGCAAGGGCGGCCGAGTGCTCAAGTCCGAGCGCGACCGTCTGAAGCGGATCGACTACTCCGGAGGGCTGCACGGCGTGGAGGCGGGTCGAGTCCGTGGGCAGCTCGTCGGGTGCGCTCCGGCGTACGCGATCACGGTGCACAAGTCGCAGGGGTCGGAGTGGGATTGCGGTGTGTTCGTGATGGGCCGATGTGACTGGCTGGGGGCGGACGCCTGGAGGTTGCCCTACACGGGGATCACCCGGTTCCGCTCGGACTGCGACTTCGTCTATGGGGTGAACGGATGAGGGCCGGCTCCCTCTTCTCGGGGATCGGCGGGCTCGACATCGCCTGTGAGTGGGCCTTCGGGGCTTCGACGGTCTGGCAGCTCGACCTCGTTGGCGAGGCGATCCGCCGCCGGCACTTCCCCGATGCGCTCCAGGTGACCGCCGACGTGGCGACAGTCGACCCGCTGGGCCTTCCACCAATCGACGTGCTCTGCGCTGGCTTTTCCTGTCAGGATCTGTCCTGTGCTGGCAAGGGCGGGTCGCGTGACGACCTGGACGCGGGCGACAAGACCGGCCCGACCTATCGCGGTGTGATCCGCTTCGTCGAGGCCCTTCGGCCCGCGTGGGTCGTGCTGGAGAACGTGCCCGCCGTGCTCAAGCACCGGGACCGCATCGAGACCGACCTGCAGGCCGCGGGGGGCGCGAGGGGCTACGGGGTGACGTGGGTCAAGGCCCGTGCCCTCGACGCCGGGGCGCCGCACATTCGCCGGAGGGTGTTCGCCGTCGCCGAGCTCGGCGGGACGCCGGGCGGCGTGGTCGACGCGGACCGGGCCGGCATGTGGACGTCGGAGGGGGAACAGGCGTGGCAGACGCCGCGAGCAAGCGAGGGGAAAATTGGCGGCTGGAGCAGCAAGGAGGCGACACGTAAGAGCCCATCGCTCGGGTTCGAGGTCCAGGTCCGCCCGTGGGCCACGCCGACGGTAAATGAGAGCGGCACGGGTCGGCGGGGGCCAGGCGCCGGCCGGGGATCGTGCCCCGGTGACGAGTCGATCTCAGGGCAGGTCCGCCCGTTGGCGACCCCTCGGGCAAGCGAGGAACGCGCCTCCGCCTCCCAGGGCACGGTATCGCTGGGCCGGGAACTGCGCCGGTCCGAGTGGGGACGGCGCCTCAGCCCCGATTGGATTGAGACCCTCATGGGCTACCCGGTCGGCTGGACGCTTCCGACCGGCCCGGCCCTTGCCGCAGAAGGCGCCCCGGCCTGGCCCCGAGGTCGCTACCCGGCGACCTGGGACCGCGCCACGCCCTGGCCCGGCTACGCCTGGGAGCCCCCGCGCACCCTGCCAGACGGTCCGCCGTGCCCTGGCCGCCCGGCAAGGATCCGCGGCCTCGGAAACGCAGTGAACCCGCAGTCTGGTGCGCTCGCAATCGGTACAGCGCTTCGTCCGCCACAGCCGAGCCTCTTCGGATGATCACCCGCTACTTCTGCCCCAACGGCCGCAGCGGTCCGAAGTCGACCGCACGCAAGCGTCGCCGCTGCGAGCTGGACTACGGGCGGCCGTGCCAGTGCTCTCGGGGTCCGGTTCCGGTCATCGATCTCCAGGGCGACTTTCGGTCGATCTGCGACATGCCAGACGACTCGGACCCGGAGAAGGACGACGGTGGAGGGTTCGATCGGTGCCGCTGATCAACACCCACCTCGGCGACGGCCTCGACATCTACCCGACGCTCCCGGCCGACGCCTACACGCTGATCGTCTCGGACGGCGCCT
>Ga0233431_1002510_pt1 | contig 25423 bp, 23 predicted proteins | sample SI_118_April2016_FD_179867 | JGI IMG/M metagenome (GOLD analysis project Ga0233431, IMG submission 179867) | Seawater microbial communities from Saanich Inlet, British Columbia, Canada - SI_118_April2016_200_MG | ecosystem: Environmental > Aquatic > Marine > Inlet | place: Canada: British...
GAGATAATTCAGTAATTGCTTCAAAATCTGCTGTTATGCAATCTGTAAATCCAGGATCTTTTTATTCTGGTATTCCTGCAAGACCGCACAATGAAAGAAAAAGACAAGATGTTGTTATCAGGAACCTACCTGATATTGCCAAACGATTAAGATTATTTGAGAGAAAATTTGAGGATTGGTTAAAGGAGAGAGATTGAAAGATATTAATTATCAACATTCTAAATATCAAAAATCTATTAATAAGGAAGTAAAAATTAGTGGAGTAGGACTGCATACTGGTGTAGACTCTACAGCAATATTCAAACCTGCTCCGCCAAATTCTGGAATTCGTTTTAAACGTATTGATTTAAAGGATTGCCCTGAAATATTAGCAGATATTGATCATGTAATCGATATATCTAGGGGTACAACAATTAGCCAGAATGGTGTTAGAATACATACGGTAGAGCATGTACTCGCCGCAATTGTCGGCTTACAGATTGATAATATCCTCATTGAACTAACCAATAAAGAGCCCCCCGTAATGGACGGAAGTGCCATTCCATTTGTTGAAATACTTATTAATGCTGGAATTCAGGAACAAAGCGCTCACCGTGATGAACTGATAATTGATCGAACTATTACATATAATGACTCTAATAGGGGAGTGGACATACATGTCCTGCCATCGGATAGATTTCGAATTACCTTCATGACAGATTATCAATTTCCATCGCTTGGAACTCAATATACAGCTATGTATTCACTGGAAGACGATTTTATTAAGAGGATAGCCCCGGCAAGAACATTTTGCTTTTTCTCAGAGATTAAGGAATTGAAAGAGCTTGGACTGATTAAAGGCGGTGGTATTGACAATGCCTTAGTATTCCTGGACAGAAAAGTGGAAAAAAATGAAATAGATACTATTCGGAAAATGTTCAATATTAAAACCGAAGTATTCAGCGGTGAAAATGGAATAATGAATGGTGTTGAATTAAGATTTTCAAATGAACCCGTCAGACACAAAGTTCTCGATTTAATTGGAGATTTAGCACTTCTTGGACTACCTATTAAAGGTCATGTTATTGCTGCCCGCAGCGGTCATGCTGCGAATGTTGAATTAGTAAAAGAGATAAAAAAAGTATATAGTAAAAAAATCCAGGAAAAACGAAGTAGACAAAGGGATACTAAGTTAAAATTTGATATACAGGCAATACTTCAGATATTACCTCATCGCTATCCATTTTTATTAGTTGACAGAATTCTCGATGTTGAACCAGGAAAAGTTGTCCATGCCTTAAAAAATGTAACTATGAATGAGCCGTTTTTTCAAGGACATTTCCCTGGAGAGCCAGTTATGCCAGGAGTGCTGATACTCGAGGCTATGGCACAAGCTGGAGGTTTTTTAATTTTAAACTCGATTCCTAACCCCTCTACAAAACTGATGTATTTTACTGCAATTGATAAAACTCGTTTTAGGAAAACAGTAGTTCCTGGTGATCAGGTCAAATTTGAAGTTTCCTTATTAAAATTTAGAATGGGTACCTGTAAAATAAAGGGCGTTGCAACTGTTGATGAGGTTGTTGTTGCTGAGGCAGAGATGATGGCATCAGTTGTTGATAAAAGAGCATAACATTTCTACAAAGATTCATCCAACCGCAATTATCCATCCTGATTCAGTCATTGGGTCAGAAGTTGAAATTGGTCCATTTTCTATAGTGGAAGAAAATTGTGTAATCGGCGATAGAACTAAAATCTATGAACATGTGACAATCAAAACATTTTCAACGATTGGCAAAGAATGTGAAATATTTCAAGGAGCTGTAATTGGAGGAATTCCCCAAGATTTAAAATTTGGAGGTGAGAAATCTAAATTAATAATTGGGGATCGGACTCGCATCCGGGAATACTGTACTTTAAATCGAGGTACTGAAGCATTAGGTAAAACGACGATTGGCAGCGATGTATTGCTCATGGCCTATGTGCATATTGGGCATGATTGTATTATAGAAGATAATGCGATTTTGGCAAATGGAATCTCATTGGGTGGTCATGTTGAAGTTGGCTATCATGCCATTATTGGTGGGCATACACCAGTGCATCAATTCTGTAAAATTGGGGAGCATGCATTTGTTGGTGGGGCATATAGGGTAGTAAAAGATATTCCTCCTTATATTACAGCTACAGGAGAACCTATGAGATTTGCAGGGCTCAATTTTCTCGGTCTTAAAAGAAGGAACTTCTCTCCTGAGACCAGAGCGGCCATTAAAAAAGCTTATAAAATAATTTTTCGGTCAGAGTATAACATTTCCCAATCTATTGACTATATTAATAAGAACTTGAAAATTATTCCAGAAATCACCAAGATACTTAATTTTATAGAAAATAGTAACCGTGGTATCATATAGTTTCCTTTCAAGAAGTACATTAGTATTATTATTTGTACTGCCAGTCTACTTATACTGTGGCAGTCCTGAAAAAAGTTTTGCAAAAACTCTCTCATCCATTCCTCATCAAAACTTAAATTACTCAAATATAATTATATCTTCGTCGGTTTTTGGCGTAGATGGCGATGTACGTGGAAAAATTAATTCACAAATATGGATCACATCCAATTTATTTCTAAAAGGTGGTATCTCTCCTGAAGCTGCTGACTTAGGATCTAATCTATTAATGCATACGGGTATCGGTTTTACTCCAAAATTTATAGTTTTTAATCTGGACCCATTGAATCTTGAATTCGGGGTGCATCAATTAAAATGGCATGAAGAGAATAATTATAGATGGTATTATACCAGTATTTCAAGTTCCTATTCGATTTCAGAATATCAAGTTCAATTTTCCTGGACTCATTTATTTAACGATAATTGGGATCACTACCAATTTTCCACCTCCATAATTCATAATATTACAAACAACTTTTCTATTAATGGGGATGTGAGAATATACAAAGATGGAACTAACATCAAAGTTTTGCCTGCTCTCACATTATCAACAATATTATGAAACGAATTTCAGTTTTGGGATCCACTGGTTCAATCGGTGTGCAAACACTTGATGTAATCAGAGATCATAAAAACGATTTTCAAATTGTTCTATTGACTGCTAATGTTAATAATGATTTACTATTCTCTCAATCACTAGAATTTAAACCTGACAGTGTTTGTCTTGTAAATGGTGAATTCAACGTCGATCAATCATTAGAGTTAAATAGGCAGGATATAAAAATTTACTATGGGCGTAATGAACTGATTAATCTAGCTTCAAGAAGCGATATAGATATTATGCTGAATGCCCTAGTTGGATATTTTGGTATGGAGCCTACGATAAAGGCAATTAAATCCGGTGTAAATATTGCCTTGTCAAACAAGGAAAGTATGGTTATGGCTGGAAGTTTGATTAATCAATTAGCCAAAGAAAATGATGTAAAGATTTTTCCTGTAGACAGCGAGCATAGTGCAATTTGGCAATGTCTAACAGGGGAAAAAATAAATCAGGTAAAAAGGTTAATTCTGACAGGATCAGGTGGTCCTTTTCGAAATCGCCCTATCCAAACTTTTTCTTCTATAAAAATTGAGGAAGCATTGAAACATCCCAATTGGAATATGGGAGCAAAAATAACTATTGACTCTGCTACGATGATGAATAAAGGTCTTGAAGTTATTGAAGCAAAATGGTTGTTTAATGTGGAGTCCGATCAAATAGATATTGTAATCCATCCACAATCAATTATTCATTCCATGGTGGAATTTTCAGATGGATCAATCAAAGCACAAATGGGGAAGCCGGATATGCGAATCCCGATTCAATATGCGTTGACATATCCCGATCATTTATTATCCAATTACGAGAATTTTGATTTTACATCGATTGACTCGCTTACATTTGAAAAACCTGATCTTGAGAAATTCCCCTGTATCAAATTAGCATATCAATGTATTGAATCGGGGGGATCCTTTCCGGTAGTATTAAATGTTGCAAATGATCACCTGGTTCTTGCTTTTCTCAATGGGGATATCACTTTTAATAATATTCCAGAATATATAGAAGATGCATTAACCAGTCACAAATTCATTGATTGTCCTGATCTATATAGTATTGAAGGAATCACCCACTGGACTGAGAAATTTATAAAGAATAAAATAACGAGGTAAAAATTTGACGACAACAATTTCATTTATATTTCTTCTTGGCGTTTTGATATTTGTCCATGAACTAGGGCATTTTCTGGCAGCAAGATCTGTAGGTATGAGAGTTGAAAAATTCTATTTAGGTTTTAACTTATTTGGTTTGGGGCTGAAAAAAAAATGGGGTGATACGGAGTATGGAATTGGTTTATTTCCATTGGGAGGATATGTAAAAGTATCTGGGATATTGGATGAAAGTTTTGATGATTCTGCGTCGGGTGCCCCTTATGAGTATCAATCAAAAAAACCCTGGCAGCAAATCTGGTTTGCATCTGCAGGTGTAATAATGAATTTCTTCCTGGCTATTATAATTTTTACAATTATTACTTTTAAAATGGGAATTGGTGAAGTCGATAATAGCCCTGTAATTGGAGAAGTATTACCTGATTATCCCGCCTATCAAACTGGTCTGGTGGAAGATGATGAAATAATTTCAGTGAATGGTGTATATATAAATAGCTGGGATGAAATGACTTCAATCATACAACCGATTGTCGAAGAACAGGTTATCATCGAATGGCTGCATGATGGTATCATATTAAAAGATTCTGTATTTACACAAATGTCAGAAAATATAGTCAACGGTAAAGTAGTAAAAGTTGGAATGATAGGTATTTCGAAGAAGATAAACTTACGTGAAGCAACGATAATAGAATCAGTTCAGGAAGGATTCAGAAGGACGAATTTTTGGTTCATGGTTATAGTGGATTCAATAAAAATGCTAATCACAGGAGAAGCCTCTTTAAAAGATGTTGGCGGTCCTATAATGATCGCGCAGTTAACAGGAGAATCTGTGAAATCAGGATTATTATCCTTCTTTAATCTGATGGCAATTATCAGCATTAATCTGGCCTTTTTAAATATCCTACCAATTCCAGCCCTGGACGGCGGACATATAATTATTTCTTTAACTGAGGGAATTATAAGGAGGAAACTCCCGGTGAAGATCAAGTTGGGTTTTCAGCAGATTGGTGTGATTTTGATGTTGTTATTATTTGTTGTCGTCATGTTCAATGATATCAGTCGTCTCTTCAATTAATGGAATGACAACTTTTTTCAATTCTAATATCATTGTTCCAATATTTGTATTTTGCTCAATTTTCACTGGAATTTTTTGATTATCAGCAGAAAACCATATTTTCATCTGACCATTATTTTTTAACAATGCACTACCATCTCCGGAGGACGGGGTAACCAGAATACATTTGAATATGCCAGCGGGCACTGAAATAGTTTCTTCCTTTTTTACCGAGACCAGTACATTTTTTAATTTTCCATTATCAAAAGAATTAAAAGAGTAATTCTTACCCAGGCTGAGATCCTGCATTCTAAGAAAATATATTGCTGACATTGGATCGAGTACATGCTCTGGTAGTTCAAGAGTTTTTTCTCCCATCATTGCTATATTATTTGATGTGTCAATAATCGCATGAAAGTTTTTTTTATGTGAACCCTCTCTTATCTTTTTATTCATTCTTAATAGATTAAAATCACCCTTATCCAGCCAAACATCAATTTCATCCCTGACACGATAAAATCTATCTAGTAAACCACCAGTTCGTGTTCTAGAAATAATTCTATACACAGATGAATCGCCGAGCGAATCTGAGACAATTTCCATTGTAGCAGTCCCGGCAGCAAACAGCCTAAATCCAGCTGAATAAACTAGTTTTTCGCCTTCTTGAAAAGGCATCTGGGAAAAAATAAACCCCAAAAGTACAGGAATAAGCTTAATTAATCGATTCATTTCTTTCTTTAAAAATCCTATTGATAATAGATAGTGAACTTAATGGATGATCAGTAACATATTGAAGTGTTTTTTTCTGATATTGATTTCTGATATTCTCATTTTGGATTGAATTTAACAAACGCAAGAAATCTGATTTTGTTTGCACCATAAATCCGATTTTATTTTCAAACAGATCTATTGCTTCATCAAGGATTTGAATATTGGGTCCAAATGAGACGATACATCCATGAACTGCAGGTTCAATAACAGAATGAACGCCAGCTCCAAACCCAGCACCTACATAAGCAAAAGAACAGTGGGAATATAAATCTGCAAGTATTCCCACCATATCCACAATTAAGACATCAGGTGCCTCCCCAGCTAATACTTGCGAATATCTTTTACTTTCAAAATTAAGTTTTAAAATTTCATTTTCAATCTCTTGAATTGCATCATTTACCGTTTCGTGAGGGACAAAAATTAAGCGTTGATTTTTTAAATGCAATGAGTCTTGTCCATTTGGAAAATACTCGCGTAATGAATTAAAAATGATTTTGAAATCAGATCGAATTATACTGCCAAATATGAGATTGATGGATTCAGTATATCTGTCAGACAGAAGTGTTTCGGAATAATTATTCTTCCGCTCGAGTACCTGATCAAAGCGTGTATCACCGCTAACAATAATTTTTGATGAATTTACCAATTTCACTAAATTATTTTCAAGTCGATTCGATCCGGTAAATACCAGTTTAAATTTTGAATATATCCATCTATTTGCCGATATTAACAATGGACTTAATCGAATAGATTCTTTATATAGATTTGCATTTATTAATATTGAATTAATTTTTAAAATATTTGAGATGACCAAATGATGGGGCCAAACATCGTGACGAGTGATTATATAATATTCTGGACGGGTAATTATAAAAAAATATAAAGCCGACCAGGGAAAATCAAATGGGTGATAACAACAGTCATCAAATAATTCTGAGTCTTTCTCTTTTAAATATATCGTAGGTGAAAAAAAAGTCTGAAGAATAAAGTATCTCTTACGATCCATTACTCCAAGAATTGGTCTTAACTGTTCAAATTCCCCTGCTGAAGCAGCGTGAAAAATCACAACAGGTTTTGTATTAGATCTAAGATTATTTTTTAGTTTTTTGTAGGAAGTAAATTGAGAAAGTATATGGGTTCTAACTTTAGGACATATCATACCAAATGTATGTAGCAAAATCCAGATTATCGGAGACAGGAGAAAATAAACAAGATAGATAACCATCTACAAAAATGTTATTTATTTAATAGGATTGTATCGACAAATTCCCGAAAAGCACCATCCCCACCTGCTCTTGAAGTAATAAGGTGGGGGGTAAATTGACTTAGAATAGGGCTGCTGGAAGGCATTGCAGATATACCAACATTTCTCAAAACTTCTAAATCATTGAGATCATCACCAATGTATGCAACATTTTCTAATGATATATCTAATCGCTTACATATATATTTTAATCTTGAAAGTTTGTCATTTTCACCAATATAAACGTAGTTAATTTTTAACTTTTCAGCTCTTCTTTTTACGATTTCGGAGTTTTCGCTGGTTAGGATTGCAGTAGGAATGCCGTTCTCTCTCAGTAATTGTACTGCCATTCCATCATATGTCGAAAACCCTTTTAGGAAATCACCATCTGCAGAATAATACATTCTTGCATTCGTCCATACACCATCTATATCCGTAGCGACCAGTTTTATGCCGCTGGACTGTCTTTTAAATATTTCTTTGTTCATTTTGTTATTCAATTTCTAGAAATAATCTGAAAACACATTACAGTAAATCACTATCTTTGAGTATTTCATCTTCATCAATATCTCTTGATGCAATCGAGCCAACCACCTCTGAGATTCTCATTGGAGAAATTCCATCCCCAGGCCCTTTTGTTGTCAGCATTTCTCTGGTTATTTCTTCCCCTTTTTTAACTGCTGATAATAAAACAATACTTTTAGAAAGTTTTTTAAATATAGGTAATTCAGAATTTTGTATTTCTTTCATATCACTTCCCATAGCCCGTTCAATATGCCGTATATCTCTCACCATTTTTGAAAAACCTTGTGGCTCAAGGGAAGCAGCATGATCTCCTCCCTTCATGGTTCTGTCCAATGTAAAATGTCTTTCAATAATCCGGGCACCTAATGCTACTGCAACTGGCGGTATTACAATCCCAAGCTCATGCCCTGAATATCCTACAACGGCATCAGGAAATTCTTTTAAGTAGGTGGAAAGTACATTAAGGTGAATTTCATCAAAACTGGATGGGTAAGTAGATGTACATTGCAATAATGCAATCTGTTCATTGATACCTGAAACCAAGGAATAGGCTTTTTTAACCATGTCAATACTTGCCATCCCAGTTGACAATATCATTGGTTTCCCTTTTGCTGCAGTATGCTCCAGTAAAGGGAAGTTAGTCAAATCTGCTGATGCCATTTTAAAAAATATCATTCCAATTGAATCAAGAAAATCGATGCTCTCTTCATCCCAACCAGAGGCGCAGAATATTAGATCTCTTTTTTCTGAGTAATCCATCAATATATGATAATCTTCCTCAGACAGTTCCAATACTTTTTTATGTTCGCCATAAGTTGCACCAAAACTGTTTCTGTTCAGATACGGCTGATCTAAGCCCTTTTTTGTTAAAATTCGGCTTATTGATCTTTTTTGAAATTTCACTGCATCGGCACCACAATCGTGTGCTTTGTCAATCAATTGTTTGGCAATATTAATATCACCCTGATGATTGATACCGATTTCGGCGATGATAATGGTAGGATTACTTTCTCCGACAAGTTTGTTTCCCAGTTTTATAACACTCATTTAGTTCCTTTTTTCCTCTTACTGATGCGGAAATTTACAATTAATACTATCTTCATTTATTTTATTAAAATTGAACTGTATTCTTGTTTTTAAAACTAAAGTATGAATTCTGTAAATAGCTCCGGCAACGCTTTTGAATTTCGGTTAACATAAGTGAATCCTCTATCAAAGTCTGACCATTTTCAATACTAAATTCATACAAATATTGTTGTTGGTTTAGGATTTCCTTATAAACATAATTATCCTCAATCCAATAAACCTGATCATTTACAATCCTGCAGGCAAATCCTGATTTCTTTAATAGTGGATTGGACCCTTGTAATTCAACCTCGGATAGATCTAGATCCGTCATCCCAAGAACAAGCGACAGGATATCGGCCTGACTGCACACTTTGCCAATTTTAATTGGTTTATTAATCAGACCAGGACTATAAACCACCAAAGGAATAATTGCATTAACCAGGTCATCCCGGTCTCGATAATTATTTCTCAGACCATGGTCAGCTGTAAAAACAAAAATCGTATTGTCATACCAATCTTCATCTTTGGATTTCTCGATAAAATCACCAATTACCTTATCGACATAATTCATTGTATTCATTGTCTTAGATCGGTTGTATTTAGGGTCATTAAAATTTTTAATTTTGACCTCATATTCCTTTGGGACTCTCCATGGCTGGTGATTCGTCGTTGTAAATATTACCGAGAGGAAAGGTTCGTTTATGTTCCTATGAAAATTTGAAACTGTTTCAAAAAGTATATGATCATATTTCCCCCATGATGTGCCGGCTGAATTATCAGGGAAATCATTTTGATCTAAAACATTCTGGAAACCATTTATTTTTGCAAATCCTTTCATATTATCATAATTTGCATCACCGCCATAAAAAAAGGATGTTGTATATCCTACCTCCTGGAAAATGCTGCCGATTGTTGGTATTCCATTCATAGCTTCTACTTGATAAAGTAGTGGTAATCCTGGTAAAGTAGGTAGGCCGGTTATAATACTGCCAATACCATGGGCAGACCGATGGCCGGAACTGTAACACCTTGTGAAAGAAATACCATTTCTAGCCATTTTATCAAGATGAGGTGTGACGTTTTCATAATCAGAATCTATGTATCCGCATAATGCACCGGTATGAGATTCAAGAATAATAATCACAATATTGGGATTATGGAAGTTGAGATTACCTGAATTATTGATATTATCTACATTATTCAGAATTTGGCTTGTGACTCTTTCTGCCTCCTCCAACGTGTAATAGGATAGCGTTTCAGAAAGGTTCTTTTCAGAAGATAATTCAACAATTGATCTTCCAAAAAAGAAAATTCCATTTAGTGCTGATTGATTTACATTCATATTCTCGCTAAACATGGCATAACCCCAGTTAATGGGTCTTTCCTGCCAACCCCCACGGCAGGCAAGTACAATACCTGTGAATGAAAGGAAAATAATAGCAGTCTTTTTGATAAGAGAAGATTTGAATTTGTAAGGAAGCATGCCTCTCAAATACAGTAAAAGCATTGTAGATATGAACAATATAATTATGAGTAAAATAGAGTATAGGATTAGCGGGTACTCATTCCAGAAAAATTTCCATATTTCCTCCTGATTACTCATATTATGTAATATCATAAAATTGATATGTCCGCCGAATTCCTTATAAAATTCCAGATCAAATAGATGGAGGAAAGATATCAGTACAATAGCAAACATCATATAAATCTGATAAACTATTTGATATATTTTGGATTTCCACCCGATAACCGGAAGGAAGATACTAAAAAATAATGGGATGACAATATATCCAGCAATAACCATATCTAAACGAATACCTAAAAGCAGAGCTCTGAAATATAAGATCAGATCGGTGAAATTAGTAATTGAACCATGTGTAAAAATAAATGCGATCCGCCAAAATACATTTAATAGCAGGATGATTAAAAAAGAAGCAGACAATGCATAGAAAGGGGCGAGGGAATAGTCTTTTCGACTAGTGATTCTGAGCAAAACTCTTTGCAAATCAGATAGAATCTTCGAGGAAAAATTGTTCTAATATTGTCAAATCTAGTTTCGAGTCAATTTCCATACTATATTTTTCAGGAAGGATATGATATCCAATCTTTCCCCCCAGTCGATTTCGGGTTTGCTCAAAATGCTCACGTGTAAATATATAAAATGAGCCATTTTCTACATATCGAATATCCCCGGGTTTCATATTCTGTCTCATTGGACGGTTTATATAATCATACTCGGCAATGGCTTTTCCATCTTCGGTTTTCCAAAAAAATCTGTGAGTAGGTGAAATTGTTAACAAAGAATCAAATTTTGATTTCATAAAATGAGACAGTGCATCGTGAAGAGAATATTTTGGTCTATAAGGACTCGTTGCTTGTAGAAGAATAATAATATCTGGTGAATCATGGCGTTGTTTTAAAACATGCAAAAAATGGTCAATAGTTTCTTCAGTGGTAGCATTATCGCCGGAAATATTGTCAGGACGTTCAATGATTTCAGCTCCATATTCTAGTGACACTTGTGCAATATTATTATCATCAGTTGAGACATAGACCTTGTCAACCAAAATTTCTGAAGCCGCAAAATTAATAGAATGTGCAATAAGAGGTTTACCTGCAAATGACATGATATTTTTACCCGGCAATCCCTTACTTCCTCCTCTTGCTGGAATGATGCATACTACTTTACTCATAGCAACTCCGTTAATTGTCTGATATTACCAGATTGGATAAGCGATTCGATATATATTTTTTCTGCACCCATATCATGTTTATGTCCCTTTTTCATGATGCCTTTCTTAATAAGCCAAGTAACAATAGCTGAGTCATTATAGTGTGCTTTTGAAGAAATGAAAAAATCGAATCCATGGATAAATATTTCTTGAAAATTTTCCAATGCCCAAATAATTGAAGATGTCCCAGTTGTTGGACGAATAACACCACATAATTTTTCATATCTTTCCATATCTGAATATGACGGCATCTCATATTCGCTCTTTGATATTCCTAATCTTCGCTCAACTCTAATATGTATATTTTGTCCTTTTTCTTTTAAAATGGATGCTGGGATAAGAACAACTATACGTGCTGCGGTCTTTTTTCGTTTTTTGAGATTCTGATTTGCTCCATTAAACCAAATATCAGTTTTTGAGCCGATATTTTTATTATATCCATCCAATGAGTAATTATTTATTCTGCCAACATTAGGAAATTGGTCGATAATTTCACCCAATTCGAAGTTGAGAATAGATTCTCCATTGGCAATAAGACATATTTTTTTTGAACTAATATTATTCTCCAACTCTGAGGTCGAGTATTTGTCCTGTGAGATGTCCATGGCAGTATGAGGTAGATAATTCCGCGACGCGGTCAGGTGACAGCATTTTAGTAGGATCCTCACCAGTGAAAACAGATCTCATTTTCGTCATGGTCCTTGATGGGTTGATACAATTTACCATGATTTGCATATTCTCAAACTCTTCAGAGATACTTTGAACAAAATTAACTAAACCTGCTTTTGCTGAAGAATATAACCCAAATTTGCTACGTCCTTTTTTGGCAGACGAAGACCCGATAAATAGTAAATGCCCACCTTTTTGCATTGTTTTAAGGGCTAGTTTCGCCACCAAAAAAGCTGATGTTAAATTGATTTTCAATCCCTCATCCCATTCATTATAGGAGAGATTATCCACCAATTCAATTATTGATTTATTACCGACTTTCATAGCACCCATACTGTGAACAATGATATCCCAATCTTGATTTTCAAATATAGCCAATGACTCAGGATTCTGTACTTTAATCTCAGAACCGGCAACAACGACTTTGGCACCAAAACTATTAAGTCTACTTGCAATTGCTTTACCAATTCCTGATGTTCCTCCTAAAATTAATGCATGTTTTCCTTTTGCATCAAATTCAACAGGATTAAGATATAAATTTGACCTCATCAACTGTTCAGCAAGGTAAAAATCCATTCGCTTAGTAATTTTGAAGTTAAAACTATCACCGCGAAAGAAATGAACCCTGGATTCCGGATTATGCATGTAAACAAGCCCGATTTCGTCAGTTGTGACCAAACCCGATTGCTGGGCATCCCTGAGGACATCAATTCTAAAAGCCTGTGGTGTCTGCACTGCTTTAATCCGATCACGATTTATATGCCCGGGTAATCCGTCATTAATAATTATTAATGAGTCATTTGGCTCTAGGATCGGAGCTGCCCCATCATATTCAGTAAGGTTTTCAATACATTCGTTAATAATTCTATCGGTTACAAATGGTCTTGCAGCATCATGGACTAAAATATTTTTGGTTCCATTTTGAGCAGCATTGAGCCCTGCAGTTGCAGAGGCCTGCCTGCTATCCCCACCAAGTATAACTCTGCATTCAGGATAATCATTTTTAACCTGATCAAAATTATCCTCAGAAGTTGTAATGATGACTTCGTTTATGAGTGGATGTTCGGAGAAGGTCTTTACAGAAAAAGACAGCATCTGTCGGCCGTCAATAGTCATGAATTGTTTTGGTATATTGCTTTTAAATCTGCGTCCCTGCCCGGCAGCGAGTATTATTGCGCTATTCATTTATGCCTCTAAATAATTATTCTATAAGGTTGTATCAATATGATAATCATTGATTTATCTATCAAATCTGTACTCGTTTACCAGTATCGATAAATATTTTAATCATTTCTGCAATTCTGGGTATTGTCTTTCCATCAGCCTTCCAGCAGCATTGCTCACCCCAGTACTTTCGTTCTTTTATATATTTATCAGGATGCTGAATCGCATCCGAGATTGTAGTCAATAAATTTTCTGGTTTAGTAGTATGGCCTACAACCCAATCCTCATCAAGGTAGGCAATTTTAAATGGTCTAGTTGAACGATCAGTATTTTTTTCTTCATAATCAATAATATCAGAATGTACCCAACTACCTTCTTTTCTTTTATCATAATTTGGAAAACATCCTGGATAGGACGAGAGTATAAGTTGAACTACTGGTTTATTTATCGCTGCAGCTTCTCCAATAATTGACGAAACATCACTGACGATTATGTCAGATACCTTAATGATTTCATTTATATTACTTTTAATCTCAGGTACTATTGCGTTAAATCTTTTGGCATATTTATAATCACTTGAATGGGGTGCAATAATTAGATTTTGAACCCCCCTCAAATATTTGGCATTTCTAATTCCCCAGTGTTTACTGTCTTTACCTCCCCATGTTGGGGCAAACAGAATGATTGGTTTATCAGGATCAAGATTGTATTTTTGGCAAAATGTTAATCGATCAACCTTTAAATTTATCAATTCATCCATTTTGACAAAACCACCCATTAAACCATTTTTAAAACTGGGATTCACAGCCTCCATTTTTCGTTTGAAAACTTCGCCCTGATAAAATAATAATGCACAATCATGAAAATATTTGTATCTATACGCATAATATTTAATTGGTCCAACACCATGATCTACATAAATAATTTTTCCAGACCAATCAAGTTTTTCTAAACGCCGTATGGGTATATCATAAGCAGCAACGACATATGGTGCTAAATTTTTAATATTTTTTACATTGCGAAATTTGTGTTTATGAATTTTGACCAGATCACATTCCCAACCTAATGAAAGAAAGTAATCATAAATAGGTTTTACACAGGCGAAATCCTTGAAGGACGTCCAGATAAAATCAATTCTTTTCACGATGCAGTGTCCGCAAATTGCATATTATAAAATTGTTTATATATCTTGCCTGTAGTCATGAGATTTTCATGAGTGCCGGATTCCATGATGTGTCCATTATCAAATACAATTATTTTATCTGCTTTTCTTATAGTTGAAAGTCGATGAGCAACCATTATAACTGTTTTATTTAAAACAAGATTGTCAATGGCGTTCTGTACTTTTTGCTCTGATTCGGTATCAAGAGCAGATGTGGCTTCATCAAATATTAGAATGGCTGGATTTTTTAAAATGGCTCTCGCAATGGATATTCGCTGACGTTGGCCACCAGAAAGTCTGGCACCTTTTTCACCAACCATTGTATCAAATCCTTTGGGAAGATCGCTGATAAAATCAAATGCATTGGCGGTTTTAGAAGCTGAAACAATTTCTTCAGCGCTAGCTGATGGTTTACCATATGAGATATTGTTGGCAATTGTATCATTGAATAAGATGGTCTCCTGAGTGACAATGCCCATTAATGATCTCAGCGATTTCAACGAGATGTTCTTGATATCCTGACCATCGATTGATATAAAGCCATGAGTCATATCATAAAATCGTGGGATAAGATCCACAAAAGTTGATTTTCCGGCTCCACTCCTACCAACAAGTGCAACGACTTCGCCTTTTTTAATATTGCAATTAATATTTTTCAGTGAAGGCGATGTACCTGTTTCGTATTTAAAAGTAACATCGTTGAATTTAATTTCGTCTTCAAATTTGACAATAGTCTTGGCATTTGCTTTATCATTGATGGAAATTTCAACATCTAATATTTGAAAAACCCGATCTGCAGAAGCCAGCCCTGCCTGAATCTGGGCATTTACATTCCCTAATTTTTTTGCTGGCTGCATCAAAGCAAATAAAAGAAGGATAAATCTCATGAAATCATCATGATTTATGCCTTGGCCTTCAAGTACTGCCACACCGCCAATCCATAATAAGATCATGCCAATTATGACTGCCACCATTTCGTTTATCGGTGTACTTAAAAACGTCAGTTTGGCCTGTCGGAATACCAAATGGAAAAATTGTAAATTTTCTCTAGTAAATCGTTGAATTTCAAATTTTTCCATTGCAAATGCTTTTACTATTCTGATTCCTGTGATTGTTTCCTGTAAGATATCGGAAACTCCGGCAATTTGGATGCTGGATCTCTTTGCTTTGCGTCGAATGCTTTTTCCTAATTTTGCAATGACAATACCGGATACTGGAATAATAATCAGAGCAATAAAGGTCATTTTAGTGCTGATAATAAAAAGCAAAATGATAAACATTATTATACTGATGGGCTCGACAATCAGCCTCTGTATACTCTGGCTGAAGGCTGTTCGCATCGCTTGTACATCACGGATCATAATGGTCTGTATTTCTGCAGATTTGTTTTTATCGAAATAAGAAATGGGCAGATTATTTAAGTGGATGAATAGTTTATTGCGGATATCGGTAATTATCTTGTTTTGTATAAATGCTAAAACGACATTATTTATATAGAAGAAAATGTTTTTAATAAAGAATATTAATAATAACCATATACAAAGGTTTTTCAATTGTCCAATAGGAGATTCATTTCCAATTAATATCTCAGTCCAGTTTTTTAGTATTTGATTAAAATTTTCATCTGGGACCTCCTTGGCAATATCTGAAAATTCACCTGAATTACTTGAAATAATTTTATCCATCAAAGTGCCTACCATCCACACTGATGTACCATTCATCACGGCAAAGATAAGAGATGCCACCAGTGAAATAATCACCAGGTATTTATATGGCTTAATGAATTTGAGTATTCTTCTAAAAGAACTCATAAAGGAAATATTCCATCACCCTGCCTGACAATTTGAGGAGGAGTTACCGAATAATCGATAATAGTTGATCCTAAAGATTCCTGAGCGTCCTGATCTTCAAAGATTGTAACGTGGGGAAATTCCTTCTCCATTTCACTAATGAGAATAATTGGTTCAGTACCGTGGCGATTAATACTGGTGGTGATAATCGGTACATTGTTGAGTTTTGCCAATTCAATGGGGAATGTATGCCCGGGGATCCTAATCCCTATCTTTGTGGAATCAAGGGTGACACTGGGTGAAAGATCTGTTTCTTTCTTAACGAGCAATAGAGTATATGGACCTGGCAGGAGTTTTTTGAATTCCGTTAGCAGGGAAGAATCGAAATTAGCATATTTCTCAAGCATGTCAAAACCAGATACAACAATTGTCAGAGGCACACTTCTTCCTTTGAGACGATTTAATTTTCGAATTGCATGCGTATTTGTAGCATCGACTCCAAGACCGTATAATGTATCGGTAGGATAAACAATCATATCACCTCCTTTGATTAAATCAGAGGCATATTGATAATAACTTTTTGAGGCAGGATAAATCATATTAACATGTTTTGATTAAAACTAAAATTATTTATTTGAGAATCACTTAATATATTAGCGCCATTTCCTATGAAACCATAAATATTGTTGGGGATATTTGATGATCCATTCTTCAAGTTTATGATGATATTGTTGATTTAGCAGCTGGATTTTTTCGTCATTAGTTGAATTTTCATCAAGTTCTAATTTAAGCTCTTCTAAATGTAATGTATATGAAAAGTCAGGGTTGAGATATACAATACAAAAAAATATTGGTGCCCGAGTTTTTAGATGAAATATTGACGCACCCCTGGGAGATCTCGTTTCTTTACCAAAAAAACTTATTGGTATTCCATTCCTGCTACTATATTGGTCACTTGCCATTAGGAGAAATCCATGCTTTAATGAAGACATCATTTGCCGGGTGGATCCCTTTTTATAGATAATATTACACCCTGAAAGTTTCCTGCCCCACATCAAGTATCTATTCACACCTAGATTTTTTTGCTTTCGGGCTATCGCAGAAACAGTATGTCCATGTTTACCCAGGGCATGTGGAATGATTTCCCAATTACCTAAATGCGCCGTCAGTAGAATTCCAGATGAATTATTAGCCAGAATATCTAGTGCCTCGTCAGAGAAAGTCAGGATTTTATCCAGTTTTCTTATATTAAGAAATGGAAAGCGCAGAAAATCAAATATTACCATGCAGAAGTGTTTATAAAGTGATCTAAGAATTTCGATCAGTTTCTGATCACTTATTAAGGGGTATGCAATTTTTAAATTTTTTATTACTATGTTTTTTCTATATGAAAAAAACATATATAGAACTGTGCCAAGAAAAGCTCCCAGTCGGAGATTGATCCTTCGGGGTATATGTCCCACAATCCAACTTAATTCCCAAAGGAAATAATATGTTAGTTTTTCTATTATATTGATCTGCTCAAAAAGATGACTTATAATGCAGCGAAATTTACTTTACACACAATACAAGATATACTGATTAAATAGAATATTATCACCATTAATAATATGGATTCTATCCTTTAATCTGCTTGCGATAATTATGGTTTCCGATCCACATATTTTGTAATTTTAACCCATGAAATACCAGCGATTATTTTTCATTATACTGTTTTCAATAATTATTCCCCAAGAAGGCAAAATATTTTCAATTCCAATTCAAGGCGATATAGATATGGGTCTTCCATTTTATATTGAAAGAGGGATTGATCAAGCCGAGGAGGAAGGTGCTGATTTCATATTATTTGAAATTGATACCTTCGGTGGCAGGCTAGATGCAGCCACAAGAATAAAAGATGCCATTCTAGATACAAAGATTCCGACTGTTGCTTTTATCAATAGACGGGCAATTTCAGCAGGGGCATTGATATCACTTTCGTGTGATTCAATTTTTATTGCCAGCGGAGGTACTATTGGAGCTGCGACTGCTGTTGATCAATCTGGGAAAAAAGCATCAGAAAAGGTGATCTCATATATGCGTGAGGAAATGGCTTCCACTGCCGAGGCCAATAATCGTAACCGGGATGTGGCAGCCGCCATGGTGGATGAAGATATTGAAATCCCTTTCGCCATTGATACCAAAAAGGATACACTTTTTGCTAATGAAATTAGTGGATTTAAATCCGGTAAACTTGTCACCCTTTCAACTTTACAGGCCTTGAGGCTTGGAATCGCCGATGGGGAATATGAAAGTCGATCTGATTTAATCCATCATCTTTATCCTGGTGAATACATATTAGTCACTGTGGATGAATCATGGTCCGAAAAAATGGTTCGGTTTCTTACGAGCCCTACAGTTGCCCCTCTTTTAATGACACTTGGAATGCTCGGATTATTCTTTGAAATAAAATCTCCAGGATTTGGTTTCCCAGGTTTTTTTGGCATGTTATGTTTAGCATTGTTTTTCGGCTCGCATTTGCTGGTAGGGCTTGCAGACGTTTTCGAATTGATTTTGCTATTTAGCGGGCTAGCACTCATTTTTTTAGAGGTATTTGTTGTTCCAGGATTTGGAGTAACGGGAATCTCTGGAATTATTTTGGTATTGTATAGTATGTATAAAATGCTTCTTTCTCCCCATCCTGGACCTGGTGAAGCCTGGGATGCTATTTATGGCTTAAATATTGGCATCATTGTCATGTTTATTTCTTGTTTTGTGCTTTTTAGAGCATTGACGAAAAGTAATTTTTATAAAAAAATTGTTCCTGTGGAAGGTCAAAAGAAATCAGAGGGTTACTCCATTTCAAAAGGATATGAAAAATTAATTGGTTTGTCAGGCAAAGCAATTACTGACTTACGTCCAACTGGAAAAGCGCTTATCTCAGGTAAAGAATATCAAGTGATGACTCACGGTGAGTATATTATAAAAAATACTGAAGTCATTGTCGATGGTGTGGATGAAAACCAGGTCCTTGTCAAGTCTTTAACATAAATTAATTGTAAGGAATTTAATATGAACTCGATTATCGTAATTGCTCCTATTGCCATCGGTGTCATGATGGTTTTTCTATATTTTGTACCAGTAGGATTATGGTTTCAAGCTGGAGTCTCTATAGGTTGGGCCAAAGTTGGAATGGTGAAATTAGTTGTGATGAGAATGAGAAAAATACCGCCAAAGCTTGTTGTGGATGGTATTATTAATTTGCATCGGGCCGGTTTAGATTTTGTACTCAGTGAAGAATTGGAGACCCACTTTCTTGCCGGTGGTAGAATTAGCCAGGTTGTTGACGCCTTAATCGCTGCAGATAAAGCCAATATTGAACTTGATTTTAAAACAGCCACTGCAATTGATCTGGCGGGAAGGGATGTGAAGGAGGCCGTCCAGAATAGTGTATATCCCAAAGTGATTGACTGTCCCAGGGAAGGCAAAGTGTCTGCAGTTGCGAAAGACGGTATCCAGTTATTTGCCAAAGCAAGGGTAACTGTGAGAACAAATATTGAACAGCTTGTCGGTGGTGCTACTGATGAAACCGTCATTGCCAGGGTCGGGGAAGGTATTGTCAGCGCTATAGGTTCCTCTTTAACATATAAGGCTGTACTTGAAAATCCAGATAATATTTCAAAAACGGTTCTTGCAAAAAGCTTAGACTCCGGTACAGCATATGCTATACTCTCAATCGATATAGCAGATGTGGATGTTGGTAAAAATGTTGGGGCTCATCTATCTGCAGACCAGGCAGAGACGGATAAAAAAGTGGCTCAGGCAAAGGCTGAAAGTCGCCGGGCAATGGCTGTGGCATCTGAACAGGAAATGACAGCAAGAACACAGGAAATGCAGGCAAAGGTTGTGGAAGCGCAGGCAGAAGTTCCCAGGGCGATGGCAGAAGCTTTTAGAGAAGGGAATCTTGGTATCATGGATTATTATCGAATGCAGAATATTCAATCTGATACTCAAATGAGAGATTCTATATCCAAAACAGATGATACACCAAATGATGACCCTCATAAATAATAGAATATAATGAGTCATCTGGCTGGATTTGAGCCTGGGATTATCGGTATTGTTTTATACCTGATAATCACTGCTCTATTTAATAATAAAAAGAAACAAGCAAAACTGCAAAAAAAGGGGAAGAGTAATACCTCTTCCCCAATTGGGGAAAAAGTATCCAGCCTTTTTGAGAATCTGCAAAATGAATTAACAGATAAATTCGAAAATATAGATAATGTTTTTAATCAGCATGAGCTGCCATCAGAAGAAATACCGATAGGTGGTGGCTTTACTATAGCATCAGAGCCAACTGTATCGGAACCAGTACCATCAACAATAAATAATAGTATAACTGCAGAGGATATTATAAATGATGATTTCTTCCAAAAGGAGAAAGAATTTTATGATAAATATTCCAGTGCTGCAACTGTTGAGTCATCACGAAATTCAATTGATGAGTTGCCGGTACTTCGCTCAATAAAAAAAATGAATGTATTAAAACAAGCAATCATTTGGCAGGAAATTATTGGTAAACCCATTTCCTTGAGAAAACCAGACCAGAGTTAATGACATATAAATTTATCCCACCTCATCTTGAGAAATATATTGTCGATCAGGATTACTCCAGATATACTGCAATAGATCAAACCTGCTGGAGATATATACTGCAGATATCCAAAGACTTCTTTAAAAATTATGCCCATGACAGTTTTCTGGAAGGCCTGAACAAATTTGGAATTTCATCAGACAAAATACCAAAAATAGAAGAGATGGATCAGAAACTTGCCCAATTCGGCTGGGGGGCAGTTTGTGTTAGAGGGTTTATCCCACCTGCAGCATTCATGGAACTCCAATCCTTACAAATTCTGGCTATAGCCGCTGATATGCGGAGTATTGCCCATTTAATTTATACACCTGCACCGGACATTGTCCACGAAGCTGCTGGACATGCCCCAATAATTACCAATCCGGATTATGCCGAATATCTAAAACAGTATGGGCAAGTCGCCACAAAAGCCATCGCATCAAAGGAAGATACAAATGTATATAATGCGATTCGAGATCTGTCTGATTTAAAGGAATTCCCAGATGCAACCGAAACTGAAATAAAATCAGCAGAATTTCAACTAGTTGAGGCAAATAGACGGGTTAGTTATATCAGCGAGGCAGCGTATATGACCAGAATGAACTGGTGGACCGTTGAATATGGATTAATTGGAGAAATGGATAAACCCAGGATTTATGGAGCGGGACTATTATCCTCAGTGGGTGAGAGTTATAATTGTCTGCAGGATGAAGTAAAGAAAATTCCATTTTCTGCCGATTGTATCAATTATCCATATGATATTACTGAGCCTCAGCCCCAACTTTTTATTACGCCTGATTTTAAAGAGTTAATAAATGTTCTAAATGACTATTCAAAGACAATGGCCTATCAGGTTGGTGGGAAAGACGGATTAGAAAAAGCTTTACAGGCTGAAACGGTAAATACATGTGAATATGATAGCGGTCTTCAAGTGTCCGGTATTCTTTCTCAACTATTATTGAGCGATAATGGCGATCCCAGTTATATGCAGTTTTCAGGTCATGTGCAATTAGCATATAAAGGACGTCAACTCTCAGGTCATGGCGGTGATTGTCATCATGAGGGATTTGGATCACCAATTGGCAATTTTCTCGGGTCAGATATTTCCACTTCTAATCTGACCCAGGATCAACTTGAAAGTTTTGGTATCACTCTTAACTCACAAGTTCAACTTGATTTTCAGGGTGGTATAAACCTCAAAGGAATCTTGTCTTCCTTTTATGAAGTTGATGGAAAGATACTTCTTTTGTCATTTACAAATTGCTCTGTAAAAGAAGGAGATAGATACCTGTTTAAACCTGAATGGGGGGTTTATGACATGGCCTGTGGATCTCGGGTAACATCTGTATTTGCAGGACCATCAGATATAAAGGAATATGTCGTTTATTTGGAGGAATTCAAACCAAAAAATGAACAACCTAAAGGATTAACCGAAGTATCAAAAAATGACAATGAATTAATTCGATTATACGAACGGGTAGAGCGTGCCCGGTTAGATAAAAATTACAATCTGTCTGAATTAAAAGAAATTTCAGATATTCTTGAAAAACACCATCCGAATGATTGGTTATTAAATATGGTGATCCTGGAAATAGTCCATAAAAATAATTTGGAATGGGTAAGGAATATTCGAAAAAAATTAGAAGATAAAGCCGATAATGAAGAAGCCATATCAACAACTATAAAAAGGGGACTTCTCCTGATAAATGGAGGTTAGCTATAACCACCTGGCAAATCAAGATTGTTTTATTTCAATCTGATCCTTACTTTATATTCAATCCTTTATAAAATAATTCCAATTTTTCAATAAAACTCTCAATTGGTCCATCATTATTTATGATCTGATGCGAATATTTTTGTTTCTCTTCATCGGTATACTGCAATTTGATTCTAGTGGAAATTTGTTCAATTGAAATATTTGCTCTTTTTTGGGCTCTTTCGATTCTGACCTTAAGGGGTGCTGTAATGAGTAATATTTGATCAAAAAAATGCATAAAATCTGCTTCAATCAGCAGTGCAGCATCGACAACAAAAAGTGTATATCCAGATTTAAGAGCCTCTTTAAAGGAAGAATGAATAAGTATGTCAACTTCCGGCCAGATAATTGAATTCAACTTCTTCTGACTAATTGAATCCTTGAAGGCTGATTCTCCTAATTTTGTAAAATCGAGTCTACCATCAGCTGATTGTACTTCAGGCCCAAAACAGGCGATCAATTTATTTTGCAGTTTATCGGATTGAAGGAGATGGGATTTGGATTTCTCATCAGCATCAAAAACATAAGCATTTTTCTTTATAAAGAAATTAGCCGCAGTGGTTTTTCCTGAACCCAAACCACCTGTCAGTCCAAGTTTAATCAATCTCGTCCAATATTTGAAAGATTTCTTCAGAGATGTTATTTATATCCGACTCGCCATTGATAAATACTGTCAGATCCAGCTTTTCATAATAATTAATAAGCGGTTCTGTTTGCAGTCGGTAGATGTCAAGCCGTTTCTTAATTGTTTCTGGCTTGTCATCTTCCCGCTGTGTTAATTCATCTCTGCAAACATCACATCTGTTATCATTTTTTGGAGGATTGAACAGAAGATTATAAATCCTACTGCAATTATTACATGATCTTCTTGAAGATAATCGTTTGATGATAATTTCATCTGATGCCGTTAACACAATGACATATTTAAGTCTTTTATTGGCGGTGGATAATAGTTTTGATAATCCATCAGCTTGAGGGATTGTCCTTGGAAAACCATCAAATACAAATCCGGGAAGACAGTCATCGTCTGCCAACCGACGACTCACCATGCCCAGAACATCATAGTCAGGAACTAATTTTCCCATATCCATGAATGTTTTTGCATGTATTCCAAGTTTTGTCTGTTTTTTAATATTTTCCCTAAGAATTTCTCCTGTGGAAATATGGGGTACGTGATATCTTTTGATGATATTTTTTGCCTGTGTTCCTTTACCAACACCAGGGGGACCAATTAATATAATATTCATATGTTACCTGAATTATGATAATGTAGTTATTGATTATACAATAAAATTCCAGCGATAGTTGCAGTTAGAAAAGAAGCTATAGCGCCACCAAACATGGCTTTTAATCCAACTTTAGCCAGAGCACTGCGTCGTTCCGGCGCAATGGCACTGATACCGCCTATTTGTATTCCAATGGATGAAAAATTTGCAAATCCACATAAAGCATATGTTGCAATGATAGCAGCCCTGTCTGAGAGAACTCCCTCATTTATATAAGTACCTAGAGTACCATAAGCTACAAATTCATTTAAAGACAATTTTATGCCTAGGAGATTACCAACTTTTGAGGCATCCTGCCATGGTACACCCATCATAAATGCAAGAGGCTGTAATATCGTTCCGAATAGTTTTTGGAGTGAACCAGGAAAGATACCGGCAAATTCACCACTGACTGGAGACATACCGCTAGAAGCATATGATGCATAAACACCATTTAACAGGCTCCCATCAATAATGCTGTCCATCCAGTTAAGGATCACATCAATAACTGCAATCAGGGCAATAAAACCGATGAGCATTGCACCAACATTAACGGCTAATTTTAATCCATCGGTAATGCCATTAGCAGCGGCCTCAATAACATTTTCTCCAACAGAAATTTTGGGAAGTTCAACATCTCCTGCCGTTTCAGAATGCTCTAATTCGGGATAAATAATTTTACCAATAACAAGGGCGGCAGGGGCAGACATGACGCTGGCAGCAACCAGATGACCAGCCGGGACGCCCATTGAAATATATCCGGCGAGTACACCACCGGCAATTGTGGCAAAACCGCCAACCATTATGGTGAGAAGTTCAGAATGAGTCATTTTATTTAGAAATGGTTTGATTAATAGAGGGGCCTCAGTTTGACCGACAAATATATTTGCCGAACATGACAAAGTTTCTGCGCCGCTGGTTCCAATAGTCCATTTCATAAATTTGCTCATTGCCTGGATGACTTTCTGCATTATTCCAAGATAATAGAGAACACTCATAAAACCACCAAAAAATACAATCGTCGGCAACACTTTGAATGCAAACTGGAATCCGAAACCAGGCCAAGGGGCATCTGGCCCGGGAAAGAAATGGGCACCATTTGCCAGATTACCAAATAAAAATTGTGCACCATAGTCTGATAGACTGAGAAAGCTGGCAACACTATCGCTAAATGATTTGAATATAACTCTCCCATATAAATCATTGGTCATAAGATATGCAATGCCGCTGATGACAAAAATAGCGCCAGCAAATCTCTGTGAGGATTGGTGGAGTTGGAAAATTGAGTTGACAGCAATATATATAAGTGCAGCGATCATGACCAAATAGGTAGCTACCGGAATATAATACAAGACAACACCAGCCAAGATACTGCCAATACTCATAATGATCATTGACTTCACACCGCCACCGAGAAATTTATCATCCTTTTGCATTATATATGTGACTAATAATAATCCGAGAATGATCATTCCCAGG
>Ga0233431_1002512_pt1 | contig 25418 bp, 54 predicted proteins | sample SI_118_April2016_FD_179867 | JGI IMG/M metagenome (GOLD analysis project Ga0233431, IMG submission 179867) | Seawater microbial communities from Saanich Inlet, British Columbia, Canada - SI_118_April2016_200_MG | ecosystem: Environmental > Aquatic > Marine > Inlet | place: Canada: British...
TTCATAATTTGATTTTTCTTGTTCTGTTGGTAGATCTGCAAAGGCGTTAACATGCACTAATGTTGGCCTTTTGGCACAAGAAATTGTTTTCGAAAGTGCCTTAAGATATTGTTCTCTTGAAATTTTATTAGATTTAAAATTAGCATATTTACAATCCATTTCATATCCATGCTTACATTTGATTAAATCCCCTTGATGTTGAATTTCTGCATCTATGACTTTAAATTTTTCTAATCCAAAAATATTTTTCAAGACAGATTCTGAGTGAATAGTTCCACTCATCATTACAAATGCTTTATTTTTTTCTACAAGCTCTTTAAATTTTTTTGCCAAATTTGTTGTAACTAAATGAATAATTATATCTCCCTCACGTATTTCTACAGAGGAAAATGTTTCTTCTAAAAACTCATGGAATGTTCTTGCAACTTGGTCTAAATAATAAATATAATTTGATTCATCTGCTTCTATTTTATCTAATAATTCTGTATTTTCTAAAACTGCATTAAGAAGTTCTTCGATTAAGGTTCCTTTAATATTCTCTGGCTCTGTTGAAGGGTCTTTATATTTTCTCTTTAAAGTATTCGTTATATCGATTAACTTATCTATTGTTTTTTGATATTCTGCATCTTCTGGGAATATTGAATTTAATCCAAATAATAATCTGCTGATGTTTATTTGCTCTTTATTGGCAAAGCTATCTAAAAAATCATCGCACTCGTCTATGATTTCAACATCTGTTGCAGGTTTTCTATCCATTAAAGTTTCTAATTTATATTTCATGCTATTGAATATTATGACGTCTGCACTTGAATATGCCTCATATTGGTCATAAAAACCGCAACCAGGCTTTCTTTGATAAATTGTAAATTTTCTATTATTTAACCCTTGATAAGTTATTTTTTTTGCATCTTTGAATTTTTTAATTTCAAAGTCTTCTGGCAATATTGGAGAATAGTAAGGGCATATCGGGGCTATCGTCATTCTTTTTATATCTTTAACAGAATCAAAATCAGTTATATTTACATCCGGATTTTGTTTGATATAATCTTTTACTGTTGATAGATTTCTTTCTTTTATTTCAATTTTACAAGGAAGAAAAATATTGTCACAAGTTTCATTTTTTTGAGAAAATTTTGGTACTGGAGAGCTTGAGAAAAGGTCTGTTAATTTTGCATCTTTTTCTTGATAGTATGTTTGTAGATCTATTTTTTTATCTCCTTCGTTTAAGTAAACACACTTAAAATTTTGTCTTCCAACTATTGATTTAATTTTAAGTTTCTTTTTATTATGCAAAACATACTTTTTTCCTGAATAATCTTTTGAATATTGTTCTTGCAAAGATTTTATTGGCACAACTATTGATGCTTTTCCTAACTTTCTTGCAAGATTCAATGCGATTGCAGATTTTCCTGTTCCACACATCCCTCTGATAAAAACTATTTTATGTCCTTCTTTGATTGCTTCTAAAACTTCATTTATAACATCTGCCTGTGATTTTCCATTGGAAAAAACTAGAGGTTTTAACTCCTTGTCATCTTCATATAAGTTCCACATTTTATTTTTTGTTTTAACTTTTTTAAATTTTTTATTTAATACTGATCCTTGAAAGAACAATTATTTCTAAATCCACACCATTTACATAAAATACTTGGGCAAGCAGGAAATTCTGTTGCAGATTCGATCTTATCTATTAATTGAATTATCTCTTGTTTTAACTTCTCTAATTGCTCGATAGTTCTTCTAGAAACCATTTTTTTATTAAATGCAAGAAAATGCCAAACTAAATGAATATCTTTAACACCTTCAAACATTTGTCCTATTCCAATAGAATATAATGCTAACTGCCTGTCTTGATCTAATTCTTCTTGAGATTTAAGAAAATTCCCGGTTTTATAGTCGTGAATCTCAAAAATATTCGTATCTTTATGATGCACTAACCGATCAATATATCCTTGTAATTTATATCTGCCTTCATTATCTAAATCTACTAAAACTCTTTTTTCACATTCAATTGTATTATCTTTGAAAGGAGAATATTTAAGAAAATAATCTATTAGAAATTTAACCCCTTTATTAAAATAAAATTCCGAATTATATTCTTCTTTAACTATTTTAATATCTGGATTATATCCTTTGTGCCAATTTTCAATATAAAATTCTATAATATCGTCTAATTGAAATGTTCTTCCTTTTGCGACTTCCTGATAAATCCACTCCAAGGTATCGTGAACCTTATTTCCTAAGAATCCTTCTATTGATTGTTCAATATCTGGTTTAATTTTATCTATGTATTGAAATTTAAACCTTAATGGACATTGTTCAAACGCAGAGAGCCTTGAATGAGAGTAAATCACCATTTTTTATAAATTCTAATTTAATAAGTTGTTAAATAAATGGTCTCTTAAAAGCATTTCTATACTAATGTTGCTTCTAACATTCTTGTTTTTATCCTCTCTTTTCTGGCCTCTTCTCTCTCTTGTCTTCTCCTCTCAGATTCTCCAGAAGAATGAAATTCCTTAAAAATAGTGCAAGAATCTCCTCTCATAGGTAATTCCCTAAGGCAATTACTTTTAATTAATGAACAATAACCTGCAATGTACTTTTTTTCTTCCTCAATTAATCTCGGAGCCCTTATGTAACCACAAAAAGTCTCTTGTCCGTAAATAACCCTTAAATTTTGTTGAGAATTATAATTTAGTTGAAAATATTTAGGTGAATTTTTAGAATTTTTTCCTGACCCTCTTTTACCCATTAACAGTAATAGGTTTTGTAGTTTATAAATTTTTAAATAACTTGAATATCTATATTAATTAATGGATTTGTGTGAAATATTAGTCCCACTTATAGAACTTGAAAATTCTTTTAAGGCTGCAGATAAGGATCCGAGAAAGGGTTATATGTTAGATTCAGAAAAAAGTAAGGAATTATTTAAAATCTATGGTAATAAAGACCTTCCTGTATTGATAAAAGAAAAATTAGGTAATATAAAAATCCTAATTAAAGATGCCTTATTGAATAAGGAAGCTGATGGGAGAGAGCTTGAAGAATACAGGGAAAAGTTAGGAGAATATGAAAAATTAATAGCCGAATATGCCCTTAAGATAAAAAAATATGAAGAAAGACGCAAATAAAAACATTTATTAGTGAAATTTTATTTAGTAGTTTAATAAAGATGGTGCATATAGGAACATTAAGAACTGTTGTAGGTTTTGGATTTAAAGGATTTGGATTCTTCTGGAGTTTTGCAGATAAATTTTTATGTGGGTCTATTTGTGCAGATAAATGTTCTGTGGCTCAAGGAAATACCTGTTCTTCTTTGTTTTTATTTGTTGGAATAATCTTTATTGTTTGTGGATATGCTTTGATTGTAATGAAAGATAAGAAAAGAAGGAAATTGAAAACTAAAATTGGTGATGTTTGGAGAAAACTAAAAAGAGTATGAAACTTATAAGAACAATATTAGGTGTCTGTTTTATGTTGCTTGGAGTTATTTGGGCATTCTTTAATAAATTTTCTTGTAATCAATTGTGTGACTCTTGTAGTTATGAGCAACTAGCTCCTTGTTATTTCTTATTTATGTTTGTAGGTATTATTTTAGTTATTAGTGGTGTGAGTTTGATTTTAACATCAGAAATTAATAAGAAAGAAGATTAAAAAAGCAATTACTACTTCCAAATTAAATGTAACTACTTTTCAGGCTTTTGGTATATAAATACATATCAGACTGAGAAACATATTTCTTTTTGTAATTTTCTATTTAAAGAAAAAAGGATTATATTGGATATAAAGAGGTGTGTTAAAGTGATTTATGAAATTTCGTTTGCGTTAGTTGGTGGAATAAATTTTGGGTTAGAAAGATCTTGGAAAATGATTGAAGAGATTATTAAAAAATATCCTAATGCCACTTGGAGAAAGAAAATCAATTGGAGAAAGAAAAAAGGCAGATATATTATTGATACTGGCTGATTTTTATTTTTTATTTTTATAATTTTTATGAGCAATTATGTTTGCTGCATCAACCCATGCTTCTTTTAAATCAGATTCTTTAAAACTTTCAAAATTCTTGCTTGAGTAGTTTTTATTCATATAAGTTTTAAAAACACTAAACTCTGTGAAACCTCTTTCGTACTCAGGAGATCGGGGAGTATCGAACATATCTATAACAAAATATGATGCTGCAAGAAGTTCTAATTTTTGAGGATTATCTAGATAATTTTTTAATTCTTTTTTAATATATTTAAACTGTTTTTTGGATGCTTCTGAAAAGGGATCTTTTTCTTTAGAAAATTTTTCTTTATTATGAACCACACTGTAAGACTCCTCAACTAATTCAGAAGAATAAGGCCCTGCACCAAACCATGAAAAACCATATCCCAATTTAATATCAAACTTTTGTAAAATATAGATAGTTTTTTGTATTTTTGATTTTTCTATTGAATTATCTCTATTTAAATTAAATTCATCAAATATCAAACTCAGTATTAATTCCCTATCGCTCATTTAAATAAATCTGTTTTTAAGTTTATAAGAATTATTATAATGACAGTTATAAATTATCTAAAGGATTCTTAATTCCTTTAAGTTGTTCTCCAGAAATGTGTGTGTAAATTTGAGTTGTTGCTATACTACTATGTCCTAAAAGGATCTGGATTTTTCTTAAATCAACTCCTGCATCCAATAAATGTGTTGCAAAACTGTGACGCAATGTATGTGGGTGTACTTCTTTATCTATCTCTGCCAATCTTGCTGTGTTTTGGACTATTTTCTGAATATTTCTTGTTGATAAAGATTTATCTTTTGAAAATAAGTAATTCCAATCTGTATGTTTTGAAATAAATTTTTGGAGTTTTTTTGATAGTTTTTGAGATAAAATAAACATCCTGTCCTTTTTCCCCTTACCTTCTCTTACCCACCCTGTATTTTCAATAAAATCTAAATGATTAGATTTAAGATTTACAATTTCAGAAACTCTCAAACCTGAGGAATAAAGGAGTTGTAAAATTAATTTAGATTTTAATGTCTGAGCTGAATCAAATAATTTTTGAATCTCTAATTTTGTTAAGACTATTGGGATCTTATTTTCTTTTTTTGGACGCTTAACTCCTGCAGTTGGATCTTTTTGAAGAACATTAGTGTATGCAAATCTTATTGATGCGAGAAATAAAATTACAGAAGAAGAAGCCCTTTCATTCATTTTATCTGCTAAGAAATATTTTACATCATCTTGGTTAATTTCTAAAGGATTTTTATTTGAATGTTCTAAAAGTAATTTATTAAAATCAACATAATTCTTTAAAGTGTATCCAGATAATTTAGATATCTTAATCTCAGTTTCAAGTTTTTTCAAAAATTCTTCTCTTTCCATATCAAACCTCTAAACTAGATAATGCGAACTTCTTTATAAGTATTTTCTTCTACTTAAATAAAAACACTTGCAATCCACATCCCAACAAAGTGCGTTGCGATTATTACAAAAATCGCAATTAAGAGATGTTCAAAAATTGCCTTATGAGGTGGTGTTTCTTTAACTTTCGCAATGTAATAACTGAAAATAGTTATTAATAAAAGACCCCAGATGATACTTATAGTTATTGCTTGTTTTAATGTAAATAATAATACTGGTATCAAAAAACTTAGGGCAACAATTATTTTAGAAAAAAATGTAGAAATTGTTGATTCCCATATTTCTTTACTAGATTTATTTTTATGTCCTGACTCTTCAGAAATATGGATTCCCATAGAATCTGAGAAAGCATCTGCAATAGCGATTGTTAAAATTCCTGCAATAACTACGATTTTTGAATGTGTTCCTGCATTTAATCCTACGATTAAACCAAGGGTTGTGATTATCCCTGAAGTTAATCCAAATCCAACTCCTTTTCTTATTGAAATCTTCATAATAAAATTAAGAGAGGATTGTTTAAAAGGTTTTTTAAACCAAATTTGGCTAATTTTTTAAACTTATAAAAAATGAATCTACCTGAAAATTATATTGGAAGTGCAACAAGCAAGGCAAGAAAAGACACTACTCCTGAAAATGGCGAAAGAGGGGCCTTAGATAATTTGGATGAGGCAATTAAAAACAATCCCAAAATCGCATTTGTGTAATTAGGGCAAAATATAAATAATCTGATTTTATAGACATATTATGGATAAAGAAGAAAATTTAATTAAAATACCTGAAGAAAATATTGCTCGTGCATCTGGGTTTGTTGATGTTAATTCTACGAAGGCTGTTGGTGATAAGGGTGCTGTTGAAGAATTAGATAAAGCTATGAAAAACGAGGGGAAAAATATTCCTCGAGCTTAGATTTGGAAAAAACCAGGTTCTTATAAAAAGAGAGTTAACTATGCATGTCAAGAACCTGATTTAAGGTTTTTCCATTGTATATGTTAAGGAGGGATGTCGTCTGTCATTTTGGTCATTAGATTTTCTAAGTTCTAGATAAATTCTCTAGATTGTTGTTTGAAAAGGGTTGAAGAAGTATAAGACAAACTATCTAAACTAAGAAAACCAAAGTACTCTAAAAAGGTAAGTTTAATAGGGATTCTATTCATTTTTTGTTCACCTTTTTGAGTCATCATTATTCCTCCTTTTTATTTTATAGATATATTAAAGAAAAATTACTTATAAAGCGTCAGAAGCAAGGATAAATATTATTATTATATAGTAATAATCTATATCGTTATACATAAACCTTTAAATAAGTAAAAAAGGATAAAATTTTATGTATGTTCCATTAGAATTTTATCAATTTATTGCACAGAATAAAAGTATATTCAGAGTCCTTTATTCAGTTATAATTGCATTTATCTGTTTAATTATTGTCCTTAAAACAGATAAGTTATTTAGGATTAGTTCTCATCAAGGAATTAGGTATTTTAGAAATGCTTTCTTTTTTTATGGTATTGCTTTTTTGCTAAGAGCCCTTCTTATATCTCCAATTTATTCTTCCTTAACTAAGATGGCTTTTGAATTTTTTATGATCATGGCAGGATTTTTCTTATTTTATAGTTTACTATGGAAAAGATTAGAAACTAAAAAAGATACTAGTTCTTTACTTAATCCAAAAATTATTATGCTGTATGCTTTGACATTAATCCTTATTGTTTTAGATTATTTATGGGGTGGTTATAATTTTATGTTTATTTCTCAGATTATTTTGTTTTTATTAGCTAGTGTGATTAGTTACAATAATTATCAAACTAAAGGAAAAGAACATAAATTTCTTAAATTATATTTTGGAGTAATGGTCTTAAACTTTGTTGCGTGGTTGGCTAATTTTATTTTTGCTAATTTCCTTGGTGGAAGATTAAGATGGTTGGCTAATATTTATATTTTAAATGTAATAATTTTTCTAATATTTTTATATGGTGTTAATAAATTTACTAAAAAGAAGAAAGTAATTGATAAAGAGGATAAATAATACAATTAAACATGGCAAAAAAACGAGAAAGGCTTGAAGTAATAAAAGATATCATTATGGCCATTAGGGAAAATAGAAACATAAAACCTACGAGATTACTTTATGCTAGTAATCTTTCCCCACAAATGTTTAAGGAATATATTAATGAACTGATCACTAAACAATTTATTAATTTAGATATTGATGATAAGGAGAAAAAGACTTTTTCTCTTGCTCAAAAAGGAAATGCATTTTTAGAAGAATATAGGACTATTGAGGATTTTATTGAGAATTTTGGGTTATAGTTTAATTTAAATAGGAATAAGTGATTTCTTATGAATAAGAAGGTTAAATTTGCATGGCAATAACAGAACAACTTTTAGCATTAGGAAAAGCTTATCCAATAATTACTGTTGCCATTGCAGGAGTTTTATTTTTTATTGGGCTAAGGGCTGCTAAATTTTTAAAGAAGATATTTTTTGGACTTGCTATTATCGCATTAATCGCGGCAATTATTATGATATTTTATATCTAAAATATTTTTAAGAATTATTTATTAAATTAGAAATTATTCTTCATCACAATCATTATAACATTTCTTAGAAAGAAATCTTAGCCAAAGAAGTACCTTTTTCTGAAAAAAGGTAAACCAAAATCAATGATTGTTTATTCTTCATCACAATCATCTGCAGTTATCAAATGAACACTTTCCCATTCCTTTTTTCTTTGAGCAGAGCATTTATCACAAAATTTTCTAGGATATCTTGATTTCTCAGGAGCTTCAAAATCTTTCCCACAATCTTTACATTTTTTTATTGGCATGATTATGAAAGAAATAAGGGGTTTAAAAAACTTACCAGTTGCTTAAAAATAAAATAAAAAAAATAAAAATAAAAACTATTAATCAAGTATTATACTTTCTTAAAAATCTTCGCTAGATTCCGATTCTGAATCCTTTTTCTTCATAAAACAATCCTTACAAAAAACTGGCTTATCACCACTTGGTTTGAAAGGTACTTCACATTCTTGTTTACATTCGTCACAAGTTGTTTTATGCATTTCTCTAGGTCTTCTATCGAATCCGCCTCTACCTCCACCGAATCCTCCACGGTTTCCACCGTCGAAACTTCTTTGGGGTCTGTTCTTTCTGAAACAATCTTGACATCTAACTGGTTTACCTTCTGTTGGTTTAAAAGGAACCTTACAGGCAGTTCCACAGTCAGAACAAGTTGCATCATGCATTTCTCTATCTTCCATTATATATTTACTTATCCTCCATTCTACTATTCATCTGTCCTAGTTGTCTAGGTAAATTTGGGAGTTTTAAGTGGTATTTAAAGGTATGGGTGGGTTTAAATAATTAAGGTGTTCTTTGAAAAAATGGAAGATTATGAATTAAAAGGAAACTCACAAAGGTATAAATCGTTGAGAGGAGTTAATTGTAAACAGATTAGTAATAAAGAAAAGGAGCAAATTGAAAAAGAACTAGATAAAAGAAATCGGCTTCTTTATGGGGATAATTATAGGAGATTTGAATTATTGGATCTTAGGTAAATAGTTTTTTATAAGAAATTAAGATAGCTTAACAGCAGTACCGTAAGCAAGCATCTCTACTCGATGCAGCACATGTTATTTTATATGAAATTATGACAGCTTGACAGCTGTGCCATATGCCAACATCTCGGCTGCACCCTGCATTACCACTGATGTTGTGAATCTTATGTTAATTACTGCATCTGCCTTTAACTCAACTGCCTCATTAATCATACGGTTATATGCCTCTTCTCTTGCTTGAGATGTCATTTGAGTATATGATTTGATTTCTCCACCAATTAATTGCTTAAATCCTGCCATAACGTCTCTTCCGACATGTCTTGCTCTTATTGTGTTTCCTTTTACAACGCCTAAAATCTGAGTAACTTTTTTACCAGGAATTTCTGCAGTTGTGCTTGTTATTAGTTCTGCCATGACATTATTTATCTTTTTTCTTATTTATATCTTTCCTTTGCTCTATTTTATTTTCTTCTTTATTAAAAATCACTAAACCGATGCCTACAATAAATAAAAATAATACTCCTGGGTGTAAAAGAAACCATAATGGGGCTTCAGAGACAATTATTATAATTGATACTATAAAACCTAGTAATAAAAATAATATTCCGATTGTAATTGCGCCTTTTCCCATAAAGATATTAAGAAAGTAAGGTTTAAATAAATAACCATCTTACATAACATATGGCACTTCCTTGGTTAATAATCTCTGTTTTAGTATTGTTAGTTTTATTTGGAATAATCGCAATTATTGTTGCTAAAAAGGGCGGGAAAAAGCCTACAGATTATTATGCTTTTTTTATAATGGGAATTACTTGGATTCCTTTTGGTATCTTTATGTGGTTTATGGATAGAGATGGTACTTTAGGAATAATCTTTCTTGCTTTAGGAATTACATATACTGCAATAGGATTAGCCCATAAAAAAGACTGGAAGAAGAATAAAAGGCCTCCTTTAATAAAAAATAAGTTATGGAGATGGTTGATGATTTTAGGTTTAGTAGTTCTTTTCGTATTGTTAGGAATTTATGTTTTTGCGAGAGGTTAAAATGAAATCTAAAGAACCCAATATAAAAGTTATAATTTATTCTTTGATAGCTCTGGGTTTTGTTGCATTAACGATTTTTGTAGATTGGATGTTTTTACTTGGTGCAGTAATTATGATTTGGTTGAATCAAAAAGAATTAATGAAGAAGAAATGAAAATTATTCTAGAAAGCTTTCTTTATTAGTTACTATTCTCTCTCCAAAACTTACAAAACTTGTTTTCTTAAAGATTCCTGGGAATTTTTGTTTAATAACATCTATTTGTTTATGTAGCTCTTTCATGTTTGGGTAGACTAGGTCTATTTCATAATCCCAAAGTCCCAACATCTTTCTAAAATGTCTTATATTTGGCAGTGAAATTAAATATTCTTCAAAATCTTTAGCGTGTTTAGTGTTATAAATTTGAATCAATATTTTGAAAGTGTTTAGATTAAATTTAGTATTATCTAAGGTCATATAATATCCTGTTATTATTTTATTTTTTTCTAATTTCTTCAAGATTACTGATATTGTTTTTGGAGAAATGTTTGTTTTCTTAGAAATTTCTATAATGCTCATTCTTGGATCATTCCTAAATGTTGATAATATCTTTTTTTCTTTATCTGATAATATGTATCTCTTCTCTGTTTGGAAAACTTTTGTGTTCACTGGGAGAGTTTCTCCATAAAGATAACCATGCCTACAAAAAAACTGTTTTGAGACTATTTGTATTTCTTTTTCTCTGATCTGTTTTGCAAATCTTTCATTAAATTGAGTTATGTGAGTTACTAAATTATTCAAATCACGCACCATTAAACAAATAGAAATGTCAAAAGGCCCGTAAAATCTAGCAACCCATAAAATATTTTTATGTTTTTTCAATTCTTGTATTAATTGGTTCTCGATTTTTTCATCATAATAATCAAAAGAATAAAACACCTTTACCATTTTATATCCTAATAACTCATTATCTATCCCAACAGCTCCGTGCATGATGTATTCTTTTAATTTTTCAAATCTTAATGCTATTGAGTTTTTTGATAGTCCTACTGTTTTTGCAATTTCTGAAAAACTCTTCCTATAATCTTTATCTAGTTCTTTGAGAATTTTATAGTCCTTAACATCTAATTTATGCATAAAAATATATGTTATTTAAATTATATAAATGTTGTCATTTATAAGATAAAACAGTATTTGGCAACTCTAAACTACATTATTGTCCTAAATAATCTCTTGCTCATTTTATATAATCTTTTTTCATGAGGATTTAAGATGAAACCAGATGTTAAATACGATGACCAAGGAGCACCCTACACAAGTGGTATGGGTGGAGGTGATCCTGGAGGATACCTTCCTTCACATCCGGACGATCCAGATCCCTCTGAATTAGAAGAAAAAATTAAACATCAAAAAAATCTAGATGGGAGGCATTCTCAAAATTCTTAAAATGGATGGCTTTATGAAAATGATGTTAGGAGAATATGACGAATTTATGAGTAATCCTGGAACAGATACTAATCAGCATTATAAGCAAGACAAAGGAAGTGATCTAGCTAATATTGTAGGTTGTAGTGTGCTTCTGATTGGAGGAGCTGTAGCATTGGGTTATGGTGCTTATGAATTAATTAAATATGTGGGGGATAAATTCTAAAATGCATTATCCATCTTGGGATCGTTGGTTAAGTGGAGATAATGATGATAGTTATTCCGAATTAGAAAAAGCAGCAGAAGAAAAAGTTGAAAAAGTAGTAGATGATCGAGAGCATCCTGATTCTATCAAAGATAAACAAGACTATACGGATTATGGTTATTCGAGGTATCATTAAAATGGAAAGTTTAGAGCACGCTCTCAGTAATAGTTTCTCTGAAAAGTATATAAAAAAGCCATTAAAAGATGCTGCTTATTATTCTTTGACTGGACTTAACAATACTGGAATGATTATGGGGTGTATCGGAGGAGCAGGATTAAGTGCATTAGCAGTTTATGGCCTTCCACTTTTAGCTTTAGAAGGAATAGATAGCCAGATCCAAGATGAAGCTCTTTCTGGTCTTGTTTATCTTGGCGCAGGAATCCCACTATTACTTGCAGGTCATGTTCTTGGTGCTGCAGGCATATTAGCTTCTTTCAAAGGTATCCCGAATTTAGCCGAGAATGTTCAATTAAAAATAGATAAAGTTTTTGATAAATAAAATGAACAGTTTTAAATGTTATATCCAAGAAGAACAAAGTGGAAAGTATGATGATGATCCAGATAATGGATATTATGGTCTTAGTTATAGAAGTCCTCCAAAGAAAAAAGAATTTTCTAAATTAGAGAAGATTGCTCTTGTAACTTTGGGAGTTACTGGTGCAGTTACATTCTCTCTAGCAGGATTATATAAATTAGGAGAATATCTTATTGATAAATTTTGAAAATGAGCGATAAAGCAAGAGCGTATCACGATTATCAGGAAAATGGACCTAGTACAGGTAGTGGAGGATTAGGAGGGCTTATTGCAGGAGCAGTTATTCTTGGGTCTCCTTTTGTAGTATATGGGATTACTTACGCCTCTGCAAAAGTATTAGAGTATTTTCCAAAATTAAATCCATTAAGAGAATCTCTTGTAGATATTCTTGAAAACTTTTGAAAATGGATAAAAGATTAAAAAAGGCATTAGAAGAAATTCCAGGAATTGTTGAAGATTTATCTGCAGAAATAGTCTTTCCAGAAATAGTCCATTTTGAAACAGAGTCTAGACAAACTAATATTTGTGATGGTTATAGTTGTGGTTCTAGAACTATTTATGAAGATTATGATGTAGCAGTTATTGATAAGCCAAGAACAACTAAGCCAGACCTTAGAAAAAGATTTCTTGCTAATCAAAAATTAAATCATATCTTGCCAAATCTTTATACAATTTATAGTAATCTTGAATGGTATCAAATTTTTACAAGAAGAAAAATTAAATCTGCATTTGAAATGCTTGGATTTTGAAAAGTCCTAAGTGAACCCAATTGACTATATCTAGTATATTGATAAGAATTAAAACAAAATAAATCTAAATAATAAAATGAAAATAAAAGGATTAAAGGGCGGGCCTGAAGATTTGATTAGAAGATGTGATGATTGTGATTATTGTATATTTGAAGATATTTTGACTGATGAACAAAGAAAAATAAAGGTTTTAGATTTGGAAATTCCTAAAAATCATGCACATAGGGCAAGTCTTGAATATGTGTGTGGGGAAAATCATGATGGTGTTTGTGTTATGAAGTATGCTGCAATGCGAGGAATTGCAAGTGATGAAGTTGCATGTCAATTGGGATCTGTTAAAGATTTTATGTGGGATTTGGGTAAAAAATATAATCGTCCTGTACGTTATCCAGAAGCAATTCCGGAATGGACCAAAAGCCAGGAGTTAGGAAGAGATAAATTAGAAAGTTTTGCAGAAAGATTTAGGGAGGTTTATAATTTAGGTTTAAGAGAAATAAATAAAAATGGAAATGGAGAAGTTATAATCCGACAAAATCTAACATCTCCTGGAATTTATGAGGTTGTTATCGCAAGTCCTTGGCTTTATGATTCTAGTATTAAAGACTTAACAGCCCTAAAAAAAGAGTCTGAGGAAAGGGCTAAACTTTAATTTTCATTAGATTTATAAGTTCTAAATACTTTGTTAAGGAAGATTAAAATGAGAAGAATAAAAGCGTTTTATAAGGAATTTAGAAAGCACACTGTTGTTGCAATATTAGCTGCTTTTGCTTTTTTAATAGCATTAGCTTGGAGAGATTTCTTTTCAGAATTTATTAATTATTTGATTGAAAATAGTAAACTGTCTGGGGAGGCATATATATTTCAGTTAGTTAGTGCGATACTTATAACAATAATTGCGGTTCTTGGAATCATGGTAATTTCTAAGATTAATGTGGATGAAGATGCTGAAGAAGCAAAAGAAAAAGTAAAGAAAAAGAAATAGTTAGTTCATAATTATAAATTAAAAGGGAGGTAAAAAATGTTTTTTGATAAAAAGGTGAAAAAAATGGATACTTGGGATGTTGCGTTAACTAAGTTGTCTGTTGCTGCTTTTGTGTTATTTCTAATAACTATTTGGCCTGCTGCCATGGACTGGGTGCATTCAGTTAATACTTGGTATTTCCTGATAGCATTTGTTATATTTGCTGCAAGACCTATGTATAGAATTTATATGAAATAAAAGGAGGTAAAATGGCATACAATACAATTTTAAGTTTAGTAGCTTTAGTTTGTGCGATCTGGGTAATCTATGATGTTGCAGTAAACCAAAAGAAAATGACTGGAGGTAAGAAGGCTTTGTGGATTATATTCGCAATTCTTTTTAGTATCATTACTGCAATCATTTACTACTTTGTGCATAAGAAATAAAGTAACCGTTTTTTATTTTTCTTTTTTTATTTTAATTTAACCAATCATCTGAAAAGATGATTAAGTCTTCTAAATCTACTTTTCCGCTTTCATTAATGTCTCCTTGTAAGTTTTCTCCGGATTTCATCCAGCTTTCAGCAAAAATAGAAAAGTCTGTAAAATCAACATAAATATCTCCGTTAAGATTTGCAGGAGAAGGTATCTCTTTTGACATTTTTTTAGGACTACCTTCATAAACTGTCCAGATTAGATTTTTTTCGTTTATGATAGGTTCAACTTCAGGAAGATTAGAATCACAAATTGGTCTTGTCTTTTTCGTTCTGAAATCATAGATGTAAATATCTGAATCTTTTTGAGCATAGTTCTCCCAAACGACATATTTATCAGACCTACAAGGATTAAATTTATTATGATTATTAAATGTTATTTGATTGACATCGTTTGTTGAAGTGTTATAATTGTATATGTTCCCATCATTTGCATCAACATACACAATATTATCTTTAAAGAAAAATGCATCCATTGCGCCATCAATAGGTAAATCTGGACAAGAATTTTCTGCAAGTGTTGAGTTTGATGATAAAACTCCTAAAAATAAGAGTGTTTTCAAAATACCTTTCCTTATACTCATTAAATTATAGATGGAAAATGGTTTTTAAGGATATTGGTAATCAAAATGTTAGATAATCCTAGGAAAGTTTAAATAATTCTTTTTTGTTGTAATCTCATGAATAAAAATAGAACAACCGCAATTATTGTTGGAATATTAATTCTAGTTGCTTATTTGATGCTTTTAACTCATTCAGTTGATCCCTTTTTAGGTATGTTCTTGGAAATTATTAGTGGTTTAGCAGTAATTGGGATTTCAATCCTTATGTTTCCATTATTTAAGAAACACATAACTCTAACAAAAGGATATTTGATTGGGAAATTTGTTGAAGGTGGATTAATGTTTGCTGCAGGTTTTATGGTGCTTATTGGAAACTTGATAGCATATAATAAGCTTTACGCAGTTCATGCGTATTTTTTTATAATTAGTGCATTTATATTTTATGTTTTGTTGTATAAATTAAACCTTATTCCAAAATGGATTTCTGTTTGGGGAATGATTGCCTCAGTATTGTTGTTAATTGTAAATTTATTAGTGCTTGGAGGATTTAGTCTTAATATGGTTCTGACTATTATAGGTTATGCCCCAATTATTTTGAATGAAGTATTTTTAGCAGTGTGGTTGATAGTTAAGGGATTTAAAGTGCAATAATTCTTAAATAACTCTAAAGTTATATTTTAACATGGAAAGACAACAAGGAATTTACAAAACACAGGTATCACAGAATACAATTAATGTGTTGGATGCAGAATTGCATTCAGAAGCATATAAGATGGGCAAGGCCAGAGATGAGCAAGCTAAAGACACAAATTATTTGATAAGAGAATTAAGAGATAATAATTATTGTGAAAATTAGGGAAAGTTTAAATAATTCTTTTTTGTTTTAATAAAATGAAATCAGAATTAATTGCTCATTGTGGGATGAATTGTAATATTTGTGTGGGATTTCTTCGAGATAAAAATAAGTGTCAGGGATGCAAGAGTAAAGATAAGAAAAACTCAAAATATTGTAGCAAATGTATCATTAAAAATTGTGAAATTATAAAAAAGAATAAATGGAAATTTTGCTCTGCAAAATGTGAGAAGTTTCCTTGTAGAAGGCTCAAAGATTTAGATAAAAGGTATAAAACAAAATACAACATGAGTATGATTGATAATTTAAATGTAATCGAGAACAAAGGAATTAGGGAATTTTTGAAACAACAAAAAAAGAAATATATAAAGGGTGGAAAAGTTTTATGTATTCATAATAAAAACCTTTATGATGTAAAATGAAAGGTTTTAAATAAATTAAATGATTAAGGTTAATATAAAATGAATATATTTTTACACCCAATTAAATGGTCAGAACGAACTATGAAAAGGTTTAGGTGGTATGATGTTAAGTTGGCTCAGTGGGCAGCCATTTTTGCAGTTTTAACTGTAATTACTCTTTGGCCTGCATTTTTAACAGCAGTTCAAAAGATTGAGTGGTATTGGTATTTAATTTTAGCAATTATTACTGGTCTGCCATTATTAAAGAGGATGTTTTTTGAGAAATAGTTCTCGGAATGTTTAAGTAACTGTTCTACAATTTATTCTTAATTATTAATTAATATGGATTTTATTAAATTGAATAATGGTGCAAGGTCTAGAATTTTCTATAACTGGCTTGATTGTCCTTATGGTAATTGTTGTCCCGATAGGGAAGAAAGAGAAAAAACATTAATCAAACATCGTTGTGCATTTAATCCGAGTATCTTTGAGTGTGAAACATATAAGAGATTTGAAAAAGGGTTAGGTGATAAGAAGTTGGGTGTAGATTTTAATAAGGTTTATGATTTAGAGAAGTTGTGAAGTGGGATGAATTTTAATCATATAAAATGATAAAAAAGAATATAAATCTTTAAAAGTTAAGATATTTTGATAAAATTATGGATGAATCTAATCATTTAAACAAGTTATATGGGTCTAAATTAGTGCAAGCTATTGAAAATGAAGCTAATCCTGAGAACCTTATTGGTTTTGTAAAAAATTCTGAATGTTATGAATTTAAGGAATGGTACTCAGAAATAACTCAAGGGCAAATGCTCTTAAAAAAAACTACTCCAAAAAACCCTAATATGGTATATAATCTTCCTAGTGAGGTTTCTCCTGAACAATATGAAGAAAAATTTAATAAATGCACTGGACCCATTATGGATGCAAAAAAGAAATGTATTGATAAATTAGAAAAAATCTCTCCAAGTTCTCTGGATTTATTATCTAAGGAATCTTTGGGTAAAATTATTAATACCTATATCAAAGAAAAAGTGAGTTGAGTATAATAATTCTTTAAGAATCAAAGATTTTTAAATTCCTTAAATAAAGGGTCATAAGAAACTTCAATTGTTCTTTGTTTATCTGTTTTTTTATCTTTTTCTAAAGTTAATGAAAAAGTAGTAATAGGATAATAAAAAATAGTTATATTTACTAATTTATTTTCAATAACTAATGCGTGTTTATTTATTTCATCCCTTAGATGAAATTCTTCTTCTTCTTCTAATCTTTTCTTATATCCTCGCTTTTCTAACATCTTGCATCTTTCTTCGGATTCGCTGATATTTCTTCTTAGAATATCTGCATCTCTTTCATAAAATGTATGCCTAAGATTACTTTTAAGAGTTTTAATTTTTTTCTTACAAGTTATTATTTCGTCGTCTTTCTCTTTTATTTGATTTGCATAATATACGTTAATCCTTTCTAATTCTGTTTCTAATTTTTCTTTTAGTTTTATTTTAATATCTTTTACATTATCATGTAAATATCTTTTGAAATCTTCTTTTGCAAGATGGTATTGTTTTTGGATATCTAATTCATGAAGTTCTTTTGGATCTGATTTTAAAAATTTGAATTTAGTTAAATCTAGGTCAAGAATTTTCTTATCTTTTATTAAATAGCTTTTCAGAACTTGTTTTCTTTCATTTAATGCGTGGGCGTTTGAAAAGAGAGTAAATTCTGGTAAAATTGCATATGAAATACTTTGAGTAATTTTAGTAATTTTTTGTTTTGTTTTTATTTCATCAATAATTTTTAGGGGTGTTTTAATATTTAGCTTGATTAAACTTGTTTGTCCTTTATCATACATGTATGCTTTCATAGAAGATAAAAAATAACTACCCTGTGTGATGAATTCTGAACCTTTAACCTCATTGTGTTTGTTTAAACTGAAAACTAATTTATAGGGTGCTTTTTTTCCAAAAATTTCTTCAAATTCATTTGGGGCCTTGGGAATTATTAAAATCCCATTTTTCTCGCTTGGAGTATATTCTTTGAAAAATTCTAAAATTAATTTTTTATTATTTATGCTCATTTTTATCTCCCGAACTGAATAATTCTTGTGTATTTGTTTTTGTATGGCTATATTCTAGAATTCCCTTGTTAATATCTTGTTCAACCTTTTCTATCTCTGTTGAGAACCTACCTAAATTATTCTCCGAATATAGATATGCTTTCATTAATCTTTCTTCAAATTTAGTTGAGCCTGACTTTCCATTTGAATCAAGACCCATATTAAAAAGAATAATTGGTAATTCTCCCATTACAAGACCTATACAACACATCTTATTAATGATCAAATTTACTACGTGTTCTTCCATTGTATCTTTTGTGGCTAAACTATAGATATTCATATCTTTTTTCTGACCGATTCTATCTATACGCCCTATTCTTTGTTCAACTGCCATTGGATTCCAAGGCAGATCATAATTAATAATATTATTACAAAATTGAAAATTAAGTCCTTCTGAACCTGTTTCAGTACTTACTAAAATTTGAGACTTTTTTGAGAATTCTTCTATTCTTCTTGATTTTTCATCTGCAGAAAGTCCACCTTGGAATTCTACAATTTTTAATTTCTTAGGTTTTAATATTCCTGAAATATATTTTAGTGTTGCAGGGTGTTTTGTATAGATGATAATCTTAGCTTTTTTATCTTGAGATAATATTTTTTCTACAATAATTAGAAGATTAGTTATTTTGGTATCTTGTTTTAAATCTGTGAATGCCTCTAAGACTTCTTTAGCCATTTCTTTTGTTGTTTCAGCATATTTTGGATTATTAATTAAATTTTCTAAGAATTCCATAGATGATCTTGAGGAGCTAGTAATTTTAGGTAGAATTGAATGCATTGCAAGAGTTGTATTTATCCTTTCCCCTTTAAAATCGTAATAATTTGATGCTAAAAGATTTGTAACCTTTTTGTAAATTAACATTTCTTCTTTGGTTAACTCTAATGAATGTATTTTAGGTATACGTTTCATGTATTTAATCCCTTTAACTTCATCCCTTCTCCTTCTAACAATAACCTCTCCAAGTTTTTGTTTTAATTCTTCAGGATTCATTGGACGTCTTTCACTTCCTTTGTATAAAAATTTTCTCCTAAACTGACTTAGAGTTCCTAAATGCCCTCTTCTTAATAATGCTAATAAATTATAAAGTTCAATTAAATTATTTTGAAAAGGTGTTGCAGTTAGGAGTAATAATCTCTTCTTTTGTAGTTTATCTACAAATTTCCATCTAAATGTTTTTTTGTCTTTTAGTTTATGTGCTTCATCAATGATTATTAAATCCCAATAAATTTCATGAGCAGATTCGTGTTTGAATTTGTTTGTTTTTGGATTAAAATTTTTAACTCTGTCAATAGAAGCTATTGCAAATTCTGTATTTTCCCAATCTTTTTCTGTATCAATATCTTTGAAGTCTAGTTCAAATTTGCTATTTAGTTCTTCTTTCCATTGATTAACTAATGATGGAGGGGTTAAGATTAAAACTCTTTTTACAAATCCCCTTACGATGCATTCCTTTAGAACCATTCCAGCAGTAATTGTTTTTCCTAATCCCACTTCATCTGCTAATAGGGCCCTACCATCTAAATCTCGTAGGATCCTTAATGCTCCTTCTTGTTGATGGGGTAAATTATAAGCTAATCTTTTTTTGATTAAAGGGTAAGAAATTAATTCAGTTATTTCTGAGTTTTTTGCAGCTTCTTTTGTCTTTAATCTTAATTCAAATATGTTTCTTTCTTCGAATTGTTTATCTGATATTTTTTTTAAAATCTGAGTTTCATCATCTGAAAATAATTCCCTTATTTTAAGGTCTTTCTCATATGTTATATCCTCATATTTATCCTCCGAGTTTTCACTATTTTGAGTTATTTCCTTCTTAGGAGTTGTTTTCTTAGAAATTGCCATTAGATATGAACTAGGGAGGGCTATATAATTGTTTTGGTATTGGTTTGTTGGTTGGTAGTATGATTCAGATAATCTATCTTAGGTGAAGTTCTCGGAAAGTTTAAATAATATAACTTATGGATATTAATATGAACAAAGGATTAAAATTTAGTTTAATTGGAGTAGTTATAATTGGAGTGATTTTTGTTTTGATACAATGGATTGCTTGCGGGCTTTTTGAGGCTTGTGTTGATAAATCGGTTTTCTCAACATTCTTATCCCTTCAGATAATTATTTATCCAATCGCAGGGCTTGCTCTTTTAGTTCTTATCGTTGCTTGGATTGTTAAAAAGCTTAAGAAGTGATTCAGATAATGGCTGTTGGGCGAAGTTATTTGGGGTTTGTTATTGGAGAATTCGCCCAACCGCAATTACTTGTATTAATCACACTCAACAAAATTATGAAGGCCTTTTCCAAAATATGATAATCTTCCTTCCTTAACTAATTCATATTCTTCAGGCTTTTCTTGAATCTTTCCTGGATGTCTTAAATGGATCTGAAAATTCCAAATCTCCCCACTTGAAGGATAATACAAACTTCTTTTTGCTATATCTGGAAATGTTCCCCGTTCAATAATCTTTGGATAATTTTCTGGTCGGCCATCTCTTTCAGATATATCTTCTAAAAGTGCAATAAAATGAGGCTTAGAGTAATCATAAGGTATTTCCTGTGGCGAAATATGGATCAGCCCTTTATTGTTTTTTGTCATTTCACCTTTAGATAGCCAAAGAGACATTTCAATCCTCTGGGAGCAATTTTCAGCATATATTCCAATATTATTACCTAATAAATGACGTATTGGATCACTGAGATTTAAATCGTTCAGATTTATGCCATTATGAGGCACATGAAAAGGATCTATCATTTGTAAATTAATTTAAATAATTTATTCTATAGGGACGATTCCTCTTGCCACTAAATAATCTTTTAATAAATCAAAGGATTTTCTACCCATACCTTCGGGAGTTCTGTAACTAACCTCTGCGTACCCTTTTGCATTATAATAGATGCTTAACAACTCTTTTTCGGATACTATTTTTTTAGATTCCTCAATTATGTTTAATAATCTTGTAGCTGTAATTTTGCCATACCCCTTTTCTGCAATTTTGCGAATCAAATCTTTGTCTATTTCTCCAATAGCTCTTAAGTCATCTGGATTTTTGGAGATGTTAATTACAAAAGAAGTAGAAATAATCTTCTCTAAGTTTTTCAATTGAAGATCACTTAAGGGTTCTCCAATTAATTCGCATGTTTTTGCATACTTTCCCAGAATTGTATTTTCATTATATTCTTCTGCCATCTTAATGTTTATCAGAACTCTCTTTCCCTTTTGGGTGATTTTAGTATGAATTAATGATTTTTAAAGCTTCCCACAACAAACCTTAGGTGAAGTTATTCTTGATTCTTCTGAGCATCTAATTTTTCTTCGATTTTGTTTCTCATTTCAGCATTATATTTTATAAGATGAATCATTTTATGGTGATTAGGGCAAAGTCCAATAAGATTGCCCTCTGAATTATTCTTATGATTTTTATCTAAATGATGCAACTCTACCACCTTATCAAATCCACAAATAAAGCACTTTTTGGTTCTTTTTTTATAGAGTTCTATCGGAATATTATGATATTTTTGATTTCTATAATCTTTTATACTATCTAAATGAAATACAGTATTATAACACCCAGCACATAAGCCTTTTGCATGGTGAGGTAAGGTTCTTTCACATCTTTTGCATTCATGAGGTTTAGGTTTCCAATGAAGTTTTTTATAACAGGTTGTACACATACCTTTAGCATGTTTTATACACTCTCTTTTACAATTTTCACAAATAGCCATTTTTCTTAATATTATTAGGCGCCTCAAGTATTTAAATCTTTCGGTGCCTAAAACTTTATAAAGTTTTAATCATTTATAATTTTATGAAATTACAAAAACGATTCTTAAGAAAACATAATGATAAAGATTATTTTAAGTTTATGGTAAATATTCCTCCAGAAGCTGTTGAACAAGCAGAACTTCAAGAAGGTGATGAATTAAAAGTGAGAGTTGAAAAAAACAAGATTATTTTAGAAAAAGGAGATTAGGTACTACAAATATTATTTTTTATAGATTTTGTTGATATTAGGTACTACATTGTTTATGTAGGAAGTTTTAAGCGTTGCTTGATAGTTTCTGCATGCTATTTTGACGGCTTTCGCCAGTCAAAGCATGGATAAATATCTCTATCTCCATAAAATTTATAAATGGGGATTTAGTAGCAGAAGTATGGTAGAAGAAATACATAAATCATTATTAGGTAAAGGATATATCCTTTATGGAAACGCAGAAATTTTTACACCAGTATTTAATCAAATTCAGAAGGATTTAACATCAAGATTAGCAGATGGAGAAAAAATGAAATTTGCTATGATTCCTGAAATTGATTCTCAAGAAATCCATAATTCTCGAATGTATTCTTTTTATGTAAAAAGTGATAAATAGCCTTAAAAACATCCGTTCGCACAACAAAAATAGCGAACTACTGGTAATATACGTTGTACGAACTTCTTACACATAAAATTGATAGGTGTGTGAAATAAGCGATTTTAAGAGGTTTTTTGATGTTTTGAAGGGTTTAGGTTATATGGATTTAATGTTGAAAAATGGGATTTTTACAAATTTTCTTCTAATTTGGTTTTTAATGATTTAGAAATTTTATTTCCGAATTTTCTTGCTTCTTGAAGTTCATAATCTTGATCATATAATATTTTGAAACAAGTTTTGTAATTTGGTTTGTTTTCTCCCAAATCTGTTAGAACTATATACATATTATCTTCTTTGATTAATTGTACTTTTGCAACCATAAATTATTATGGTTTTGAAAAATATAAAGATTTGTATGCTAAAGGTTATAGAATGTTGAAAATAAAAAAGAAATTGAAAAAAATAGGAATTTGATTATTTTTTATACTTTCTAACCAAGGCCTCAATTCCCACTAAAATTAATACTATTGGAACTGCCCAAGATATGAATCCATTCCAACTAATACTTCCAAGTTGAGTTACTCCTATGTTTGGAAGAAGTAATAAAAGCCCTGCAATTGTTACTCCCCATGCTGTTATTTTGTTCATTTTGTTTTGTTTTACCTCCTTTCATAGACATAAAATATTAAAAAAATAAAAAAATTGTGATTTATTTGAAAACTTTAACTAAAGCCCAAATACCACAAAGAGCTACAATATAATATATCACAGACTCAACTGTTGCTCCAGCCCAACTTCCAATTAACTTTGAAACCGCGTTCCAACCTAATTCAGCTAATCCCCAGTTGATTGCACCGATTGCTGCAAGAGCAAGTACTACTTTTTCTAATGTTTTATTCATTTTTGTACCTCCTTTCATGTTTTTTATCTATGAGGATAAGATATCACCTCTTTCCCCCTTTCTTCTCTTTTTTTGCTTTTCAGAAGAGTTATCACCTTATTTTCCGCAAAAGCAGTCAATAATTCTCTCTATGAGAGTATAATTTGTGAGTTTTTGGTTATTTTTTCTTAGTTCTATATTGAGCAATAGCCATTAAGAGGAATCCTATTCCTAGTCCTATTAAGGTTCCTGCTGGAATTTGGCCAATTATAAACCCTACACCAATACCGATTAGTAATCCTGCTGGAACAAAAATTCCGCTTGGATCCTTATCTTTTTGTTTTTTGTTTTGTTTTTTTGCCATTTTTATGTGTTCTGAATGTTTTTAGCATTGCTAAAAAGTTTTAGTTGTTTTTTTATTTTTTACTTAAATCTAGGACTTTCGCTGTTTTTTTTCTAAAAAACATGAATATTGCCATAAATATTATTGAAGGTATAAGGAATTGAAGAACTGCTCCTGTAAGAGGATTATTTGAGTATCCATAGTATTGAGGTATAACTTCAGGTATGCTTGCAAGAGGGTTTGGGAGTGAACATAAGCTAAATCCACTTTCTGCCTTACAAGGCACAAGAGGTAGCACGAAGGAAAGTGCAGTCACAACTAGACCTACTATTGCTGCTTTATTCAAAATTCTTAATATTTTTGGAGTTTCCATTGAGCATAAGCTAAGCTAATTATGTAGCTCTGATTGCTAAACAGAGATTACACTAAGTAATTTTCTTGTCCTTTCTGTGAAATAATTTGTGATTTCTGCCAATTTTTTACTAATTTTTCTTTAATTTATCACGCTCTAATTTTTGATCTGTTCTAAAAACCTTTAAGTTTGTTTATTATTTAAAGCTTATTATTAGGTGAAATACCCTCCTTTTTAGGAGGTTTTGATTTTCTAAAAAAATGCCAAAAATAGTGTTTTTAAGGCATCCTTAAGCGTTTTTTTGTTAATTTATTAATTAAAAATGGCACTTTACGTAGTGAAATTCTTAATCAAAAACGCGTTAAGAAATTATTAAAATTGCAGGTTTAGAGGGTATTTCGCGGGTTAATTTTTCAAAGTTTAGGGGCGTTTTCAGGCGTTTTTTAGGGTTATTTTTGCTATTTTTTATCGATTTTGGGGTGTTTGTGGGGTGTTTAAACACCCTATTTTCGCTTAATTTTACTGTTTGTTTTTTATTGGAGTGTTTAAACAGGTGTTTATTTGAAAAAAATCTGAAAAAAGAGGTGTTTTTTGAGTGTTTGTTTTTTCTGTTTTATCGACGGTAAAGAGGTGTTTAAACAGTGTGTGTGGGAAAAGATTTATAAATGAAGTTGTTCTCAATAAATTATGGTTTGGTTTTTTTCAAAAAAAGCGGAAAAAAAAGATTTAGAAGAATTAAAGCAGGCTGTTCAAACAGGCTTCAACAGTGTTAAACAGGATTTTGGTAATACCAGTACTTGGATTAAACACCTTAAAACTAATGATGATGGCCTAAAAGATGATATTTCTGAGTTAAATGAGGAGTTAGCGTCGATGAGAGAAGAGCTTGAAAGTATGAAAAATGTGCTTTCAATCGTTGGAAAAGGTGGAGTGTTTAAACAGTCGCAAACAGTGTTTAATAAACAAACACCGTTTAAAGGTGTTTTAAACACTGTTCAAACGGGTGTTCAAACAGTATTTTTGGACAATTTATCAACAACTGAAAGAGCAATAATCTTTGTTTTATTAAATGCAGATATGAAATTAAGTTATGAAGACTTAGCATCAATGTTAGGTAAAAGGAAGGCAACTATTAGGGGCCAGGTGAACAGCATAAAG
>Ga0233431_1002513_pt1 | contig 25418 bp, 24 predicted proteins | sample SI_118_April2016_FD_179867 | JGI IMG/M metagenome (GOLD analysis project Ga0233431, IMG submission 179867) | Seawater microbial communities from Saanich Inlet, British Columbia, Canada - SI_118_April2016_200_MG | ecosystem: Environmental > Aquatic > Marine > Inlet | place: Canada: British...
ACGGGAATACCCGCTTCAATCATCGCCTCTCTGAAATCATCCTCGTATTCCGCGTAGGTGTGAAACTTGACGGGGTAATTCCATGGATTCACATGCCTCACAAAACGGTTGTTGTTAGCCAAATTCCTGGTTGGGCTTAAAAATATGCCCCCCATATGCATGAGTTTGCTGAACGGAAAATAGGCGATCAAAACGCACAGGATAAAGAGATGGATATAAAAAATCACACCGATTCCGTCAGGCACAACGGGAGAAAATTTAAAAATTCCGATGACCAACTCCTTGACCTTGGTAATGTCCACCCGAAAAAGGTACCGCATGAGCATGCCGGAGAACCCGAGGGAAAGGATCATCATCAGTGGAAAATAGTCGGCCGGGAGTGACAGATAACGCATCTGAGAGTAAAGGATCCTTCTGAGGAGCAGCCAGGTGGCCGCCGCCATGAGCAGCATATCGGTGAGATAAACGCCTGGAAGGCCAAAACCGTTGAAAGGTGCCGCACCCATCTGCATGAATCCGTCGAGGCCTTCCAGGATGGGGACAAAAAACGGTATGGGCTCCATGAAAAAGCGGAAGTGCCTCAGGAAAATCACGAGGAATGAGTAATGGAACAGGATTGCCGCCAGCCAGAGCCACTTTTCCCACTCGTAGTTGATTCTGGGAGCCCCATCCACTTTACCGTACTCAAGGCGCGTGTTTCGAAAAAGCGATCGAAACGTGAGAACTTCGAAAAGCATCCTCACCACCACACCGCCCGTGCCTTTGGGATTGTCTATTGGGTTACTTTTGATCCAGGGAAAGGACCACATCTGTCCGGCCGTGGTGGGAATCCGGTAGGGAACGGGAGATCGTCCCCAATCCAGAACACGCAAGATAATGCCCACAATGAATGTGGCCAGGGCCGCATAAGGGATGACAACCCCGAAGAGCGTCTTCAAATCCAAAGCGCCGACACCAATCCAAGGGATCAAAACCACGACCATCACTGCGAAGGATGAAAACAGAATACTCAATACAAAATTCATAGACGATTACCTCTTTTCAAAAATCAAAAAACTGCCCCAGTATTGCCAATTCACATTCCCAGTTGTTCCTCTGGAATCTCTTTAATGAGATTTGCCCTCTCCAGTAACCGGCCATACTCATTTCTAATTTCATTGACGCGAATGTCGTTTAGCTGCTGGCGACACTGTGAGTACACGTCAAAGGCCAGGAGCGCGGCTGCATCGATCCTGTCTTCAAGCAAATGCATTTCAGCGGAGTTGCCCTCCTCGAGGGTTTCCCTCAGAATGCTCTTCAACTGCAGGACAAACCCCACGGCATGGGAAGGCTTGAAGTCCTGTACCGCCCTGATTCTGATGATCTTGTCCAGGGAGGAGAAAATCTTCTCGGTATCCTCCCCTTTAACCAGTTCATCAAAAAGTATCTCCACATCCTTGGTGATGATCAAACCCACCGGATTGGCGAACTGGCTTTTTTCTCTCGTTAAGAATTTCTGGGTTTCTTTCGGGTAGGTCTGAATAATGGCATCCTGCCACTTCTTGATGAGGATGGATCGGTTCTCTGAAAGAATGCTGTCAAGATTCATAACAAACGTTAGCTGCGCGAAGCCTATTGCGACGCTTCCCCTGAAGATTTTTTATTAGGGGAACCTATACAAAATCCTGTTTTCATGTCAAGGAAAAAATGGTTTTCGTCTCACGGAAAGGCGAATCGTAGACGCAATTATGAATCCATCTCCGCTTGGGCGGTTAAAAAGACGATATTTCTACGATTCCTTGTACCTATGGGTTTCTCACCCGGCCCGATTCCCGAAAATCACTCTTGCAAAGGCATCGGTTTCACGTTAGGTTGTCCCCATGAAACGGACCGGGAAAAAAGCGATTTTCGGATGGGCCATGTACGACTGGGCCAACTCCGCCTTTGCCACCACTGTGATGGCCGGTTTTTTTCCCATTTTCTTCAAACAGTACTGGAGCCTCGGCACCGATGCCACCGTCAGCACGGCCCGGCTGGGCCTTGGTAATTCCGTTGCCGGGGTTGTGGTGGCCCTGGCCGCGCCTGTTCTGGGCGCTATCGCGGACAGAGGAAGTACGCGAAAAAAGTTTCTTCTGTTTTTTGCGGTGATGGGCATTCTCATGACCATGGGGCTTTACCTGGTGAGCCAGGGAAGCTGGCCCCTGGCCATCCTGCTCTACGTCCTGGCCACGGTCGGTTTTTCAGGGGGCAATATCTTTTATGATGCATTGATCACCGGTATCACGACCGATGACAAAGTTGATATGGTCTCATCCCTGGGGTTTTCTCTCGGGTACCTGGGGGGCGGCCTCCTTTTCGCATTGAATGTATGGATGACCCTGCGCCCCGAAACCTTTGGATTTTCAGGGGCGGGAGAAGCGGTCAAACTCTCCTTTCTCATGGTGGGCCTCTGGTGGGCTCTGTTTTCCATTCCCATCTTTCTGTTTGTGCCCGAACCCGGAGAAAAAGATGCCCGGGCAAAGGACGGCCTGCCGGTCAAAGCGGGATTCCGGCAGCTGGTGCACACGTTTCGGGAAGTGCGCCACCTGAAAACCATTTTCCTTTTTCTCCTGGCCTACTGGCTCTACATTGACGGGGTCAACACCATCATTCGAATGGCCGTGGATTACGGCATCTCCATCGGGTTTAAGACCAGCGATTTGATTTCGGCGTTGCTCATTACCCAGTTTGTGGGTTTTCCAGCCGCCTTGGCTTTTGGCTTTCTGGGTCGGAAATTCGGGACAAAACCCGCTATCTTTCTGGCCATTATGGTTTATCTGTTCGTGTCCATCTGGGCTGCTTTCATAAAAAGCAGTATGGAGTTCTATGTGCTGGCCATCATCGTGGGGCTGGTTCAGGGGGGAATTCAGGCGCTGAGCCGTTCCTATTATGCGAGGCTCATCCCCAAGAGCAAATCCGCAGAATACTTCGGTTTCTACAATATGGTGGGCAAGTTCTCCGCCATCATCGGTCCCGTCTTGATGGGGGGTACGGGGCTTTTCATCAGATCCCTGGGTTACGGCAGCCATACGGCTTCCAGGGTCAGCATTGCATCTGTCGCCGTTTTCTTCATTGCCGGCGGCATCCTTTTTTACTTCGTCAACGAAGAAAGCGGGAAACAGGATTTGAAATATCTTTCAAAGGGGGTTGACGGTTGAAAACCTGTTCCCTGGCACCTCTGAATTGTTATTCCCCCAAAGCCCGTTGCATGTGCCGGATCATTTCACCACTTTCAACATATTCCTCGATCCGCAGTGATTTTTCCTCGAGCCCCTTCCGGTTGAAAAACAAAACGGTCGGTACGCCCCGAATGAGGAATCGCTTTTGAAGTAGCGCCTGCCGGGGGTGCCGTTTCGTCAAATCCACCCGGAGCCTTACAAACTGCCGGCTCAGCTTCACCACTTCAGGGTCCGTAAACACATCCTCTTCCAGAGCACGGCAGGGACTGCACCAGTCCGCATAGAAATCGATCATCACCGGTTTTCCGGCGTTGGTTGCTGTGGACAGGCGTTCCGGTGTGTAGGGCTGCCACTGAACACCCGGCCCGTGCCCGCCAAAAGGCGAAAACCAGAGCACCGTGGCCACCAGGATTAACACAACACCCACGCCCTTCTTTATAAAGGAGAAAGGGCGCTGATGATTCCCTTCCCGATCCAGCCACCCCAGGTGAAGGCCGGCTGCCGCCACCACCAGTGCCAGGAGCATTGTTCTTGAGACGGTCCCGGGGATGACGGGCAGCAGCAGATATCCGGCCATTCCCACCAGGACCCACCCCAGGGCTTTACGAATCCATACCATCCAGGTTCCGGACATGGGCAGTTTATCCGCCGCCCCCGAAAAAACCGCCAGAACCGCCAGGGGAAGGCCCATGCCGACGCTCAACACGAAGAAGTAGAGGAACCCCAATACCGGGTCCCCTTTCTGTCCCACATAGGTGAGAAGGCCCAGGATAAACGGACCCAGGCAGGGGGCCGCCACAATGCCCAGGGTCAACCCCATGAAAAGAGTCCCGAAATACCCGCCGAAATTCTTGGCGGCCAGATTGGTAAGACCCGCGGGGATGCGCAACTCCCAGAACCCGAAGAAACTGAAGGCCAGCGCAACGAGGATCCCCGCCACCAACAGGAGCACAATGGGGCTTTGCAGCGCGGAACCCAGCATATTCCCCGAAAGGGCGGCGGTGACCCCCAGGACCGAATTGGTAATGGCGAGCCCCAGTATGTAAAAGGCGCCGTGAACCACGGGTATTCCTCCCATTTTTCCGCCCTGTCCCCCGAAATAGGAAACGGTAATGGGAATGAGGGGATAGATACATGGGGTCAGGTTCAGTGCCAACCCGCCTAGAAAAATGCCCAGGAGGGTCAGCCAGAGGCCCGCACCTGTTTGCCATCCGCCTGTTTTTTCTTTTGAGACAGGGACGGGTTCAACCGGCTTTTTCACCGCCGGGTTGGGACGTTTGGCCCCATCTTCCGGTGCCGTCACGGTTATGGGAAAAGCAAAGGGAACCTCTTCGGGCGGCAGGCAGGCACTGGACGAACAGGCCTGAAAAGCGAGCAGTCCCTTGATGGTCTGCTTTCCCTGCGGTGCGCCGTCCTTGATCATGAGCTTTGCCCGCACCGTTATCATCCCCGCGTAGACCGCTACGGATTTGTCTGTAAAGGAGAATTTCTTTTCAACGGTCGGTGGAAACTGAACATCGCTGATGCGGGTGCCGGGAGATTCTGAAAAACGAAACTGGGTCGGAAACGGGTTTTCAGAAGATTTATCGGGACCGTGAAGGAACCATGGGAATTGAATCCGGACCTGAAACACCACCGGGTAACTTTTTCCCGGGACGTAGTTTTCTCGGGGTTGGTCCATGGTGACGGAAGCCGTAGCGGACCAGGCATTTAAAGGAAAGAGAAGGGGGATAAAAAGCACCGCAAAAAAAAGTATGAAATAAGGCGCCCGCACGACTTTTTTCCCGAATCCAAACATTGCACACCTCGAAAAACAACCCTTATGATTTTGTGCCGGTTTCTGTTTTCTTCTAAACTGGCAACCGCAAACCGCTTTATGTGAAGATGCGGAAAATTAAGAATGGTTACCAAAGATGTCAATCGTTATGCCATGATCATCGCCACGGCCCGGATTCATGAGCTTGCCGTCGGTACGGCAGACAAAATCTTAAAGGTCTATGAGATTGACACTTTATGCTGAACCCTTGTTGAAATCAGGCAAGGAAAAAGGAAGTGCTCAGCATTGTGGTCTACCGTGCGTCTCTTTCATGAAAAATGTTGCCGCAATGGCCCCCAGGATGCAGAAGGGAAGGATGAGCAGCGCCGAGTCGTATGTGTAGACCTTGGCATAGAAGGTTTTCAGGTTTCCGTAGAAGACCCCGGGCAGAATCTGAAGCGCGGTGATGCTGATAAAGGTGATGGTGTTCACAAACCCGGTTACGGTCCCGTGATTCTGCGCCTCCGTATGTTCTTTGGCGAAAGCATACCCAACGGTCGTGGCATTGCTGAAAAGGCCGTAGAGAAGCATAATGGCAAAAATAAGCATCTTGGAGAATACCAGATCCGAAATGATGAGGATCATGCAGGCCAGGCTTCCCACAGCGAACAATTGCGCTGGAAGGACGCGCTGCTTTATTCGGTCTGAAAGCCAGCCGATCAGGGGGGCGCCTATGGCAAGGCCCACCAGGACCATGTTATTGATCATCACGGCCGATGCGGAACCATGGTGGTAGGTTTTCTGGTAGGGAAAGTTCCAGAAGGAGGAAAACGCCAGGGCGGGACCGAAAAGAAGAGCGTTAAAAAGTCCGGCAAGCCAGTTCTGGCGATTTTTCAGAACCTGCCCCAGGGATTTTAAAAGGCTGTCCGATTCAGCGGGCGGTATGTGGGGCGTTTCTTCCTTTGCTTCGGGGGGGTCGTGGACAAATAGAAAGTTCATGACAAAGGTAACGACGCTGAAAACGGTCAGGGCGATTAAAATAACGGTGAAGCTTATCCGGGTCACATAGCTCGTGGTTACGGTGCACAATACAGCGGTTCCGATGCAGCCCATACCTCCCAGCAGTCCAAGGACAAAGGCGAACTGGCCGGGTGGAAACCATTTGATGAACAGCATCACCGCACCCACAAAGGAGAAGGATGTTCCGATGCCCAGCAGGATGGCTGCGAGGCATCCCATGGGAAACGCGGGGAAAAAGCTGAAGGTGAGCATTCCAATGGCGGCCACTGCCGCCGCCCCGCTCAACACGAGCTTCTTGTTGAAACGGTCCAGAATCAAACCGGCGGGGATCTGCATGAGGCCGTAAGTCAAAAAGAAACATGCCGAGATGAGACTGATGTCCCCCTTGGTGGCCGCGTACCATTTTTGAAGTTGTTCAGCGGTCAGGCCATAGAAAGTGCCCGTGTATTGCTGAAAAATGACAAAGACGGCTGCCGCCAGCCAGATGATCCAGGGCCGGAACATCCCGGTTTCTGAAACACTCGATTCTTTCATTTGCCATTTCTCCCCAGCGCCATCTTCATCACGCGCTTGCCAATTCCGATGCAATCCGATTCTGCTTTTCGATCAGGGGTGTCAGTTCAACCGGGGTCAGATTTCGGTTCCGGACGATGAAACGGCCGTTCACCACCGTATTGTCCACCTGGACCGGCGCACAGAAAAGAATCGCAGCCACGGGATCGTGCAGGCCGCCCGCATACTCAAGCCGGTTCATGTCGATGGAGATGAAATCGGCGCATTTCCCGGGCTCCAGGGATCCGATGTCATCGCGGTTAAGGACCTCCGCGCCGCCCCGTGTGGCAATTTCCAGCGCTTCTCTGGCGGTCAGCCATTCCTTGCTCCGAAGGGGGCTTGATGGGAACAGAATGGTTTCAGGCCCTTCGGGGGGCCGCAAACCCATCTTGACGCGGGCAAGCAGCATGGCGGTCCGTACCTCGTTTAACATGTGACCCCCGTCATTACTCCCGCAACCGTCCACGGCAATGCTCACCGGAACGCCTGAATCGAAATATTTCCGAACCGGGGCGATGCCTGAAGCCAGGCGCATATTGGAGCTGGGGCAGTGGGCCACACCGGATTTCGTTTTGGCCATCTTTTCAATCTGGTTGTCATAAACGTGAACACAGTGCGCAAAAGAGACATCCGGACCCAGCCAGTTGAGCGATTCCATATACTCCACGGGAAGCATTTTGAACGTTTCAAGGGTGAACTGTTCTTCATCGAAGCTTTCACAAAGATGGGTATGCAGGCCGACCCCGGCTTTGCGGGCCAGCTTTTCCGCTTCTTTCATGTAATCCGCCGTGACGGAGAAGGGGGAGCAGGGGCCTACGGCAATCCGCAGCATGGAACCCCTGGAAGCATCGTGATATTTGTCAATTACCCGCTGGGTGTCCGCGAGTATGTCATCTTCATTTTCCACGCAATCGTCAGGGGGCAGGCCGCCCTTGGATTCCCCGAGAGACATCCCTCCCCTTGTCACGTGGAATCGAAGCCCCATGGTTCCGGCCGCCTCCACCTGTTCATCGAGGCTGCCGCCTTTTGGATACACATAACTATGGTCAAAGGCGGTAGTACAGCCGCTCAGCGCGAGTTCCGCCAGGGCGATAAGCGAAGACGTGTGCATGGCTTCAGGCGTGACCCGGGCCCAGATGCGGTAGTGGGCTTTCAGCCAGACAAAAACGCATGTGTTCTGCCCGGCCGGCAAGTTCCGAAACAGGGACTGGTAGAAGTGATGGTGCGTGTTGACCAGGCCCGGAAGCACCACGTGTCCCGCAAGATCCACCACTTCATCGGCTGTATGAGGCAGCTGATTGCTGGCCCCCACCTGGGTGATGAAACCATCTTCCGCGAATAAGCCGCCGCCTTCAATTTCACGTCTCTGGTCGTCCATGGTAACCAGCACCCTGGCGTTGCGGACAAGAAGTGTTCCCATGAATCCCCCCTGTTGATAGGATTTTTCAGAATCGATGGATCATTGAACCGGCAATGTTAACGTCGGTGCATTTCCGGAACTCAGGCCGGACAGCATTTTTGTCATCTGTGCCAGCAGGACAAACGTCTGTTTTGAAGCGACGTCATTCTTGGCCACATAATACCAGTTGCCCTGGTAGGAGATGGCGATGGCTGCTTCCTCGGGCTTGGAGGGGCTCCAATGGATTGTCAGAAGGTCTTTGTACATTTCGTTCCAGTCAAACCGTTGCCCGTCCGTCCCGGTGATCACGTGAACCTCGCCGCTTTCCTCCGCTTCCGGGGGCACCTGCACGGCCCAGGAGAGGGCGTACAGGGTTTCCTGCAGTGAGCGGGTCTGGATCCAGACGTCCCCCTTGTATCCCGGACGAATGAGGTTCTGAACATACACGGAATCGAAATTCGGGTTCAGGACATTGCGGGGCTTCAGGTTTTCCAGGGGAAACCCGAGCAGATCCACCAACTCCTCGATGTCCCGCTCGGTGACGCTCCCCTTTTTGCGGGCCGATCGCCGGACATTCAACAGCAGCGGATTGTCCGTTGACTCCCAGGTGTTTTTGACCACGGTGCCGGATTTGAAATTGTCCGGATTTTTAAAATCCCAGCTGGTGATGGGGAAGTGATGATTGGGAACCATGGTCAAGACCAGGTCACCCCGGGCCACAAGCCTGTCAAATACTCTGGCCATGCGGATGAACTTCTCGTAGCGGGGAATGGCCTTTAGGGAAGAAACGGACCCATCAAAGCCATTGGGAAGATCATTGATCCGCTGAACGGCCAACCGAAGCACCATTTCACTGGACCAGCCGGTTTCAATGAGCATCCCGATGATTTCCGTGCCCACCGGCATCATCATGCGGCGCACGAATTCCGGACCTTGAAGGGGTGTATAGGTAATGGTGGGAGATTCGCTGTAGCCCAGGGAGGGGCCCACCGAACCGACGGAGGGATTGGTTTGGTAGCTGCCGCTGAGACCCGCTGACCACTTGAGCTGGGTGTTGATGGCGGAAATATCCAGGAACCCCGGATTATGAACGAACCGGGTCTGCACGAGGGCCAGGAGCAACTGCTCCTCAGTGGTCACTGTGACGGCTTCATTCAGGTTATGGCGGCCGCCTTTAATGTCGGAGGATGCAACCAGACCGCCGCAGCCGGAAATGACCAGGGTTGCGGCAAGAGTCAGGAGAAGCAGAAGCAAACGGTTGAAAGGAAAGAGATTTGTCATCCAGGTCTTGTCTCCTTACACTATGGATCGGAAGAATCTTTTCGAAAGACCAGCATATGAAAGATCAGGTGGTGTGTCAAATTGAATTTGATTCATCTTTCCATGTTAATTTTCGCTGCAAAACAGTGTTGACGGAAACGATTCCGCTTTGTAGGATGCTTTCCGTTACAAGCGAACACGAAAAGAAAGGAAACACCTGAAATGTCAAAAGTCATCATTACCGCAGCCATTACCGGCGGCATTCATACCCCCACCATGAGTCCTTACCTGCCTTACAAGCCGGATGATATCGCCGATCAGGCCATTGAAGCGGCCAAGGCGGGTGCTGCGGTGGTGCATATTCACGCCAGGGATCCCGAAACCGGAAAGCCCACGCCCGATCTGGATATTTACGCCCGGATTGTGGAAAGAATCAGGGCTTCATCCGATGTGCTCATCTGCATCACCACCGGTGGGGGCGCCGGACAGACGGTTGAGGAAAGAACAGCGGTTCTGCCCCGCTTTAAACCGGAGCTTGCGTCATTCAATATGGGTTCCATCAATTTCGGATTGCATCCCCTTCTGGACAAATATGAAAAATTCCAGCACGACTGGGAGCCTGAATGGCTGGAGTTTTCCAGGGCCTGGGTGTTTACCAATACCTTCAAGGACCTGGAAGGGATCTGCCGGTTATTCAAGGACTCAGACACCAAACCGGAGCTTGAAATTTATGATGTGGGACATCTCTACAATCTGAAATATCTTCTGGACAAAGGGCTGTTGAAGCCACCCGTCTACCTCCAGTTCGTAACGGGGATTCTGGGGGGGATTGCCGCCACCCCCTACGACCTCATGACACTTCACCAGACCGCCGAACGGCTTTTGGGAAGCAACTACCAATGGTCCGTGATCGGGGCCGGCAAAGACCAGTTCAAGATCTGCACCATGGGAGCGCTCCTGGGGGGCAACTGCCGGGTGGGTTTGGAGGACAATCTTTTTCTGAGCAAGGGGCGTCTGGCCAGATCCAACGCGGAACAGGTGGCGAAGATGAAAGGCATTGTGGAAACCCTGGGGTTTGAAACGGCCCTCCCCCATGATGCCCGTGAAATCCTGGGAATCGGAAAAGCCTGGTAGCGTATGGCCATTTTGAGAACCGAAGGGTTGACCAAGGACTTTGAGGGCTTGCGGGCCGTTGACGACGTGGACCTGCAGGTGATGGCAGGCACCATCCATTCCGTCATCGGACCCAACGGTGCAGGTAAAACCACCCTTTTCAACTGCCTGACCGGGTTCGAAAAACCTTCTGAAGGGAAAATCTTTTTTGAAGACAGGGACATTACGGGATTTCCGAGCTACCGGATCAGTCATCTGGGAATCACCCGGTCATTTCAGATCACCAGTCTCTTCCCCGATCTGAGTGTCCTTGAAAATGTCCGGATTGCGCTCCAGAGCCGTCTAAAAGTCAACATGAACTTCTTTTCTTCGCTGAAGGGGCTCAAAAAGATTGAAACGCGGGCTTGGGAAATCCTTGAAGTCATAGGGCTCAGGGATTTCGGCATGGAAAAAGCGGCCAACCTGGATTATGGCTCAAAGCGATGCCTGGAAATCGGCATTGCTCTCGGGACCGATCCCAAACTGTTGTTGTTTGATGAGCCCACAAGCGGCATGGACAGCGAAGAATCGGCCCTGATTATCCGTTTGATCCAGGATATCGCCATCAACAAAACCATTGTTCTGGTGGAACACAATATCGAGGCGGTGCTTCAAATTTCACATCATATTACGGTTCTTCAACAGGGTCGCATGATTGCCCACGGAACACCCGCCGAAATTCAGAATAACGAAACGGTTCAGGAGGCCTACCTTGGCGGATACAAGCCCCATGCTGAAGGTTAAGGGACTGAAAGCCCGATACGGCCAGGCACAGGTCCTGAACGGTGTTTCCCTGGAGATCTTTGAAGGGGAAGTGGTGTCTCTTCTGGGCAGAAACGGTACGGGAAAGTCCACCACCATCAAATCCATTATGGGCATGGTCGCTGTCAACGGGGGCAGCATCTATTTTGAAGGTCGTGATGTGACACGGTACAAACCCCACAGCCTGGCCCGTCTGGGGCTGGGTTACGTTCCTGAGGAGCGGCGTATTTTCGGCAGTTTGAGTGTATTTGAAAACCTGGAAATCGTGGCAGGCATCGGTGGCGCCGAACCCTGGTCCGTGGAGAAAGTCCTGGATCTTTTCCCGGTTCTGGGCCATCGAAAAAAACATATGGGGAAACAACTCTCCGGTGGTGAGCAACAGATGCTGGCCATGGCGCGTGTGTTGCGGCAGGGGGGCAGGTTGTTGCTTCTGGATGAACCCACCGAAGGCCTTGCGCCCATTGTGGTGCAGATGATCGGCCAGGTGATCAAGGAACTGAAAAACGCCGGCCTGACGGTTTTGCTGGTGGAGCAGAACCTGCTCTTTACCATGGACGCGGCCATGCGCCACACCATCATCAGCAAGGGAAAAACGGTGTTCAGCGGAAGAACCAGTGAGCTGAAAGCCGATGATGAAATCCAAAAACGGTATTTGACCGTTTAATCCAAAAACAACTTTTAAAGGAAAAGGAGGTTGCAATGAAGAAATCCATCGAAACGGGCACCATAAAAGCGCAAAAAGAAAAAAAGGTGATTGGGAAGGAAAAGAAACCGTCGATCATCACCCGCCGCGATTTCATCAAAACGGCCGCGATCACCGGGGCGGTAACAGCTGTGGCCCCCCACATCTGGATCAAGCCGGCCTGGGCCTCCGACCCCTTGAAAATCGGTGTGATGATCGATATGAGCAAGGCCTACGCTTTTCTGAACAAACAGGACCTGGTGGGGATCAAGCTGGCAGTGGAAGATGCCGGCGGTAAAGCGCTCGGAAAGCCCATCCAGGTCATCGCACGGGACCATCGTCTGGACCCGGGGATTGCCAATGAAAAGGCGAAAGAGCTTTACGAAAAGGAAAAGGTGGACGTCATCATCGATGTACCCCAGTCGGCCTGTTCCCTGGCGGTCAATGAGCAGTCGCGCCGATACAAAAGACTCTTCATCTCGGTGGATTCGGGCACCACGGTGCAGACCGGCGAAAAGTGCAACTATTACGGTTTTGACTGGGGATACGACAACTATATGCTGGCCACCGCCGGCGGGCTCTGGGCGGCGGAAAACCTGGGGAAGAAGTGGTACGCCATTACTGCCGATTATGCCTGGGGGCATGATCTGTTGAAAAATTTCCGCGCTGCCGTGGAAAAGAAAGGCGGAAAAATCATCGGTAACGACATGGTGGCTCTCGGAACATCGGATTTTTCACCTTATATGATCAAGGCCCTCAATTCCGGGGCGGATGTGCTGGTACTCTTAAACGCCGGGGCGGATACGGTCAACTCCACCAAAGCCGCCAATGAATTCGGCCTTAAAAAGAAAATGTCCATCCTCCATGCCCTCATGTTTACGGCCAATATCAAGGCCGCCGGCGTCAATGTATACGAAGGGGACTATGCCACCGTATCGTGGTACTGGAAGTCCCAGAACCCGGGGGTCAAGTCCTACGTGGATCGGTTCAAGAAAGCCATGAAGGGCTCGCCGCCACACTGGCTCACGGCCGCCAATTACTCCGCCACCCTGCAGTTCATCAAAGCGGTCCAGCGGGCAGGCTCCAAAGATCCCGACAAGATCATTGAACAGCTGGAAGGGCACGAGTTCCGGGACATGTTTGCCAATCCGGGGTATATCTACAAAGAGAACCATCAGGCCATTAATGATGCGCTCATTGTGAAGTGCAAAAGCCAGAAGGAGATTACGGAGCCCTGGGATTACTTTGAGATCGTGGGGAAAGTGCCGGCCAAACAGGCCTACCAGACGCCCGCACAGAGCGGCTGCAAAATGAAGAGACCGGCGTAAGGGTTTCTTGAAACCACCGGGGGGAGCGTTTTTTGGTGCTCTCTCCGAACCGACGTTTTCAGGGCCTCGGGCCGGATGAATCGCTTATGAATACCACAACGCTCATAATGATGCTGTTTAACGGCCTCGTATTTGGTTCCTATCTGGTGCTCCTGAGCCTGGGGTTGTCCATCATCTTCGGTATGCTGGGGGTGGTGAATTTCGCCCAGGGCGCCCTTTATATGCTGGGAGCCTATGCGGGTTATACCTGCCTTCTTTTCGGCCTCAATTTCTGGCTGGCCCTCCTGGTGGCGCCCCTGGTGGTGGCGTTTATCGCCATGCTGGCGGAGAGATTCCTCATCCGGCACCTCTATAAGGAAGCGGATATCTATGTGGTGTTGCTCACTTTCGGCCTCATGCTGGTGTTTGAAGAAGTGGTACGGCTCATATTTGGGGATCTGGGCCGACCCATCGCGGTGCCCGATCTGCTCTCCGGCGTGGTTAACCTGGGATTCATGTATTATCCAAAATACCGATTGTTTATCATCGGGGTGACGGCTTTGTGCGCCTTCGGCACATGGTGGTTCCTGATCCGAACCAAACTGGGAAGCATTATCCGGGCCGGCACCGACGACAGTGAAATGGTGGACGCTTTGGGCATCCACATCTCCAGGATCTATACGGGCGTGTTTGCTTTTGGCGCGGGGCTGGCAGGATTGGCCGGCATTCTGGCGGGTCCCCTTCAGGAGGTGACCCCGTTGATGGGTAACGAAATCCTCATCCAGATTTTTGTGGTGGTGGTCATTGGAGGCCTGGGTTCCATCGCCGGTTCCATTGTGGCGGGACTGCTCATCGGGGAAATCATTACCCTCGGGGTTTTATTCTGGCCCACCGCGGCCATGACTTCCATATATGTTTTAATGGCAGTCGTTTTGCTGGTCCGCCCCCGGGGGTTTTTCGGAAGGGTTGGATTTCACGAATAAAGGGACTTTGGTATGGCGGATGTTCACGAGACAAATCGAAAAAGACGGGAAAAGATTTTTTATGGGCTTGCGGTCCTCGTTTTATTTTTCCTCCCTTTTTTTATCCCCTATAAGGCACTGGGAAGCCAGATTCTGATCTTCATGCTCTTTGCCATGGGGTACGATATCTGTCTGGGCTATGCGGGGATGTTGTCTTTTGGCCATGCCGCTTTTTTCGGCATGGGCGCCTATGTTACGGGGCTTTTGATTTTGCATCAGAACGCCAACATCCTGGTTGCGATTTTCGCCGGAGTCCTTTGTAGCGCTCTTCTGGCTTTTCCCGTTGGATATACCGCCATTCGGCGCCGGGGTATCTATTTTGCCATGGTCACCCTGGCCTACGCCCAGATGTTTTATTTTATCGCTTTCAAGTGGACATCGCTCACGGGCGGCGATGACGGGTTGCAGGGGATTCCCCGGCCCGATTTCTTCGGGATCAGCCTTCAGTCGGAAACGCGTGTTTACTATTTCATTTTAGGATTTTTGCTGATTGCCATCCTATTTGCCTTCCGGGTGGTGCATTCCCCCTTCGGGCACGCCCTGGTGTCCATCCGGGAAAGCGAACAGCGGGCCCAGTCCATCGGGTTCAACCCCGCCCGTTTCAAACTGCTTGCCTTTGTCATTTCCGCCAGCCTGTGCGGACTGGCCGGAAGCCTCTACTGTATCCTTCAAAATTTCGTCCCGTTAAAAACCCTTCACTGGTCCATTTCAGGCGATATTGTCATGATGACCATCCTGGGGGGGATGGGAACCCTGGTGGGGCCGCTGTTCGGCGGCATGTTCGTGGTTCTTGTGAGGGAAGTGCTCAGCACCTATACCCATTTGTGGGCGCTGATTATGGGGGTTTCGTTTATCGTGATTGTGCTGGTATTTCGAAAGGGCGTGATCGGCGAGCTTAAAAAAAGGGCCGTCATCTAGGGCTGAAGTCATGAAATTCTTTGTTCTGGCCAAGAAAAATCGAAAAATCAAACGGCTGGTGCAGCATATCAACGAAGATGCCGAACTGCTGCAACTCTGGAAGTGTGCCAATGTCAATGCGGTGGATCGGGGCGGTATCAGCGACCACGGGGAAATCCATATCCGTATTGTGGCCAATGCGGCCTTGAAAATGCTGCGGTTGCTGGTGGCAGGTGGTGTGGAACCGAGCGTGGTCAGAAACCATGGGCTTACCCCGGATGATGCGGAGATGATCGTGGTGCTCGCCGCGTGCCTCCATGACATCGGCATCGCCGTTCACCGCGCGCAGCACGAGCGATACTCCCTTTTTCTGGCGTACCCCAAAGCCCGGGAACTGCTGAAAGGGATCTATGAGGAGCCGGATCTCACCACCATCACGTCGGAAGTGTTGCACGCCATTGTGGCACACAATGCCCAGGAGACCTGCCTGACCATTGAAGCGGGGGTCCTCAAGGTGGCGGATGCTCTGGATATGACGGAAGGGCGGTCCCGCATCCCCTTTGAAACGGGCCGGGTGAACATTCACTCCATCTCGGCCCAGGCGGTGGATTCGGTGGATATTGAAAAAGGCGAGAAAAAACCGGTGAAACTGATCATCACCCTGGCCAATTCAGCGGGTATTTACCAGGTGGACGAGCTGCTGCGCCACAAACTCAAGAATTCCAGCATTGCCAACCATGTTGAGATTATGGCCAAAATCGAAGGGGAGACGGAAAAAAGGCTTTTGGAAATCTATGATCCGCAATAATGAAATCAAGATCACCTTCCTGGGTACGGGAGATGCCTTCGGGCATGGGGGACGGCTTCAACCCTGCATCCTGGTGGAAACACCCTTACGCCGCTTTCTGATGGACTGCGGGACCACGGCCACACTGGCCATGCACCGATTCGGCATTGCACCCAACGACATTGAGCTGATCCTCATTTCCCACCTGCATGGCGACCATTTCGGGGGGCTTCCTTTTTTTATGCTGGATGCGCAGCTGCACAGCAAACGGCGGGCGCCACTGACCATTGCCGGGCCCCAGGGAACCGGGGAGCGATTAAACGCTGCCATGGAAATCCTGTTTCCGGGCTCTTCGAAAATCAAACAGAAATTTCCCGTTCATATGGTGGAACTGAAACCGGAAACGCCCTGGTGCTACCATGAAATAGCCGTCCATTCACTGGCCGGGGTTCATCCGAGCGGAAGTCCGGCCCTGGCTTTCCGCCTGGAAATGGGTGAAAAAGTGATCGCCTACACCGGAGACACGGAATGGTTTGACGGCCTCATCTCCATCCTCGAAAATGCGGACCTGTTGATTGCCGAAAGCTATTTCTATGAAAAGGACATCAAATACCATCTCAATTACCGGACCATCATGGATCAACTGCCGGTATTGAACCCCGGAAAACTGCTGCTCACCCACATGAGCCGGGATATGCTGGACCGGCTGGCGGAAATCCATACGGAGGCCGCTTATGATGGTCTCGAAATCCGTATTTAATCTTCCCTGAACTGAAAAAATAATGATTCCCCCTCAGATACGCTTTTTCCACCCGGGGGTTTGTGCCCCCATCCGAGAATACCCGCTTCAATAATGCAACCCCGTTTCCAAACCCGGGCCAGTGGATTGCGCAACAATGCGCAAACAAGAAATGAATTTTCTTGCGCAATCTTGCGCAATGTTTTACCCTGTCTCACAAAAACCAGGGAGATGTCGTCGGTATGCTATCATTTACGCCGAGCACAAAATTAGAGAAAGAGATGAAAAGGCTTCAAGCCATGTTTATAGAAGCCCGCAATTCTCTGGATGGCGTATCGTCCGAAGAAGCGAAGTACCTGAACCGTTTTGCTTATATCAGCAATGTCGGCGCTTCTACCCGAATCGAAAACGCTGTATTGACGGATAATGAGATTGAATGGGTGGACACTGCCCTGACGCGCGATAGCCGAACAACGGCTTTTGAAGAAAAAAAAGAATACATTTTGGATAAGCTTTCCAAGGACAAGGAACGGAGCGTTGAAGAGATTGCCGGATGCAGAGAAGTCCTGATGACCGTTTATACGCAATCCAATGCGCTTTTTCCCCTTTCGGAGACCATTATTCGGGGATTGCATCATGACCTACTGAAATTCTATCCCAAGGCCGGCGACCATGCAGGGGGTTACAAGAAGACACCCAACCGGGTGGTTTATCGAAACCACGAGACCGGGGAGGAGCGTACGGTCCTGGAACCGTCGCCGGCAGGGGTCGTTACGGAAACGGCCATGTCTGATTTAGTCGCATGGTATAATCGAAACATCCACGAATACCCATGGCCCCTGCTTACGGCTACGGAGCTGGTTTTCAGATTCCTTGCCATTCACCCTTTCAAAGACGGAAACGGCAGACTGGGGCGAGCCCTCTTTATCCTGTCTCTGCTCCATGCGGAAGATCGGCATCTGTCCGAGATCACACCGTATCTGGCCATAGACCGGCACATTGAACAAAACAAGTCAGCATACTATCGCGTACTGAACCAATGCGGTGGCGGCCGGTTCAGCATGGACCCCGGGGATTATCGTATGGAACCGCTGGCATGGTTTTTCTCCGGGCTTTTTCCACCCTGTATCCAGGACATCCGATTCTATCGACGCAGATACAACGCCCTGAAGGCGCTTTCAGTATCGGCACATGCCGTTTTAAACTGCTTTCGGACCCGCCCGGAATTACGGCTTCAAGTGGGTGATATTGTTAAATCGGTATCGTCTCCCCGCCGTACGGTTCAGTACGCACTGAAAACGTTGACCGAAAAGGGGTTTCTTCAACGTCTGGGAAAAGGGGCCGCAAGCCGCTATCAGATGATTTTTTAGGGGGAAGGCTCCCGCGCTAATTTATCCTCCCAGATACGCTTTTTCCACCAGCGGGTTGGAGATCAATTCCTCCGAGGTCCCTTTCAAGGAAATCACCCCGTTTTCAAGCACATAACCCCGCTGGGCGAACCGGAGGGCCATGCGCGCATTCTGTTCCACCAGCAAAATGGTGGTCCCTTCGCCGCTGATGTCTTTGAGTGCCCGAAAAACGTCCATCATCAAAAGGGGTGCCAGACCCATGGAAGGCTCATCCAACAGCATCACCTGCCGACCGCTCATAAAGGCCCGACCGATGGCCAGCATCTGCTGCTCCCCACCGCTCAGGGTGCCGGATTTTTGCATTTCCCGCTCTTTCAGCCGGGGGAAAATGGCAAAAACCCGTTCCATGTCCTTTTGAATTTCAGGGCCGTCCTTACGGGCGAAGGTGGCCAGTTTCAGGTTTTCCAGAATGGTCATGTTCCCGAAAAGCCTCCGCCCTTCGGGAACGTGGGAGATGCCCAGTTCGCTGACCACCCGGTCTGCGGGGTATTTAAGAAGGTCTTTCCCGTTGAAGACCATTTTTGAGCCGGGTTCCACCGGAACCAGCCGTGAAATGGCCTGAAGGGTGGTGCTTTTCCCGGCGCCATTGGCGCCGATCATGCAGACAATCTCCCCGCGGTCCACCTGAAAATCAATTCCTTGAAGGGCCTTTATTTTTTCGTAGGAGACCCTGAGGTTTTCGATCTCTAAAAACATCATTCCACCATATCCTGTCCCAGATAGGCATCGATGACCTTGGGATTATTCTGGATTTCCAAAGGGTTTCCTTCAGCAATCACTTCGCCGAAAACCAGGGTCTGGATGGAATGGCAGAGTTCCATGACCACTTTCAAACGGTGTTCAATGAGGAAAATGGCCACCCCCATTTTTTTGTGGATCAGCCGGATGATTTCCATCATCTGCAGCAATTCTTCCGGGTTCATCCCCGCGGTGGGCTCATCTAAAAACAGGACTTTCGGTTCCGTGGCCAGGGCTCGGGCCATCTCCACCCGCCGTTGGGCGCCATATGGCAGTTGAAGGACATTCTGGTGGGCAATCCCTCCGGCCCCGACCATTTCCAGCAGCTCAAGGGCCGTCACTTCGAGGGCCTCTTCTTCCCGATTCCGCTTCGGGGTTCCGAAAAATGCCCCCGTAAGCCCGTAGGTCAACCGCGAATACCGGGCCATTTTCACATGCTCCAGAACGGACATGTGGCGCCACAGTCTCAAATTTTGAAAGGTCCGGCCTAAGCCCCTGGAAGCGATCTGGTGGGGCCTTAATCCCACGATGTTTTCCCCCTCCAGGATAACGCTCCCCTCACTGGGGTGATGGATGCCGGTAATAAGGTTGAACACCGTGGTTTTCCCCGCCCCGTTGGGTCCGATCAACGCGCGGATCTGTCCCGGTTCAATTTCAAGATTATACCGGTGTACCGCCCGCAGTCCCCCGAAATAGTGCGTCATGTTTTTAACCTGCAGAAGCGGCATTTCAGTCCTCAATCCGGGTGGTTTTTTTGGGTTTAATCAGATTTCCCACATTGAATTCCCGAAAAGCGATGAGCCCCGTGGGGCGGAAAATCATCACCAGGATAAGCAGAAGGGGAATAATGATCCATTTCAGTATTTCAAGGGGTCGCAGCGCCTCGCTTAGAAGACTGAGGCTGACGGCACCCATAATGGAGCCGTAAACCGAATTGAGCCCCCCGAAATAGACCATGGCCAACATTTCGGCCAGTCGCTGAATGCCGAAAGTGCCGGGATTGATGTATCGAAGCACATGGGCAAACAGACCCCCCGCCACACCGGCCCAGAAAGCGGCAAACAAAAACCCCACCATCTTGGTTTTCCGGGTGTTCACAGTCATGGCATCAGCCGCGGTTTCATCGTCCCGCACGGCATTTAAAGCTTTACCCATGGTGGACTGAACAAAGTTATTGATAATCCAGACACACAGCACCGTCCAGACGAACACCGTGGGGAGATTGGCCCAGTTGGGCTGACTCCCCATCCCCCTGGGGCCGCCCACTATTTCCAGGTTCTCAAAAAGGCTTTTGACGATAAACATGAACGCAAGCGATATAATGGCCAGGTAATCGCCGCGAGTCCGAAAGGAGGGGATGGCCACCAACAGAGCCCCCAGGGCCGCCACAAGGCCGCCCAGTATCAGGCCCACCGGAAACAGAAAGGGTCCCAGGCCGGCGGGGAGCAGTGCCTCCCCAAACAATCTGTCATTGACAAAGAGGCTCAGGGAGAAGGTGGAGGCCACGTAGGCCCCCAAAGCCATGAACCCGGGGTGGGAACAGCTGAACTCGCCCATGTATCCGTTGATGACATTGAGGCTCAAGGTCAGCATGACGGCAATGAGGGTGAATTTGAGGGTCAGCAGCCGGTAGGCGCTCAGATCCGACCAGGCGTGTAGAACCGCGTATAACAGGGCCAGATGGATCAACACGGAAAAGGGTTTTGAGAAATGAAGCATATGGGCCGATGCCCAATTGGCCGGTTTTGCACACCATCGGCTCACAAGTGCCAGGGGCATGCCGTAGATCACCAGCACATAGAAAAAAACACTCGGGATCAACAGGGGCTTTTTCAGCATGACCAGGGCGCCGAACAGGACGGGGATTTTGGGCAGCCCCAGCAGTTCCGAGAAAGGGTCGCCCGCAACATGCTCCAGAATCACCGCCCCAAGAGCGCCCAGTAACCAACCCAGCAAAGGGATCGGCGCAGTGAAGCGTTTTAGTCTGGTCCGCCAGATGTTATTTGTTTTGGACGTCATGATAACGGTTTACAGTCTTAACCGGGCACTGTAGTCTTCCCCGAAAAATCCATGGGGTCTAAAAACCAGAATCAACAGAATAATGGAATAGGCAATCAGATCCCGCAGGGTGGACGGGAAAATCATGGCCGTGAAAATCTCGATAAACCCCAACAAGAAACCGGCCAGGGCGGCGCCCATGATGGAGCCGCGTCCTCCCAGGATGGCCGCCACGAAGGCCTTCCAGCCAAAGACAATCCCCATGTACGGATCCAGAACCGGGTAAGCAACGCCGAACAGGATGCCGGCCGCCGCCGCCAGGGCCGACCCGATGGCAAACGTGAGCCGGGCCACCTTGTTGATGGAAACCCCCATGAGGGGCACCACCGCATAGTCGAAGGCCATGGCCCGCATGGCCATGCCCCATTTGCTGCGCTTGACAAACTGGTGAAGCGCCACCATGAGGGAAATGGAGACCAGTACGATCATGATCTTCTTGTTGGTGACAAAAACGCCTCCCAGGTCGTAGGTGGTGGATTGGATCAGTCTCGGGAATCGCACCCTTTGTGCGCCCAGGAGCATGAGATTCCCCGTCTCCAGAATGATGCCGATCATCAGCCCGGTGATGGCCGCAGACGCCCGGGGCGCCTCTCGAAGGGGGCGGTATCCCACCCGTTCCACCAGCATCCCCAGAAAGGACGTCAGAAACATGCTGATGATGATGGTCAGCACCAGAATCAGCCATCCGGGCGGCGAAACGGCGCCCATTTCCGCCAGAGCCACCAGCAGGGTGGCCATTCCAAACCCGATGTAGGCCCCCACCATGAAGATATCCCCATGGGCGAAATTAAACAGCATCAAGATGGAGTAGACCATGGCATACCCCAAAGCAATGAGGGCATAAAAGCTTCCCCATTGAAGGGCGTTCACCAGATTCTGGAGAAAAAAGGTCATTCAGCCTCCGATTGCCGGAACGCTTCTTTTAAAACCGCCTGCATCAGTTGTCCGGAGTGAGTTTGGTTGGTAGTGATTTGGGTTTCCAGTGGGTCGCAGAGGGAAAGCAGGTTTTCGATTTTGCTTTCGGTTAAAATATCGCCAAGAATAATTTTTTTCCACTCTCCCATCATTCCCCACCTTCCAGCAACTCATAAAACTCATTCAGCTTTTTCCTCAAAACCTCTTTAGGAATGAGCTTTGTTTCATAATCTGAAATAATGGCGGGACTGACAGAACGGCTGAGGGCGTATTTGACTACTTCATCATTTTTTTCCCGGCATAGCAGCACGCCGATACTTGGGTTCTCGTGGGACAGCTTGACATCTCTGTCGAGAGCTTCGAGATAGAATTCCAGTTGCCCTAAATGCGCGGGGTTGAATTTTTTAGTTTTGAGTTCAAAGGCAACCATACATTGTAGCTGTCGATGAAAGAAAAGCAGGTCAATGAAAAAATCATCCGTACCCACTTGTAAGCGGTACTCCTGGCCGATAAAAGAAAACCCGATTCCCAGCTCAAGAATAAAATCTTTAAGGGAATCGGCCAGGGCCTGTTGCAGTTCTTTCTCCTTATGGGGAACAGGAAGGTCTAAAAAATCAAAGATATAGCTATCCTTGAATACCCCCTCTACCGGTTGAGGTATTTGCTTGACGGTCTCTGATAGTTTTTGATCCGCCAGCATGGTTCGTTCAAAAGTCCCGCTGCTAATCAGACGTTCCAGCTCCCGGATGCTGAATTTTTGCTGACTGCACAGAAGCAGGTAAAACTCGCGTTCTTGGGCTGTTTTCAGGCTCATTATTCTTCGGTTATGGGTCCAGCTTAATTCTGCCATCAGTGATGGCAGTTTTTCATCTTTTTGATATGTCTCGTAGAATTGCTTCATTGTCCAAATGTTTCGTGCAGAAAAACCTTTAATATTTGGGTCTTTAGATTTTAGAAAAACCGATAGATCTTCAACAATTCTTTTACCCCAGCCATTATTTTGTACTTGCCTGGAAATATATTGGCCAATATTCCAGTAAAGCGCTACAAGTGTTTTATTAACCTGGCTATATGCCCTATGTCTGGCTTGCTGTATCTGCGCCAGAACCTTGGTAAATTGCGGTTCAAGCTTGCTTGATATTGTCTGAATTTCCTTGCTCGTTTTACCTTCATCATTATCACCTGTAATCTGCATAACGAATTTTCCGTTTTTTGGCATCAGATTGCCATGGTCAGCAAAATCCTGTCTTGACCTTTTGCGATGGCTTCTACGGAGCGGTTTATTTGCAATTTGCTGGTAATAACGGGGGTTCTCCCTGAACCGTCAAAATAATAATCCTGGGCGGATATTCGTTCCTGCTCCCCGATTGTAATGCCTTTATATAGACTGTCGAAAGAAGTATTTCGTGATGATTTAAAGTAAACTCAATTTTTTCCACTCTATGACTGCAGGGAAGGTTGCATCCTTAGAAAAAGGCGAGCCTAACCCGTTTGGCCCGCCTCATTGCATCTCGTCCGCTTACCTGTACGGTATTATATCCCTCTTCATAAGTTTTTCGTTCCTTTCGGGTGGCGTCACGGACACACGGACTTGTAAAATTCAAAGGCCCCGGTGTCACTGATCCGTACAATGACAGCGCATTTGATGGGATCTCCCTCTTCCGTGAACGTCATGTTCCCCGTAATGCCCTTGAATTCCTTGATGCGCGCAACGGCGTCTCTGACACACTTCCGATCTTTTTCAAGTTTGCCGGTGATTTTGCCGCAGGAGCGTATGGCTTCCTGCATAATGCCCAGGGAGTCCCACGTGAGAGCGGCCACATCGTCGGGCACGTACCCGTATTTCTTCTGGTAGCGGTCAATAAACGCTTTGGTGGCGCCTTTGGCACCGGCCGCAGCGTAGTGGCTGCTGAAGAAAAGCCCGTAGCAATCCTTACCGCAAAGCTTCACGGTTTCCGCGGAACCCCAGCTGTCGCTGCCGATGATCGGTTTGTTCCACCCCAGTTCATGGGCCTGCTGAACGATCAGGGCCACCTCATTGTAGTATTGGGGCGTAAACAGAAACTGGGCGCCCGACTGAATGATTTTGGTCAGCTGGGAACTGAAATCCGGATCCCTGGTGGTGAAGCTCTCAAAGGCCACCACCGAACCGGGCCCATGAAGTTTTTCCCATGCTTTCTTGAAATATTCCGCCAGCCCTTTGGGGTAGTCGCTGGCCACGTCGTACAGGACCGCAGCCTTCTTAAACCCGAATTCTTCGGTGACGAAATTGGCCAGCACGGGGCCTTGAAAGGGATCCAGGAAACATCCTCTAAAAACATAAGGGCGCCCACTGGTGGTGCTGGGATTGGTGGACCAGGGACTGATCATGGGAGTCTGCCAGTTGTTGGCCACTTCACCGGCCGGAACAGCCTGGGCCGATGCCTGGGGTCCCACAATCACCAGGACTTCGTCTTCGGTAATCATTTTGGTGTTGGCTTTGACCGCCGATTCGGCTTTGCTTTCGTTGTCCTCAATCACCAGTTCCACGGGATATTTTTTCCCGCCCACTTCCAAACCGCCTGCGGCGTTCAGGTCTTCCAGCCACATCCGGGCCGCGAACTTCGTGCCCTCCCCCACTTTGGGGATGTCGCCGGTCAAAGGGGCATTGATGCCGATTTTAATTACCTTGCTCTTGCTCCAGGCGCTGGGGGTAAACACCAGGATGGTGACGAGAAACAAGCTGATCAAAAGCCATAGTTTGCGCATGAGGTATTCCTCCTTTTCCACCATAATTAATAGAATGGGGCATTCTAAACTCAGCAGGAAATATTTGCAATTTTTAAAACGAATATGGAACAAGAAATGTCGAATGATGACGGGTAATTCAGATTTTCAGACCCGCCCGAGGCCGTGGCGGCCTTGCGCTACCACGTAACGCGGGCGGATCAATGTCATAATGGTTTTGCGGGACTCGAAAGCACCCACCAGACATCAGGCCTTTGGAGCGCGTCTGGATTTGAGGATTTCAATGCTGCTCTTGAGACCCTTATAAAGCCGCGCCAGCTCCAGACCCATGCCGGAGATCTGTGCCAGGGCCTGGACCAGGTTCACATCCTCCAGCGTTGCCTCCCAGGGTTCGGCCGAGTAAACGCGCAATGCGCCAATGGGGCTTTTCCCCACAATAATGGGTACCGAAAGGATGGAAGAAATACCTTCTTTCCTGGCTTCTTCCGGATACTGGATGCGTGGATCGTCCGCCACATCGGATATGGCCACGGGGCCGTCCTCTAATGACCCGGCAATGGACTTCATGGAGCTTAAGGGACCTTTGTTCAGATATTCGTCACTCAAACCAAAAGAAGCCGCCACTTCCAGCTCGCTGGTTTTGCGGTTGAAAAGAAGCAATGCGCATCCTTTGGCCTGTAATGCTCTTTTTACGCTTTCCGTTGTCAACAGGGCCACCTCTTCGGGATCCCGGGTCTGAACGATATCCCTTGTCACTTTCAAGATCGCTTCATAATTCATCAATTCCCTTTTCATGGCGCCCTCCTTTCTCAAAAAGCCTCAGCCATAAGGCTTTACGAATCAACACCCATGACAGAATTCTCATGATGTTTGGTTTTGTTGGAAAGTGATCCCACATCCGAAACGGGCGGTTTTCTTCCAGTAATTGGAAGTTGGGTAACATAGAGAACCTGGAGGCAAACCCCCCGACCTGATCTTTCGTTTGGCCCGAATGGGCATGAGGGTTGGTAATGTTTAACGAAGTTTCAGTAACAACTGC
>Ga0233431_1002516_pt1 | contig 25369 bp, 17 predicted proteins | sample SI_118_April2016_FD_179867 | JGI IMG/M metagenome (GOLD analysis project Ga0233431, IMG submission 179867) | Seawater microbial communities from Saanich Inlet, British Columbia, Canada - SI_118_April2016_200_MG | ecosystem: Environmental > Aquatic > Marine > Inlet | place: Canada: British...
CTCTACCCTCCGGTTCTAAAAAAAAAGTAAAAATAATTAAAAAATGAATTTTCATGTCCGTCTAAAGATAATTGAGATGAAAAAAATCAAATCAATTCGAAAGGAAACTGACATGAAGGCAATGAATCTGATCGTAACCCTGATTCTAGTGATTTCAACAGGTATCATGGGGCAATCTAGCTATGGGACTTCTTCGTATTCTGTGGGAAATTCCACATATACCTCAGGTACCACCAAAAGTGGTACAACGTATAATACGATTAATACCAAAATAGGCGACAATTATACTACATCGAAGACTACCTACGGCAATGGTGGTTGGAGCTCTTCTTCCACACAAAAAATTGGGAATCTAAGTACCACCGAGTGGAGTGGATCTAACGGCAACAGTGCCAGGTCAACAACAACTAAAATTGGTAACAGTTCATACACAACAGGTTCAACATCAAGAGGGAAGACATGGCAATCTTCAAACACAAAAGTTGGAGATACCTATTTTCAGTCTGGTAGTTCATCAGATGGTAATTCCTGGTACAATACCTATCAGGCACCTTAAACATCAATCTTTGAAGTTGTTAGCCTCTATCTATCCAATAGTTAGAGGCTAACATGTCTTAAACCCAAACCAAGGCAATCATTATGAAAATGTACCAATTACACTCAACTCTATTTTTCGGTAAGTATAAGGGCAAACCCCTTAGAACCGTTTTTGAAGAAAACCCATCGTATATAGACTGGTGCTTAAGAGAGCATGGGAATTTTTGCATATCTAAAGCTGCGTTCCGATCATTAAAGAATGTCAATCCGAATTATCAATTTTCTACTGATGCGATTAAGAGGATTGATGCCTACGGTTGTAGCTCCAAGCCGATTTCAACTTATTCGGACGATTATGTGTACAATTACAAGTGCGATCATATCACTTTTGAATTGGAAGCGATGGACCACCCAGTCTTGAGAGAGAGAGATGATGCTTGCAGGTTAATTAGCGAGGCAGAGGCAATCGGTTGTGATGTTGAGGACCTCATAAGCAACCTGGACTAAATGAAAATGATTGTTATTGATATCAATGACACAATTGAAGGGAGGAGATTATGGTAATTATGTGGCAAATATTATTGGGCGGAGTTATTGTATTATCCAGAATATTTGGTCGCTATTATACTGGCGTTGCCTGGATACTAGTAATCGGGTGGACGGGTTCACATACTCATGGGGACTTACAATCATTCCAAATGATTGTCCAGTCGATAATAGCTGGTGTTATACTAATACTACCAGATGCAGCAATTTCACGATTTTTTGAAGACAAGCAACCACTTGATGAGACGAAAAATATGAGAAGATCAGACGAGGAAAAACCTGATTCTATTATAGAAGTAGGTGAAAAATCAGATTTCACGATAGCTGAGGCTGAGAAACTAATACCGTCTGCAAAACTACCGTTCCATCAAAGCGCATTCAGTTGCCTTGTTATGCTATTCGGAATTATTGCATGTGTTTTTGGTCCTTTCATGATCGCACGTGCTCTCTGGTAATACGTTCTATCCAGTCTTTGTAGTGGTTGGGCATCACTACTCGCTGAACTATGACCAATCGATCCAATCTGGATCCGTTAACCCCGCCCCTAATTTTTAGATCTCAAAATTGGCATTCTTAATGGGGGGTTTCCTTCCAACTCCTCGAGCATTGCAGTCATCTACCTGTATCTTTTGAAACAGTTTCCAATTTTTTTCTAAATAGAATAAAAATATTGAAAAAAAGAAATTCCGTGTCCGTCTAAAGATAATTGAGATGAAGAACATCAAATCAAACCAAAAGGAACAGAAAATGAAAACAATGAAATTGATCGTAGCCTTAACCCTGGTAATCTCAACATCACTTATGGCTCAAACCTCTAATGGATCTTCAACGAATTATGGTAGCAATACTACATATCATTCATTTGATAATGGATTAACAGGAACGTCATCGAATTATGGTGGAAGCACCACATATCATTCTTTAAGTGATGGAACCACAGGAACTTCATCGAACTACGGTGGAAGCACTACATATCACTCTTCAAGCAACGGAACCACAGGAAGCACGTCAAATTATGGGGGAAGTACAAGTTATTCATCCTTCAGTGATGGTAACTCAGGAACTTCCAGCAATTATGGTGGGAGTACAACCTATCACGACTATGATACGTTTTCAGGAACTTCCAGCAATTATGGTAGAAGCACTACATACCATTCAATCACACAAAAAAAGAAGTCCTCAAGTCTTTGGGATGATTAGTAGGTTCAGCAATTAGTAAAATGACAAACCTAACTCAAAAAAAAGTAATGGTCTCCTCTGCTCCGGAGGAGATCATTTCTTTGTGCATAATATCCTTTGGAGGAGAGTCATCAATCTGGTTGTTTACAATGCATATGAATGTAAATTTGATAACAGTGAATCAATCAGAAAACATCCAAGGTATAGCCTCTAAAGAGGACTCCAAATTTGCTTCGGGTCTCTGTGCAGAGGACAGCAGATCGATAGAAGAATTTCAGAACGTATATTGTGATGAGATATATTTTATTGCTTCCAAGTTTAACAGCCGAGGTATCAGTCAGGATAGTTGGGAATACCGAACCAAAACTGGCTATTCTATTCGTGTAGATGATGATGTTGCCGATACCTACCTTTGGTTAATTAAACAGGCTATTCGAAAGAGTTGCTCCTACGGAGGTAAAGCAGGGGCATCTTTTAGAACATACATTACTACAATATTAAATTCATCTTTCACTTTTAAAGATTGGCTGCGATGGAAAACTGGGGATACAGGATATATACCCAAGTGCATACGAACCTTTTCTGAAATCCACGCGGAAATATTTCTATATGTCCGACGAAATCTGAGTAAGATTCAGATTTTAGAAAGAGTGTCTATATCTGAGGAAAAACTTTTAGATGTAATCGAGGACATTAGATCCACACTCACCAGCGAAGGATTAATCGACTTAATAACCAACTATTCTATTGTCTCTATTGATGATGGGCAGATGGATGAAGATGGGCAATCTATCCAGAGGCAGTTTCAGGATGATTCAGTTTTTGATCCGTCCACCGCTCCAGAATTTGAAGACGCTATATCCTTGATAAAAAGCTTAATGGTTGAGCTGACAGCAGTTGAACGCAGAATTTTACTCCTGTACTGGAGAGAGAATTATACTGTCGATGAAATTTTCAAATTATCGATGATAAACGATGGTTTGGGATTGTTTGATAGTCTTCAGTTTAAATCGTCAAGTGAGATCTACCCATACTTGACTAAACTGATCAAACGAATGCTTGAAATCGCCAGGGATAAACATTCAGGAGTTACGCAAGAGTATGGGCTAGACAAATCAAAAATGAAATCGTTAGTGAAGGTCTACCTGACTGAATTTGAGTTGAAAGATACAGAGTAAGCTATGGATACTAAGCATATAAATGTAGAACAGATAGTGGCGTTATTGGAAGGCTCGCTCTCTAAATCCTTGACTGAGGAATACGTCAACCATATTCAAAAATGTGATAGCTGCTTCTTAAACTATAGTCAATACAGTTTAAGCCACAATGAATTATCAATCACTGAATTTGAAGTAACCCCAGATCAGCTGTTTGAAGATGTCGTAGATGAGTTCTCCTTAAGCGCTAAAAGAAGCCGTGGCTACACCTGGAAGTTGATGACCAGTGCATTGCATGGTTTGCGTGATTCAACTAGGTGGTCTGAGCCAAAAAGAATTGTTGAGTTCTCAACCATCGGTATAGCAGCTGCAGTGGTTCTAATTTTTGTTGGGAATTATTTAATTACGGATAAAGTACCAAGCTCCATTGATTTAGAATCATTTAAGCAAGTACCTTCAATGAGATCAACTGGTAATATCTCAGGAGGAGGGCTTAAGGTCTTTTTTGATGATGATACCCTAAAAATTCAACAACCAATACAGATTAACAGAAACATAATCGTTTACGATAGCCAGAATACTCCCATATATAGGGATACAATTTCGGGGCTCAGAAACATAATATCCCTTCCAAAATCTTCAGAGGAAAAGAAGTATTTTCTTGAGATTAGTACCTTTGATTCTGTAGTGTGGAAGGGAGAAATTAATCAGAATAGTATCACTATTATTAACTAGATATGTCTTATAAATGTTGTATAATTGGAAAATTATCAGCTAATTAGATCTCATAAGGGGACAAAATGAGAATCCTAAAGTTCTTCATGCTCGTTTTATTAATGTCTAGCCTTGTTTTTGGGCAAGTCTTTGAGGGGAAGAATCTCAATCCAAATCAACTCAAACCTATGGACAATTATCTGGGAGAGCTAACAAACATCCCACTCAAACAACAGTTGAAGAAGAGTATCACTTATCACTCACTTACCTTCAATGATCTCGGAGATCGAACTATTGGCTACGACCCTAATACAGCAGGTCAAGGGAAAAGACAATTAGTAGGTGCCTCAAACCTGTATAAGAAGTGCGTTAAGAGTGTAGTATTGCTTGTTGCTCTTGATGCGACATCACTTGGCTCAGGCAGTATTGTGGACGACGTAGGTAGTATTCTCACTAACTGGCATGTGGTCGAGGGCAAGGAGGAGATGCTGGTCTGGATCCATGATGCCGGAATTGCCCAACTATCTGACCTGAATCCGGATCAGGCAAATTTGGCAAAAGTCGTTGCTGTAGATCCGGATAGAGATTTAGCGTTACTGAAATTTGATCGGGGAGAATCTAAGTCCCCCAAAGTGACACTTGCATCTGCCAGCCCTGTTTCTATAGCAGATGATGTCTTTTCGATTGGACATCCTGAGGGATATATATGGTCATTTACCTATGGAGTGGTGAGCCAAATTAGGCCCAATTTTTCGTGGGCCTATCACAATAACAATGAATTTACTGCAGACGTGATTCAAACCCAAACGCCCATCAATCCAGGTAACTCTGGCGGACCCCTTTTCAATAAATCTGGACAATTAGTTGGAGTAAATTCCTTTAGTTATGAAGGTCAGGGATTGAATTTTGCAGTTCATATAAGCGAAATTAGAGATTTTTTATCTAGTTTTGAAAAGGGCAAGTATCGTGACCTCTCGAAGAATAAATCTAAGGAAAGTGATGAAGTAAACTGGGAACCTCTAGACCTTAATGATAATGGTGTTCCAGATGCATACCGAACCTCTACTAACAACGATGATTATTACGATGTTCTAATGATTGACGAAGATGAAAACGGTACTACTGATTTCTTTGCATTTGACACAAATCGTGATGGGAATATTGATATATATGTATTCGATGAAGATGACGTAGAAGGATTTGAGCATTTCTATTATGATTATGATGGAGATGGGGAAATTGACGAGCATGGAATTGATTTAGATGGGGATGGCAAACCTGAGTCACGCGATCCGTATAAAGGGTAATAATGTTAAATTAGCAGACATTTGATAGATCGCGGATTTTCCCTTTTAAAGATTATCGAGTAAATATGTTTTTTTCTACTATCATAAATAACAGGCCAAGATTGTTTAAGCAGTTATGCAACACATTTAGTATCCTTATGTTGCTCTGCACACAGGTTTTTTCTGGGACCACCTCCGATAAAGCTACGCTAGAATACAAAATAGAACTTCTCACAACCGATCTAGAGTATTGCGAATCAAAGGTAGTTAAACCAGAAGTATTATCATTGTTATCCGAATGTAACAAGCTTGAATATTTGGATGGGGCTGTTGAGTTGGTCGAAGAATATATTACCCAATCAATCTGTGCTGGAAAATCAGAAAATATTGACATCCTGGTTGAGGAATACTCAAGCTTGGTTGAGCAATCCGTAACCTATGGGATATCAGATAAGTGGTTTTACTTCAAATTTTTACAATTAGTGATTAGGGACTTCACTGAAGGTTTTCAATATGTTCAAGAGGAATTGGTCTCTCTGGCTAAAAGGAATGATCTAGCAATACATCCTCAAAATAAAATGGTTGCTCTGCTCTACTGCATAAGCAACGCTTCGGATGAAGAGATAAAGAAAGCTTTTACCATAATGATTAAAGAGTTGTCCTCATCGGACAGCATATCACAAAATACAAGATCATATGTTGAATATTGCCGTACAGAAGGAATTGTACAACTGAACGATGGTAATTTTGAGCAAGCTCTAGATTTATTTAACCAAGGTAAGCGGATCTTGGTGTTACAAGAATTAGATAAATTAAAACTCAGAAGGGAGCTTGATTTTTATCGGGCTGTTTGCACTTATCTAATCAATGGTGAAAGAGAGCAGGACTTGATAGAAATCCAAGTTTTGATTAATGAAATCCTTGATGATGAGTTTGGACTTTTAATGTCCACAGACATTACCAATTCTTTAATAAGAATATCTTATGATTTTGTGGATAACGACAGATACGAGATCGCAATTGATTATTTACAAAAATGTATTGAAAATTGGGACCAAAGTCTCGCAGCTTTGAGCGGTTGCATAGAGCCACTGATTGTGCATCCATACACCAGGGACAAATTCGGTATGTATCTTTCTGTTGAGCAATTCAAAATTGCTTATCCCTCAATGATTACTGAGACAATTGTTGAGCATATGAACAAGAGGGACGATGTTCAAGGTTGTATAGAATATTCCCTGAAACTACTAGAATACGCAAAAATTATGGGTGATGATAATTCAGCGGGTGAAACCTGCCTGGAATTATCAGCCCTCTACTTTGGAGCGGGAAATAAAAACCTATCTAGAAAGTACCTAAGTGAGGCAGAGAACTATTTACGATACCTATCAGAGGATGAGTTTATTGAATTTGCTCTAGGAATATCCTATGTGTTGATGAAGACGATCAATCTTGTCGATGAAAAATATTATTTAAGAAAATTAGATAATATTTTAACTACTGCCATCGATGTGGCAATAGATCAGGAGTATTTCCAGTTTCAATATGATTTGAATATCATGTTAGCAGATGGCTATAGACTAGCTAATCAAAGCCGTAAGAAACAGTATGAACTGCTGTCCAGAGCAGACTCAATCGCCACTGTAAATGCTGTCGATATTGATCGTGACATGCACGAACAATATATCGCTTTGCTAACAAGTGATCGACACGAATACGATAAAGCTAGAGAAATAATTCGAGATGATATTAATTATTATTTCAACGAAAATGACTATATCAATGCCTATCTAATGGGGGTCCGACCTTTTAGTATTTACATCTTTGGTAACACTTATGATCCAAATGACTACACTGAACTTATTAATTGGTTAGATCGCTTAGATGCAGCTTTGGGAGAAGATGAATTTTCTATAGCATTTGAGGTAGATAGATGGTATGCCCAGCTGCTCTATAATTATTCAAGGGATGACTATGAATCTGGTCTCACTATTATCCCGGAATATTTAAAGCGCAAAGGGCATATACTTGAGCTCAACACTCCATTAGTAACAACATCATACATTGACTTAGGTAAATCTCTTTTAAATCACGCCTCGTTTGGGACCGATACATCAGCTTTTAATAATTTATTGCCTGCTATAGAAAATTTACAATGGGAATATGGCAATGATATTTGGGGAGACGCCTGGTTTATTCAATTTGTGGATAGTCAAAAGGGTAAATTTAATGAGCCCCTATACCTCAAGTATATTGAAAGGATACTCTCATATCCATTGTCTACCCTCAGGGTTGAAGAAAAGATTGGGTATGCGAATGTGCTATTAAATATTTTTGGTGACAGAACAGAATCCCTAAGGATTTATGAAGAGGCTCTTCAAGAAGCGAAACAACTGAATAACCAAGAATTGGAAATGGAAATTCTTGGGGAATTAGCTATAAGATATATCCAAAATCGACAACCTGGATTAGCAATGCGTAGATATGAGGAAAACTACAATCTTGCAAAAAACATAGGGGATGATGTTCAATTATCGATCACCATCTTAAATATGTTGGACAATGGCTTATATAGAGATAGAGATCAGTATTTCGCATATTCAAAAGAGTATTACGAATTAGGTAATAAATTAGGTGATTACACAACAATGTTGCAGGCGATTGGCTTCCTGCTGCACTATTATCAAAGTGTTAGTAATTATGATAGTGCATTGGTGTACATGGTTGCAGGTACTTCATTGAAGGACTCAGTCATATTCAACGTGTCGGAATTAAGGTATCTCAAGTTCGTTGAAAATTGCTTCACGTTAATAAACAATGATCTCTCTGGTTCCATAGTCACACCGATGGTTGAATATATGATGAATGGGCAAGAAATTCAGGATCCGAGAATAAGGCGTATTTATGATGAGCTGGTTTACTTGAAAGACTATGATTTAGGCTCACTGGATCCAGCTTTAATTGCCCAATACCCATTTATTTATCTTCAGGTTCTCAATGCCTCGCATCGAATGAATCAATTCTGGGATAATCACTTCCTGGAAACTTCTGACTTTAATAGAAAATTAGATTTCCTGCTTAGTCTGGATAAGAGAAATGAAGAGTGGGGCAAGATTAATGCGCTGTGGAGTATCGACAAAAGGATTAAGGATCTAGAGGAATACCCTGGAAGTAATAGATACTATGGATTTGGTTTCCGTTATGATTATTCGGAAGAAGCTGGTGGCCTCCTAATTAAGAGTATAGAGTATAATTCTCCATGTAAAAATCTCCTGTTTCCTGGTGATGTTATTCTGCTTGATTTTGAAGGTGATGTTTCTCAGGATCAAGTAATCGATTTCCTTAAAAATAAGGTTTATGAATCTAAAACTGCCACCAAATCAGCAAGCTCGTTGAGGATAGTTAGGAACCATGTTGATACGCTTGAAGTGGAGGTAAAAGCAGATTATATACAACCAAATCCCTATGCAGAGGAGCCAATAGCAGAGATCTCTTACTTACTAAATACTTTCTGGGAAGTATCTGATAATTTACTAGACTCAGCTCAAAATCTTCATTCATATGAAGGATTTGCTTCAACATACCGTGATTTTCTAATTTACTATCCTTCAAGGTTCGTCTACACGAATCAAATGGCTTTCCCTGATTCTGAAGTGATAAAAATATTGGAAAGATACGAGACGATTTCCACATACAATTTTCTTACTGAAGCGATTCAACACAAATCGAATCTAAGAAGTAATCCGCTTCTAATTTCCGAATACCAAAAATACTCGAAGAGAATCAGTGAGGTTCAGGAGGAAATGCAAAATAGCAACTTACGCCCAATAGAGCTTGACGTCCTGGAGAGAAAGAGAAAAAAAGCTTATAGCCAGCTTGAGTATTTTGAGAGATACTTACTGGAAAATAATAACTCAATGGATGATAGAGTAACATTTTCTTTTGATGAGGATCAGTCTGTCTTTAGTGACTTCTCCATGGTTATAAGATTTTGCTCTTCCCCCTATCTGAGCAATGGGTATTTCACTTGGAACCCTAATTCCAGTGAGGTTGTGTTTAAATACTCAAGTTCGGAAAAAGATGTTAGCACACAAATAAAGATTGTGAATAACCTAACATCCTATTCTCATCAAATGCAAAATAGTGAAACGAGGTTAAACCAAGAGTTGGTATTGCTAACGGAAAAGATTTTCGGAAATCATCTGATTCTTCCCGATGAAATTAAAAGTAAGGATTATACCTGGCTAATTATCCCCGATCAATCAACTCACCAAATCCCTTTTGAGATGCTTCAATTTCGTTTTCGCTCTGACTCCACCGCATATCACTATTTGGGTGAATACATCAATATTGATTACGCACCATCTTTAAGCTCCTTTGTCCATTTTTCAAATGAATCTAACAGATCGGAAGACGTTAATGCTGCGCTTATAATAGCCGCAAACCCTAACACCCAAGAAGCCACAAATTATGCTTCTAATTTATTCGCTTTGAGGTCAGAAATGGGAAACCTAAAGTTTGTTGATGATGAAATTGAAAAAATCAGCAAGACTTTTAGAAAATCTAAACTGTTCAGGAAGAAAATCAAAGTCAAGGCGATGAACTCAGAGGTAACCAGCGAAAAGGCATTCAAAGGTCTATCACTTAAGGACTATAAGTACATACATATTGCCGCACATGGTGTTCATGATGATGCAAACCCCAAATATTCTGGGCTACTTCTTGGACGTGAGCCTAATGGCTCGGAAGATGGTATTTTACAAGCTCACGAAATTTTTCCACGGGATCTAAATGCCGATATTGTCACACTCTCATCTTGTTTCTCCGGGTTCGGTGAAATTGATCCTTCCGAAGGTAACTTAGGTATTTATAGATCATTCATGATTGCCGGTTCTAAAAGTGTAATAATTAGTCTCTGGAACGTAGAGGACGAGTCCACATCAATACTCTTTAGTAAATTTTATGAATATTTGAAGCAAGGAGATTCCAAAGCAAAATCTTTGAGAAAAGCCAAGATGTATTTAAAAAATGAAACCTCATTTTCCCACCCATTCTATTGGGCACCGTTTGTACTCATGGGAGAATCATAATACTTTCCTCTCCACAGGCTGTTCCCCGGTGGGGCTCTCTTACACACGTGGACTTACAGAAATTGTAACATCAACCATTTGAAAAGCCGTATCTACTTCAGTAGAATCAATGTGCTCCAGGGGATATTTAGTCTTTTCAAATCCACTGAATATCAGCGCATTAGGGGAAATGTGTCTAAATACTGCAAGAAAGTACCCATTTGGTCAGCAGTTTGGTGATGCATTTTGGGCAATACTGCAGGAAACCGATCAATCCTTATAGTCTCAAAAACGCCAAAAGCCGAGATTAATGAGACTTTGATTTAGAGATGAGTTTTGAGACACGGTTTATTGACTTCAAACGGTGTTATGAAATGCTCGAATTGGAGTCTCAGAAACCGAGATTATTGAGACAGTAGAATTCCTAATAGGGGTCTTTAAAATCTCTCTATTATGCAGAGGATATAGGTATAAAGAATTATTCACATATGACCATTTTGAGCCCGGCCCATGCTTCTTGAGAAACCTTCAAGAATTGGTTAGGTCAATAGTTTAGCTATCTGCTTTGACAATATCTTCAATATTGCTATTAAAAGGCTCAAGTAGAGTAGATAATTGCTCATCATCCCCAGAGGCAATTCGTAAATTTACATAGTGACCACTAGATTTGTAGCTACAGTCTTTCCCCAATTTATAGAGATGAATCTTGATTTTGAAATCACCTGGTCGGATGATCACACGATCTTCACTAATTACTACTCCCCATCCCATTAAACCATATACCAAATCATCGGGTTGATGAACATTATCTATTTGAGAATTCAAATAGGATTGAAAGTTGAGGCTTAAATGACGCTCAACCTTTGAGAGTTGCATTCTCAGTGCAGGTAGATCACTTCTAATCCATTTGCTTGCTTCTGGATAACTATTTAAGTGAAGTAACCGGGAAATATTTTCGGCTTCTGCATTTCGGAGTAAGCATTGATTATCCGCAATACGTTTTGCCTGTATTGTCTTAACTATGCCCTCATTCGTAGAGTTCCACTTAAGTAGATCAAGTATGGTTAGCAATATCACCCAAAGTTTGCCATCACTTAAAGAGTTTGACGATCGGTTTCCTTCTTCCTGATCTCGCAACAATAGGTAGTCCAACACCATAATATCATTTTCACCAACCCGATATGTAAAGAGATGATTGATAGATTTGAGAAACCAATCACGTGCTTCTGTATCTTCGATGAATTCACGTTCAATCCCGCGTATAAATATTAATAAAATGTATGACAAAGCCTGGAAGTAGAGCCTTGTGGACATATTCTCAAGGTTCTCGGGATCAATTAATTTATTAAGAAATCCATCTATATGACTACGGAACTTGGTGTTGAATTTGTGTTTCTGCTTGTCCGTAAGTTTTTCCATGGATTTATCAAGATCGTCATTTTCAATGGTCTGAGCAATCTCCACTGAATCATTGGCAATATCTTCTTCTTCTGGTTCAATAATGACAGCAGATTCGTCATCTATATTCTCGGCAATTTCTGTTTTATCGCCAAAGAATGCTTTCATTATGCTATTAAAGGAAAGTGAACTGGAAGAATGCTCATTCATTTGGATGATTATTGACGAATGATCTTCATTACCAATCTTGACAAATAGATCATCGATAGTGAATGGTGGTGCTTGGACACTCGGAGTTTTACTTTTTGTATCCTTCTCCTCGCTCCTAGCGTTTTTACCCAGGTGCTCCTTGTTTTCTCTGCCGATACCCATAATATTATTGAATGCCTGATTAATAGAGTTTAGGGCATTTGTGATATCAGAAGTTTTAGTGGATTTCGTGAAACTTTCAATTGCTGCATAGCTACCGGCAATATGTTCTTGATCAAGTAGACTGTTTGAGTCATTTACCCAATGCTGGAGTTCAATCAATTCACCGCCTATGCTTACATTGAGCGTTACGAATTTTGAACCAGCAGTTGTTTTTAATCTGTAATTATTACACACCCAAACATTCTGATTATTTGGATCTGGAAATAATTGTACAAACTCATCTAGCTGAAACATGCTTACTTCAGCCTGCTCAGGCAATTCATCTTCAAACTGAACCTGAATTCGATTGTCTTCACTTTCCCAGCTAATGCGCTGAACGCAGACTTTGGGCGTGGAGGGGTAGGAATAGTCCTTCAGCTTCAATGGCTTTTCTAGATCAACTCCTTTAATCGTGTTCTCTGGAATTCTTGCCAGAATTGGTCTTACGATCGATTCATCAGCTGGGTCGAAAATAACAACCGCCTCAACATTCTTCCTTTTCCCTCTAGAATGGGTCCATGCGGAACCGGAGCAATTAGCCGAACCCACGAGTAATATTTTATCTAGCTCTCCCTCAAAATAATACATCTTTGCATGGTAAAAATCATGAGTGGTGATGGGGGCAATCGATAATATGCTATCTAAATCATCATAAGTATCTCGATGAAAATCGATGTTTTCTGGATTTGCAACTAAAGTACAGTTTACGACACCAAGATTATCGCGGCACCAGATTATGAAATCTGCCCCAGAGTCGGTTGAGCCAGTGAACACAGTTAGTCGGTCATATTGGCGTCGTCCCAGATATTCTCGCAGATCATCACAGAGTGGGTGATCCAGCTGGGTTATAAAGAAACCGGGAACTTGCTCATGATCCGATTTTGAATACCAATCAAGATCTTCGACTCTTCTTCTAATCCGTTTTAAGGACCCTTTAGGTAAATAAGTTTCCAACGAAGTCAGTATATAATTCATCATTCCGGAATTATGAGGTGAGCTAGTATCTAAATGCCATGAAGTGAATATCTCTTCGTTGGATCTCCAGCCGCCGTTTGTAAGATTTCCAGAACCGACCGCAATTTGGACTCCATCCTTACCAGCTCGCATGATGATCTTTGGATGAAAGGCTCCATTAACTCTGACGGGTTCAACCACATAGCTTGATCCCATTTCTTTAATTTGATCTTCTCGATTCTTGATCGCTTCATCGATTTGATTCGTGTCAGCAAGAACGTAGATAGTAGTTGCACCACCCTTTTGTAATGCAGGCAAGACCGTTCGCTCGAAGAATAGAAAATCTATGGCGTATGTAGAAAGTAGAACGATGGGGTAGTTGCCTTCTTCACAGAATATTCTTAGGTCCATTTACTTGCCCCCCTGGCAATATTTCAAGGTGGAAAGACATCGGTCGAGCTCGAGGAGGCCGTTAGAAGTGATTCCATTCTCAGAGATTAAATCTAATTGAGAAAGCCAACCTACTGCCTGTGATATTCTGGCATCGGTTCGACTTCCAGTATAGATCTCTTTAAATTGCCAAAAAGCACCATCCACATGGATGACGGTAATATCTTTCTTTGGATCATTCGCCATTCTACTCCACGCTATCCGCGTGTGTTGATCAACTGTCGTCTGGATTAGTTGTTTGACGACCTCGTGGTAAGGGGGATTCTCATTTTTCCACTTAGCCAAAGAGGGATTAATCCTCTCATTTAAACCAAGCCGGGCATTACCATATCTAGATAAATTATCAATAAAGGGATGTGTGTGTCCTTGTTTCAAACGAAGCTCGGTAATCATCCATAATATAGGAAGGACTGCGACCTTCTCGGGCCCCGCTGTTTTGAAATACTCCAGTAACCGGGCCTCAGATAGCTCAGGCTTATCCCACCTGTTGAAAAGGCTATCTGTAGCCACTATAACTATCTGATTAGTTAATCTCTCGAATACAGTATTGAACTCTAGTCCTTCATAATCTTCTCCATCATGTAAAACACCGAAATCTATAAGGGTGGATTCAATAGAGGTCTGATCTTCAACAATTTTGTCAATAACCATTGCGGCGTGTGCTTGTATGGAGGCTACTCGCTTAATCTCGCGAATAATCAATTCTAATACCTTTTCATGTGCAAAGGCCAAAGTGTCTCTAATGAGAAAAGCTAGCCACCCATCTAGAATTTCTTGTGGAATGTCAGGGTTATCTATTTTTGGAGATGAAGCAATTTTAAGTAAATCATCTTCAATAGGAGGGCGCTCTAAATCTTTTGCAAGAGCAAGTAACGCTGTATAGGTAGCCAGGCGGTAATATTCACTCTTTTGAAATGTTGGGCTCAATTTCAGATCCGGCAAGAGCACCCGAGTAAGTTGCTGCCGCTCGTTTTCCGGAATCCTATATAACGAAAACACCTCTCCCAATTCAATGATTTCTTCAAAAGATATTGAGTCGGGCTCTCCAGTTTGAATTATCCTTCTGACAAATGAACACTCCTTCAAGGTATTGAATATCAATGCACTTAATGGACCACCAGAATGTTGGGTGAGAGGAGTAATGGGTGAATGGGAATCTGAAGCATATATACCTAATTGTGTAGAGATGTTGGAATATATAGTTACGGCTGTTTGAGATTTGACTAACTTTTCAAGCCGGATCACAGGTTCGGCAGCTTTAATAATCTCAAGCGCTTTTGTGGCACCTATAACACCTGTCTTTTCAGGATCGGTATATTTCATCCCTAGTGCAAATGCAGCTTCAATTTTGTCTGCAAACCTACGGAATGCTGCCTCTGAGTTTGGAAGTTCACACTTGGCATACAGATAAACAATAAATACCCTTAAACTCAAATACCTAATCTGAGGAGTAATTGTGATAATGCCATTAAGACACAAATTACCGATCGTTTGAGTGGGATTCCTCAAACCTAGAATATCATACTTTCGGGCTTTTAATGCCTTAGACTCAACCCAAGTTGGAGCGGAAAAATATGCTTGTGCCAATAGTAAACCCCCAATAATATCATTACAAGTCTAGCTAAACCGAAGTGTCAACAGTTTAACTGATAAATATTTCTGTCGAAGCTTTATTCCCGGACAGAAATAATGAATTGGGATTTATCGTTTACTGTGATCTGTACGCTCTAATTAATTCTCAATCAGAACCCAAGTATTGTCTGCTGTATCCTTGCAAAGGATGTCCGCACGAAACGGTCCCACATCCTTCTCCTGTGCTTCAACTTGCAAATCAAGTCCAATGGTGTCTCCAAGAAGAGATATATTTTCATCCTCAGCAAGCCAGGGTGTGAAATCAGAAGCTTCTGATTTGAATTTTTTTCTTAGTTCAACATGCTCTAAGCGTGAAAGGTTTGGGATTGTCATAATAGTCTCCCCAATCTAATTGATGTTTCTAAAAATAGGTTCTAAAGCTGAAGACACAAGGAGTCTGTTTGGGTACACTATTGTTAATTATGGCTCGCACGTTAACTTGCTTGAGCAAAACTAATCTCATTCTGGGGGACCCAACCATATCTCTGTTAGTTTTTTTACAAAGGGACAACGATCACCATCCTCAATGGAGGAATAATTATGCTCTTTGAACAAGCATTCTATTATTTACCAGAAATAATGGCAGGCGCTAATTATCCAGCTCAAGATTATGAGGGAGGAATTGTAGGCGCTTACACAATGGCTTTATTGCAGGCTCTAAATGGAAGAAATATTAATAACCCAATTTCACGGATTAAGCTTGAGCATCCTTTCCGATCAATAGCACCCTTCTTCTATGGACCGACAGGAAAGCGTCGCTATTTACGAGCTGACTTACATTTAAATATTGGAAAAATTGGAGCAGGCAGTAAACGACTTGCCGCATATGGATGGAAACATAGTAATTGGCTTGAAGCAAAATACTTCAGAGCCTTTGATAGTGCCGGAGCTGCGGTTGCTTCAAAAAGTCAAGCTAAAAACACTGCATCTTTGCTGGCTGACCTGCTTCGACTTACTTGTCTTGTTCCTCTTGAGCAAGTCAAAGGCAAGTCAATTTCTGGTAGATACTTACTCCATGTGTACACAAAAGAAATCTCAGACCATATTAGAGAGCGTAATATTGGTGGGAAAAGACAAATCAGACCATGGGTAAAAGCAATTACCGAACCTGGACGAAATAATTTGGCCACGTTTTCTATTAGTAACGAAACCAAGTCAGTCTTGAAGGAAATTGGGGACCCCTTGAAAGATGTTGAGATCCAACTTACGTCAAGCAATCTCGTAATTACTCCTGATTTCAACATTCCAAACTCAGCAAACATAATGTGCGTACTTTCAAGAATAGTTGACTTCCAGATTACTTATAATAAGTATACATGGGAGCTAAGGGCAGATGGAACCTCATCTGAATCACATACCACATCGTATGAAAAGATCAGTAAATTTGTAGCTAAAAATATTGGTCTGAAAGGAAAAACTGAGGAACAAAAACCAATTGATGTGTGGACGGCGGAACCGGGGTAAAGGCACCCCCTCTAATAACTTATTTTAGAACAACATTTACGTGATGTATAAGGGAATTCATGACAAACAAAGAACTCGAAGATTATTTATGGGGCGCAGCAAACATTCTTAGAGGAATGATTGATGCGGCTGACTTCAAACAATACATTTTTCCACTACTATTTTTCAAGAGGGTTTCCGATATCTGGGATGAAGAATACCAGGAAGCATTAGATCTTGCTGATGGTGATCTGGATTATGCGAATTATCGAGAAAACCACCGTTTCCAAATTCCTGATGGATGCCATTGGGGTGATATTAGAGTTACGTCTACCGACATCGGAAAGAAACTTCAAAACGCATTGCACGAAATTGAGAAAGCCAATTTCGAATTGCTGCATGATGTTTTTGGTGATGCCCAATGGACCAACAAGCGCAGGTTAAGTGACGAAAAACTCATTGACCTGATTGAGCATTTCTCTGAAATGAATTTGACGGTTAAAAGTGTACCTCATGATTTGATGGGTGACGGTTACGAATACCTGATTAACAAGTTTGCAGATGATAGTGGTCATACGGCAGCCGAGTTTTACACTAATCGAACAGTAGTTGAATTGATGACTCGTATTACCGACCCGCAACCAGGAGAAAGTGTGTATGACCCGACTTGTGGGTCTGGAGGTATTCTACTGAACTCAGCTCTGTATCTGAAAAAACAAGGCAAGGAATACCGAAACCTAAAATTATACGGACAAGAACTCAACTTGATTACATCAGCTATTGCACGGATGAACATGTTCATGCATGCGATTGACGAATTCCTGATTGTACAAGGTGATACCTTAGACCAACCGCAGATATTAGAAAACGATGAACTCAAGCAGTTTGACGTAGTAATGGCGAATCCACCCTACTCTATAAAACGGTGGAGCCAAGTCAAGTTCATGAATGACCCTTTTGGTAGGAATATTTGGGGAACACCACCACAAGGTTGCGCTGATTATGGATTCCAGCAGCACATAATTAAAAGTCTAAAGCCAGATACAGGCCGCAGTGTTTCTCTTTGGCCTCATGGAGTCTTGTTTCGAGATTCTGAAGCTTCCATGAGAAAAAAGATGATTGAAGAAGATCTGGTGGATGCTGTTATCGGCTTAGGTAAAAACCTATTCTATAACAGTAGTATGGAAAGTTGCCTTTTGGTGTGCAACATGAATAAGCCAAAAGAACGAAAAGGGAAGGTCATTTTTATTGATGGGAAAGACGAAATCCGTCTTGAAAGAAGTACAGCTTATTTGAAAGATGAGCATATCAAGAGAATGGCTGATGCCTACTGGAACTATAAAGATGAAGATGGGTTTGCGGCAGTTGTTAAATCAAAGTATTTACTAACAGATAACAACGGAAATTTAAGTATTCAGTTATATGTGAAGGCAGAAAGCACGAACTCTGCTCATAGTGTCCAAGATTTGCTTACAACTATCCACGATAATAGAAACTCATTGGAAGTTGGATATAACAAGCTGAACTCAAAACTTAAAGAACTTGGAATAGAAATTTCATGAACCAAAAGGAGTTAGAAGACTATATTTTAAAAGCAGCTAACACCTTACGTGGGATGGCTGAATCAGCTGATGTGAAGCAGTTCATATTTCCGTTGCTGTTCTACAAACGTATTTCAGATGTTTGGGGTGAAGAATTCGAAGAAGCTTTAGAGCTATTCGACAGTGATTTGGATGCCGCCAAAATGCTTGAGAACTACCGGTTTCAAATACCCAATGGGTGTCATTGGAAAGATATTCGGGCAACCTCCACAGATATTGGAAACAAAATCCGAAAATCTTTTCGAGAAATCGAAAATACCAATTTCGAACTATTACATGGGGTTTTTGGAAATGCTCAATGGACAAATAAAAGCCTTTTAAGTGATGCCAAATTAATTGACCTCATAGAGCAACTATCTGTAGTTACGCTTTCAAAAGATAATATTTCAGATGATGCGATTGGTGCGGGGTTTGAATTTCTTGTGAAAGAATTCGCTAAAGACACTGGTCATACAGCAGCCGATTTTTATACCAACAGAACGGTTATTGATCTTGTGTTAGAGTTGGCTGATCCACAGCCGGGTGAAAGCGTTTACGATCCAGCCTGCGGTTCTGGTGGGTTTTTGCTAAAAACAGCACTACACCTGAAAAATAAAGGGAAAGAATACCGTAATCTGAAGTTGTTTGGACAAGAACTGAAGGTATTTACAACTTCAGTGGCACGTATCAATATGTTCATGCATGGTATTGATGAGTTCACTTTAGCCTCAGGGAACACCGTAGACCAGCCGCAAATATTAGAAGACGATCAAATTAAAGAGTTTGATGTGGTCATGTCTAATCCAGAATTTACTGTCACGAACTGGAGTCAAGCTCAATTTACAAATGATCCTTATGGAAGGAATACCTTAGGAACACCTCCACAAGGGAATGCCGACTATGCTTTTCAGCAACATATACTAAAAAGTCTGCATCCAAGAAGTGGGAGAAGTATAACGGTCTTGCCTCACGGGGTGCTCTTTAGAGATGCAGAACAAGAGATGCGAAAAAACATGATCAAGCAAGACTTGGTTGAGGCGGTGATAGGATTAGGGAAAAACCTATTCTTTGGTTCAGGTATGGAATGTTGCCTTGTCGTTTGTCGTAAAAACAAACCGCTTGATCGCAAAGGGAAGATACTCTTCATTGATGGTAAAAACGAGATCAAGCTGGAACGAAGTGATGCATATCTTAAAGAAGAGCATATCAATAAACTGGCTGGATCATACCATGACTTTCAGGACGTTGAGGGCTTTGCCAAGGTTTTAGAGACAACAGAAATTCTCGAAAAGAATCAAGGCAATCTTAGTATCCAGCTTTATGTAAAGTCACAAGGAGAGACTTCAACCGATTCTGTTGAAGACCTTCTTACAAGAACAATTCATAATCAAGATTCAATACAACAAGGCTTTGACACTTTATTGAATAAACTTAATGACTTAGGAATACCGGCTGTATGAAATTGAAGAAAGGGGATTGGAAGGACGTTGAATATGGGCAGTTGGTTGACCATATAGAAATAAACGAACGTGATCCTGAAAAGAGAGCTAATGCAAAATATGTTAGTGTTGAGCATTTAGAAACACTGGATTTGCGCGTTAAAGGTGTCGCCACAGAAGAACAGCCAACATTTTCAAGAACTTTTAAGAAAGGTCAAATCCTATTTGCTAAAAGAAGAGCTTATCAGAAAAAAGTGGCTATTGCCGATTTCGATGGTATTTGTTCCCCCCATTTATGGGCTCTTGAAACCAATGGAGAATTACTTCAAGGATTATTGCCATTCATAATGCAAAGAGATGCATTCTATGAATATGTGAATGCTAATTCAGCAGGCACAATGTCAACTTATTTAAAGTGGCCTGCACTTTCCAAATACCAATTCAAACTCCCACCAAAAGACGAGCAAGAAAAAATTCTTAGTCTGTTTCTAACACTCGAAAAGCAAATTGATCAAACCGAAGAGCAGGAGAAGAATTTAATTGCACTACGCACAAAAATGACTACCGAACTTGTCTGTAGAGAGGCTCAATTGGGCAACCTTTTAAATATAAATAACTGCAAACCTTCTACACTTGGGGCAATCGCCAAAGAAATAAGAAAAAACACAAAAACACCAATTGATGAAGGCCTTGAACGCTTTGTAGGTTTGGAACATATCGAACCAGGAAGCTTGAAAATCCAAGGATGGGGTAACATTGCAGATGGAACAACGTTTACCAAAATGTTCAAGATTGGTGATGTATTATTTGGAAGAAGACGAGCATACCTGAAAAAAGCAGCTCATGCAGACTTTGCTGGATTATGTTCAGGGGATATTACAGTGTTGAGAGCAGATCCAAAACTTATTCTCTCAGATTTACTCCCTTATTATCTATCTGCTGATCCAGTTTTCGAATATGCAGTTAGTAATTCGGCTGGTTCCTTAAGCCCAAGAGCCAAATGGCGGGATTTATCGAAATACGATATCTCACTTCCTGATTTAAAAGTGCAAGACAAAATATTGGAGACGTTTCAATTACTCGATGCAAATATTACTCTCAATAAAGAACAACAGTCAACTTTAAAAAAACTCAAACACCAATTGTTGGATGGAATACTAGGATAATGGGATTTAATGAACTCAATAGCGTAGAACACTTTTTTGTACATCGGCTTACTGGTGTCAATCTGAATGAAGCTAAATCAGGTAATGCAGTCGAAGAGCCTATTCCTGCTTATGATGCCGTGAGGTGGCGTTATGTACCAAGTGAATTATTAAAGCGGGACATCACAGAAGTCCTACTTGAAAAAGAGTTGAAAGAATCGCTTTGCAGATTAAACCCTGACATCAATAGTAATCCTGAGAATGCAGATGAAGTCATTCGGAAACTACGTGCTATTCTAATTACTGTAGCCAATGTTGGTCTTGTGCGAGCCAATGAAGAATTTGCTAAATGGTTGCGAAACGAACATTCATTACCCTTTGGTAAAAACGGAGAACACGTCAAAGTTAAATTGATTGACTACAAAGAATTGAAGAATAACTCCTTTATTCTGACCAATCAGTTTAAAGTTCATACCCGAGAAACCAAGATACCTGATGTAGTGATGTTCATCAATGGGGTTCCTGTCGTAGTTGGAGAATTGAAAACAGCTGTTCGGCCAGCAATAAGTTGGTACGATGGCGCTCATGAAGTGCATGACATTTACGAAAATGCGGTACCGCAACTTTTCGTACCAAACATTCTGTCTTTTGCCTCTGAAGGCAAAGAGTTGTTTATTGGCGCAGTAAGAACACCATTAGAATTTTGGGCTCCATGGCGTATTGAAGACCAAAAAGACGAATTGCATCATTTTGCTGGATTACAAGATGTAGCGCATCAACTGACACATTTGCTCAGACCTTCAACCCTTTTGGATATTCTGCGATACTATTCGGTTTACGGCACGAATAGCTCCAAGAAGAAAATCAAAATAGTATGTCGTTTCCAACAGTACGAAGGGGCAAATACCTTAGTGCAAAGAGTGTTAGAGGGCAAAATCAAGAAAGGATTGATTTGGCATTTCCAAGGCTCAGGAAAATCTTTACTTATGCTATTTGCAGCTCGAAAACTCCGAAAACAGGCCGATCTTGGTAATCCAACCGTTTTAATTGTGGTTGACAGAACAGACCTTGATTCTCAAATAACCAAAGAATTTGGCTCGGCTGATGTTTCCAATTTCATTACCACAGATAGCATCAAAGAACTGAATAGTCTTCTTGAAAAAGACACTCGGAAAATCATCATTACCATGATTCATAAGTTTAGAGACGCATACCCGAATATGAATGAACGAGAAAATATCATCGTCATGGTTGATGAAGCTCACAGAACGCAAGAAGGAAACTTGGGGCGCACTATGAGAGCCGCTTTGCCAAATGCCTTTCTATTTGGTTTAACTGGTACACCGATAAACAAAGCAGATAAAAACACATTTTGGGCTTTTGGTGCGGAAGAAGATGAAGGTGGTTATATGAGTCGCTACACCTTTCAAGACAGTCTTCGGGATAAAGCCACATTACCACTTCACTTCGAACCAAGACTTCCAAATTATCACATTGAAAAAGAGGCCTTGAATACTGCTTTTGAGGAAATGGCCAATGATTTAAGCGAAGAAGATCGCAATAAATTGAGTCAGAAAGCGGCTAAAATGAATGTGTTTCTCAAAGCCCCTGAAAGAGTTCGAACTATCATTGAAGATATCGTAGAACATTACGAAAAGCATGTTGCTCCAGAAGGTTTTAAGGCCATGATTGTTACTCCTGACAGACGGGCTTGTATTCAGTATAAAGAAACTTTAGATCAACTGATGCCAGAGAATAGCAGTAAAGTTGTTATTAGCACTTCTGCCAATGATGATTTTGACTTTAAACAAAAATGGGGTGTCGATAAAGACAAACAAGAAAAGATCGTTGAAGCATTTAATGACCCAAATTCTGCATTGAAATTCATCATCGTTACCGCCAAGCTTTTAACGGGCTTTGACTCTCCTGTTTTGCAGACTATGTACTTGGACAAATCGCTAAAAGACCATACACTTTTACAGGCCATTTGTCGTACCAACAGGTTATTCCCAAATAAGACCTTTGGTAGGATTGTAGACTACTTTGGTGTATTTGACGATACAGCCCAGGCACTTGCTTTTGATGAAGAAACCGTTAAAACGGTAATCACCAATCTTCAGGAACTGAGAGATAAACTTCCAGAATACATGGAAAAATGTTTGGCTCATTTTGACGGAGTTGACAGAACCAAAGAAGGCTTTGAAGGTTTGGAGGCTGCTCAAAATGCGATTGGGAATAATGAAAAACGAGATACCTTTGCAAAAGATTTTTCGGTACTTTCCAAATTATGGGAAGCATTAAGCCCTGACGCAGTATTGAACCTATATCAGAAAGATTATAAATGGCTATCTCAGGTTTACACTTCAGTTAAACCACCATCAGACGAAAATGGTCGATTGCTGTGGCATGCACTTGGAGCCCAAACAACTGCTTTAATTCACGAGCACATTCATGTAGCTGACATCAATCACGACATGGAGGAAATGGTGTTAGATGCAGACGTGATTGAAAACCTGATGAATAAGAAGAATCCGAAGGAAGCGGAACGCATCGTGAAGATTCTAATTGGTCGCTTCAAAAAGAATACCGGCAACCCAAAACTCAAAGCGCTTGGCGAGAGACTTGAGGAATTGCGTGATAAAGCAGAGCAAGGGTTGATAAGTAGTGTTGAATTCATCAAGCAATTATGTGAATTAGCAAAAGACACCTTGAGAGCCGAAAGAGAAATAATATCAGAACAAGAACAAAAATCGGCTAAATCTGCACTATCTGAATTGTTCCTTGAAATGAGAACAGATCAGACCCCAGCCGTAGTTGAGAGGATCGTTAACGATATTGATGAAATAGTAAAAATTGTACGATATGAAGGTTGGCAATCAACCGTCACTGGTGAAAGACTTGTTCAGAAATCACTTAGAAAAACATTACTAAAATACCAACTGCATAAAGAGGAAGATCTTTTTAGCCGAGCTTACGAGTATATCAAAGCATATTATTGATAATTATGATACAACCTCTGGTCAATTCTTAAAAATATCTCCACATCTAAAACTGCAATGTTTGGCATGTGTACCAATTTGTTTATTTCTAAGAAATCCACAAAACTATTAACCCACTTATTAAGAGTAAGATTCCTTATCTGATATTAAACTGATTTGATCTAATAATTCTTAAAGAACCACCCCGCGCCTAAGAACCCACTTGGGCGTTTTCACATCAACTAAAACAAACAGAAAGGAGCCAGATATGAATATTGGCTATGCTCGCGTATCGACTGCGGATCAGAACCTTGATCTACAAAATGATGCCCTAAAAGCTGCCGGCTGTGAGAATATCTATACCGACAAGATGAGTGGCGCGAAAACAGAAAGACCCGGTTTGGAGAAGATCATGTCCTTCATCCGCAAAGGCGACACCCTCGTTGTCTGGAAACTGGATAGACTGGGCAGATCGCTTAAACACCTAATCCAGGTCATGAATCAACTTGAAGAAAGAGGCATCTACTTCAAAAGTGTTCAGGAGAGCCTGGATACTTCAACACCCGGTGGGAAACTCATCTTCCATGTGTTCGGCGCGTTGGCGGAGTTTGAGCGCGATATCATCAAAGAGCGGACTCTTGCAGGACTTGCAGCCGCTAGAGCACGCGGAAGGGTGGGGGGCCGACCCAGGAAACTTTCAAATAAGCAGGTGGAGATGGCAAAGAATCTTATGAAGGATATCAGCATTCCTGTTACTGAGATATGTGAGACATTGGGGGTGTCGAAGGCTACTCTTTACAGATATGTTAAGTAGATTAGCAAAATTGGATCACATATGTGAATTCCTCATCACGGTGTGATGTTTGCTGCTTAAAAATTACTCAGTCTAACTATTTTATTTTCAACTAAATCCTTGAGAGGGAAGCCAGAAAGGAATTAATAAGACCATAGTTGATCAGCACAAATTAATATTTGAAATTAATCAGAAGGTAGATGATATGGAAAAACGATCTAAAAAACAGGAACTGATACCACATTTTACACCCACTCGTATTTATTGTCATGAAGCAGCAAAAGACTTTCCAGTTACAAATAGAATTAATAAGTATTGGACAAATGTCGAAAAATCCGTGTACTCGAGCAAATCTGAATTAGATGAAATAGAGTTTTTACCCAATACGGGATCAGGCGGACTTTTCGGTGTAGCTAAGCACAATCATAATGCTGGAAGATCCATTCTTGTAATAAAGAAGGATCCTGGTCAGATTGTAGTCCAGGAACCTGCACGAGAGGGTGTAGTTTCTATGAATGTTTATCGCGAAAACAATGGTCAAGTCTTTGACGTAAAACTTGGTTCAAATTGTTCATTCCGATGTCACTACTGTTATCTATATGGGGCACATCCAAAAAATGTAGAATTATCAGTTTACGTGAATACAAATTTGATGAAA
>Ga0233431_1002517_pt1 | contig 25343 bp, 19 predicted proteins | sample SI_118_April2016_FD_179867 | JGI IMG/M metagenome (GOLD analysis project Ga0233431, IMG submission 179867) | Seawater microbial communities from Saanich Inlet, British Columbia, Canada - SI_118_April2016_200_MG | ecosystem: Environmental > Aquatic > Marine > Inlet | place: Canada: British...
CCCTCGCTGTGGTTTACCCATTTTTAATTTTTATCTGCCTCCCCATCTATAAGCGGGCCTACCGGTGCCTTCGGTATGAGCGTCGTCTGAATGTGGATTTCCTCGACGCCAGCGCCCTCACGGTGGGGATGTTGACCGGGGATGTCATCAACGCGTCGCTCATGGTGATGCTCATCCACCTGGGCGACTATATCCGGGATCTCACCGCTGCCAGTTCCCAGCGGACCATTCGAAAGCTGCTTGACTTCCAGGAAAACTATGCCTGGGTTCTGAGGGACGGGGTGGAAGTTCAAATCCAGGTCAAAGACATTGTGGAAGGGGATGTGGTAGCCCTCAACACGGGTGATCTGATACCCGTAGACGGTGAAGTCATCGAAGGGGAACTGATCGTCGATCAACAGGTCTTAACCGGCGAATCACTTCCGGCTCACAAGGAGGTGGGCGACAACGCTTTCGCCTCCACCGTCATCAAAGACGGGAATGCCTACATCAAAGCGACCCGGGTGGGCGATCGCACCAAAGTGGCCCAGGTGGTCCGCCTGGTGGAGGAAGCGCCCCTTTATGAAACCAAGATCCAGAACCATGCTGAAAAGTTCGCCGATCGACTGGTGGCACCGTCCCTGGTTACCACCTGCCTGATCTTCGCCGGAACCATGAACATCGCCCAACTGGCGGCCATGCTGACCGTTGATTTCGGCACAGGCGTCCGTGTGGCGGCCCCCACTGCGGTCCTCTCCTCCATGATTACCTCCGCCTCAAACGGCATATTGATCAAAGGGGGAAGTTACCTGGAAAAACTCTGTCAGACGGACACCATCATATTTGACAAAACCGGAACGTTAACCACCGGGGTCATCCACGTGGAGGACCTGGTATCGTTTAACGGATATGGAAATCCGGAGCTCTTATCTTTCGCCGCCACCGCCGAGATGCAGATGACCCATCCCATTGCCGAAGCGGTGGTTCGACACGCCGCAAACCGGGGCATTCCGCTCAAGAATCGAAAGGGTGTCAAATATGTCGTGGGCCGGGGCGTACGGGCGGATATCGAGGGGAAACAAACCCTGGTGGGAAGCCTCAGGCTCATGCGGGAGAGCGGCGTGGAAATCCATTCGTCCGTGCTTGAAAAAAGGGATCATCTGGTGGATGCGGGAAAGGCCTGCCTGTATGTCGCCATCGACAACAAATTCGGCGGCATTATCTCTTTTAGGGATCAGGTTCGTAAAGAATCCAAACAGATGATCGAAGAACTGCACCGCGTGGGTGTGAAACAAGTGATTATGCTCACCGGAGATGTGGAACAGGTGGCAAAACCGGTGTGCGACGCACTTGGCATTGACAAATGCTATGCAGAAATGTTACCAGAGCAGAAGGCGGAAGTGGTCAAGGGCTTGAAGGAGGAGGGTCACACCGTCGCCTTTGTGGGTGACGGCATCAACGATTCGGTGGCGCTCTCTTACGCCGATATCGGTATTTCCGTTAAAGGCGGCGCCGATATCGCCAAGGAAACGGCGGGGGTTATTCTTTTAAACGAAAACCTGCTCAACATTCCAAAGGCCTTTGAAATCAGCAAACAAACCATCGGCCTCATCAAGGAAAGCTATTGGATTGTGGGCGGTTTCAATGTGTTTGCCTATGCCTTGGCGGCGTTTGGATTGGCTTCACCGGTACTCACCACGCTCATCAGCAACGGCTCGGCGGTGGTGGCGTGCCTCAATGGCATGAAACCGATGATTCGGATGAAATTGGGCGCAGGCAAGAAAAAGCAAACGGATGCGGTGTTAACGCAACAGATTGGAAAGCTCAAACTGTCCGGTGGCAAGAAAGATGATTCACCAAAGGATCTGGAAGCGGTTCCGTATCGACGGGATGAAAATGCGCATCCCGATGAAATGGTAATCCACTGACGTTACTTTAACGGGGAGAAATCAACATGGGTGCATTTTTCTGGGGCATGGTTGGCGGCGCTATTGTACTTCTGTCCAGTAAACGTTCGGGTTTTCAGTCGGCAGCCGAATCGGCCGGTAAAGCCGGCCAGGGAATCATATCGGGATTGCGGTTTTGTACCGTGGAGGTGATTGAGAACCTGAGGGATCTGGCCGCTGAAAGCAAACTGGAACTGGAAGCTGAAAAGGCTGCTCTGGATGAAGTCAGGCTGCACGAAAAGACAAAGCAATAAAATGGTCCACTAATGTAGAAAAGGAGGTCAGTCATGGAAGAAATTGCGTTGGGTATTGTGGGTGGTATTGTTGTGGTAGCGGTGGTCACAAAAACCAAGATACTTCGGGGAGCGGCCAAGAAACTTATCAAGACCGGTTATGCCGTATCCGGTGCGTTGACCGCTGGCGGTGCTTCCGCCATGGATTCAGCCAAAGACCTGATGGCTGAAAGCAAAGCTGAATTTGACGCCGGCCAGGCTGCCAAGGTTGAAGCCGCCTAAAAATTCAGGTTGCAAGCGGCAGAAGGCTTTGCCGTGACGAATCGTGACCATCCGGAAACGGGTGTTTTCGGATGGGTTTTCACCGGCCTGTTTCATTAGATAGATCAAGTTTGTTTGATAAAGCACGCTGAAGCGCTGTGCTGTGTTTGCGGTTTCCTTTGCTCAGGCTAAGTCTGTCATGCGTGCCCAATAGCTGATAACCTTAAAAATTTGGGGTAAAATATGGAAATAGCACATCAGCTTCCTGGAAGGGTGCGGGTCAGAATACCCGGACTCACGTCAGATGGTTACCGAAGAGAACTTGTTGAGAAACTGTCAAGTGATGATCGCATTTCAAACCAGCGTGTCAGCTCGGCCTCTAACAGCCTGATCGTATCCTACGACCCGTTACGCATTCAAACTGAGGATCTTCTGTCCCTCCTGTCGGAGGAAAAGACTTCAAAAAGGCCGAAACCGCGAAAAAGCTCTGCTTCAAAGACTCGAAAAACCAAGGCCGCCAAAAAGGTTTCCCTTTCCAAACCACCCAGAAAAGCTCGGAGTAAACCGAAAAAGACTCCCGCTTCAAAATATTTCAAGCCTGCAGTTTCCACCGACGTTCAGGCAAAGATCCGAAAAATCATCAGTAAAGAAGATCCTCAAAAGCCTTGCAGCGACGGGAAAATTTCAGCGCTGTTGAAAGAAGAAAAGATTGAAATCGCTCGGAGGACCGTGGCCAAGTATCGTGAGATGATGGGCATACCATCTTCCAACAGCCGGCGAAAATAGGATGCTTCCTAAAGGGCACGGATGTTTTCGTTACCATATGGCACAGCCAATTTGTCTGCGCTGATATGACAATCTAAGGAGATAAGTGTAAATGGAATTGATTCTTTCAGGAATTATCGGAGGGGTGATTGTCATCATGGTTATGAAATTCGCCCCGAAGAAATCGATCCTGAAGCTTTTGCTGAAAATGTTTCTCGTGGTAAGGGACTATCTTTTGTCCATCATCGGCGAGGGCCTCGAAAAATTCAAGGACCTCTTTGCGGAAAGCAAGTCTGAATACGAAAGGGAAAAGGAAGCGGAAAAAAAAGTCCATATGGATTAAAGCACCCATGGAAAACATGAAAATCAAACTGAAGGTCGTTCATTTCATTTCAGGCAGAGCAAGGATAAAGGTTGATTCAGGATTTGATCCGAAAGTATTTTTCTATGTGCTTGAAGCTGGAATTCGCGAAATCCGTGAAATCAAAAAGGCCAACCTGAATCCTTATTCTCAATCAATCACCGTATTTTTCAGGAATGACATTGATGTCGAGATCATTTTAAAAGAACTGAGGCGCGTCCTCACGGACATCGCCAAAGATCCTGAGTTTCCGGATCGAATGGAAGATATCAAAGACGCTTTGACCTATGGGGACAAGGCCGGGATGAACGTGGTTGTGCATGACAAGATCCTCAGTGTATCCAATAATCTGGATCGGGCTGTCAGGCATATGTCAGGAAACACGGTAGACATGAGGACCGCCGTACCGGTAACTTCCGTCGCAACAGGCGTCGTCGCTCTTGTACTGGCGCCCGCCTGGGCAACACCCGCCTGGCTGGTTCTGCTGACCTTCGGCATTACCTCATTTCATCTACTGAAGCATGATCATGGGGAAAGGGACGCGACGCTTGACCCATTACTGTCAAGAACAGTCATCGCCGAACCTGTTAAACTTATTGAAGAAGCGCCATCAAACTCACCTGAAACGGTTTAGACCCATTTCCCCCCGGCCGAACAACCGGCCGGATAGATCCGGCGGGCGGATAGAAGGCCTGACTTGGCTATGGCCACAATAAAGGAATACTTCCAAGCGGCAGAGCGAGAAAAAGCCACCGATATCTATTTCAGTGTCGGGGCCCCTCCATTTTTAAAGATAAACGGTGGATTGCGCCCCCTTAAAGCCCACCCGGATTTAAGTAAAAGAAAAATAGAGGGTCTTGCGCGCCAATTACTTTCCCCTGAGAAATTGTCTGAGTATGGGTCCCACCGGGAAGTGACCAGCGCCCGTACAATTGCCGGGCTGGGGCGTCTGCGAATTGTCATTTCAGATGGACGCGGAGGACCCTGCATGGTCTGTCGTTTAATCCCCACGAACATCCCCGAATTTGACACCCTCGGTTTGCCGTCCATTCTGCCGGATTGGGTATCAACCGGCACCGGACTTATACTGGTCATGGGCCGTGCGGGATCGGGTAAAACCACGACGCTGGCATCTCTCGTACAGCATATCAACAACACTTCGGAAAAATCGATTTTGACCGTCGAATCACCCCAGGAGTATGTTCAACCCCATAACCGATCTTTTATTGGGACCGTCCGTCCTCGAGAAAACGGCACGCTGCCGGATAAGGCTACCTACAGCGGTCTGCTTGAAACGGCGGACATCGTGGTTATGGATGGTCTCCCATTTGAGGAAACCATTTCCCCGGCCCTGAAAGCCGCTGCAGAAGGGCTTCTCGTTCTTGCGACCCTGGAAACAAACGGCGGAGTGGCGGAAGTCCTGCACCGCATTATTAACAGCGTTTCCACCACAAGAAAAAGATACAGACGTAACCTGCTCGCACGCACATTGCGCGGTGCCATCTGGCAACACCTTTTGCCCCTGAAGGACGGTTCGGGCTTCACACCAGCCGTTGAAGTTCTGATAAATGACCCCGTCATCTCACGCCTTATGGGCCAAAAAGGGGATCTCCACCTGCTCCGCCCGACCATGGCAGCCGCCCGATACAAAGGGATGCAGACCATGCGCCAGGCACTGGAAACCCTGAAACAACAAGCAACTGTGCAGGAAGACATTATGGCTGCTTTTGCCGGTGAAATCCTGAAATATTACGTGTCTCCCGCAAAAGGCAGTTTCTGATCCGCCGTTTATCCGAAAAGGAGGACTCATGCAGAAATCAAAGCATTCGCCACGGGGAAAATCCGGATCAAAGATTGAGGGGATTTTCATCCTGGCCAGGCAGAAAGAGGCCTCCGATCTTTACCTGGCGGCGGGGGAACATCCGGTTTTGAAAATCCACGGAAAACTGGAAAGGCTGACGGAATATCCGGTCCTTTCCGCGAGCAGGATCGAGGAACTCTTTTTCGCGACCCTTTCCCCCGCTCAAAAACAGGATTTCGAAAATCGGAATGAATTTGAGCTGACCTATGAAACGGAAGCGGCAGGGACCATCCAGATTATCATATATGACGCCGAAGACGGAATCGGCGCCGCATGCCGGTTGATCCCCTTTGAGATCCCACCCCTGGGGGATATGGGGCCCATTGAATCCCTTGAAAAGATACCTTCCTTCGACCGGGGTTTGATCCTCATTACCGGCAAGGCCAATTGTGCCAAAGCCATCACCATGGCATCCATCATCGACCACATCAATGCCCACTCAAACAGGAGTATTGTTACCATTGAAGACCCCATCCGCTTTTCCCATAAATCCAAATCCTCCCTCATCTTTCAACGTGAAGTGGGTCTTCATGTAAATACCTATGCCGGGGGTCTTCAAACAGCCATGCGAAGCGACATGGACGTCATTTACTTCACTGAAATCGACGGTCCCGAGACCCTCCTCATGGCCATGACCGCAGCCGAAAGTCACCTGGTACTCACCACCAGCATCAGTTTTGGAAGCGTGGCCTGGGCCATTCGCAAGCTTTTTGACTTTTTTCCGAGTGATCGGCAGGAGTATGTCCGTACGCATCTATCGCGGGTATTGAGGGCACTGATCTGGCAACATGTCATTCCCGTGGAGGGACACACCGACACGAAGATCGCCATGGAAATCATGTTTAACAACGAAAAGATTGCCAGCCTGATCCAGAGCGGAAAACTACACAAGGTCCACGGTGAAATCCAGAAAGGCTCGGAAGGGATGCAAACCATGCACAGCAGTCTGTCCAAAATGGAAGAAATCGCTATAGACATCTGGAAATTGATGGCAGCCGATGTGGGAACAACGCTGCTTTTTGCGCTTTAGGGCGGGTTCCATGGCCCCGGCAAGAAATGGAAAGAAGCTGTATTACAGGATCAAACACGCGCTTCCCGGGCGCAAGCGGCTTGTGTTTCCCGCGCTTATATCAGACCGGAAACTGATCCATGCGCTGGAATTGTATCTCTCAGATAGGCAGGGGATTACCCGTGTGGTCACGAATCATTACAACGGAAGTGTAACGGTTTATCATCATCCTGAGATTGTAGGAGATCGCAAACTCCTTAACGTGCTAGACCATGTCACAAACGAACACCTGTTGAGAATAGATCATCGAATTTCAAAAACCGAAGAAGCGAGATCCAGAAATGAAGTGCCTTCAGGAAGCCACAAAGGCTGCTGGAAGGTTGCAGGGAAAGTGCTGGGAGGTATCGGCTTTGTGGGCGTATTCGTACCCTTGATTCCGGCTTTTCCCCTGTTTTTTCTGGCGGCTTTCTGTAAGGAGAAAGCAGATGTCGGCAGCAACTGATTTCAGCATCAAGCATTCCATTCCGGGTCGTCTCCGCGTCATTTTTCCCGCTCTGGTATCGCAAAAAGATCTGACCCGGAATTTAGAAACAAATTTGTCCAATACCCCGGGCATCAACCGTGTACAATCCAATCATTTCTGCGGCAGCGTCACCATAAAATACAATCCTGAAATCTTTGACCGGCAACATATCCTAGAAGTGATTAAGGGTGTCCACTTAAATGGCCCGGTCCCGTCGAATACTCGGATTTCCAGGGTAAAAAAACAGGAAGTCGTTCAGGATCATCCCCCCCAGAAAAACAAGGAAAAGAAAGGGTTTCGCAGGCTCTGGAATGTAGCGGGGACTATATCCGTCGGCATCGGCATCGCGGGTGTCTTTCTCCCGTTGCTGCCCACCGTTCCCTTATTCCTGCTGGCCGGTTTCTGTTACTGGAGAGGATCGCCGAGGTTTTATAACCGGCTCATCAGTTTCGGACCGGTGGGCCGGTTAATCGATAACTTCCAAAGGGGGAAGGGGCTCCCGGCTAAAATGAAATCCCGTGCCATTGTGTTCATGTGGGTTTCTCTGGCAACCTCAATGATTTTCTTTGTGAACAGCAACGCCTTAAGAGCCGTCATGGTACTGATTGGCATCAGTGTAACCCTCTATATCCTGAGAATCAAAACAACCGATCCGGTCATTCATCCCACGGGACAACAGAAGATTCCCGCAGGGACCGATCCGGTTAAAGGTGAATGACCCGAATGATTTCAAAAACCTACGCCGCTATTATCGATCCCAGAATCAGGCTCATTCTTTCCGTAGTGGTCGGTTTACTCGCCTACCTGATATTCCCCCGTAGCACAAAACCTGAAATCCGATTGCTGCTGGCCTGGGACCTGGGAGTGCTTTTCCTGATGGGCGTTATCCTTTTGATGATGAAGAAAGCCGATGCCAAAGACACCCTGCATCGTGCCCAGATACAGGAGCCGAGCAATATAGGGACCCTCACATTGACAGTACTCATCTCCGTTGCATCCATGGTGGCCGTTGCTTTCATGATCAATGACGGGGCCCACTGGAAGGAGGAACCGGCCAATTTTCATCTGGGTCTCTGCACGGTGGCTATCTTCTCCGCCTGGTTTCTGCTGCATACCTTTTTTGCGCTGCATTACGCCCGCCTCTATTATGACGAGGTGGACGGCGGACCCAAGGGAAAATATAAGGGAGGGCTGGAATTCCCGGGCGGCCATCTGGCAGATTACTGGGACTTCATGTATTACTCCTTTACCATCGCCATGTGTTACCAGACCTCCGACATTTCCGTGTCTACCGCCCCCATGCGACGGCTGACACTGGTGCATTCGATCCTCTCTTTCATCTTCGTGGCCCTGATCATCGGACTGGTGGTCAATGTGGTATCCAATCTTGCGTGACACACCTTGAGAAAGCGCATGTAAGGCGGATAAGGGTTTTCCCTGGGAGAAAAAGGCCCCCGGGTCAAGGGGCGTCATTTTTCCCCTCGCCTTCACGTTTCCAATCCTTTACAATGGAGATGTTTCCCCGTACCGGCAGCGGTATTTCTGTTGGCCACGGGGTTCACGGGTCAAGGCCCGGTCACTGGCACGCCGCCGGCCGCGGGGCAGACAACCAAACCGGGACCTCAAAAAAGATATCTTTGTCATCATAATGATTCTTCAGTGAACCTGAGGTTCTTATGACCGAAGAAAGAGGAACTGGAAGAAAAAAACACAGAACTTGAGCGTATGAATGATCGGGTTTGGTCCTAACATCGCCCAGCTAAACGGTGAAACGAAAAAAGTTCAATTTGAGAAAGTGCCGAACAGTTTAAGTCAATGGGAAGACTGCATGGTTTAATTTATATCACGCCCTTTCAGGGCTGAATCAGAAAGGTATCCATTCAATTGCGATACAGATCGTGGGCCAAATTAGAACCAAGCCCGAATGATCTTTTTGTTGGCCGGGAGTTTCGGATAAAGGCGCTCAGAAAGAGGGGAAAGACAATGAAAACGTCGATTGCCAACTATAACTTAACGGAAAAACTACACGAAAGTTCCAGTACGCTTGTATATAGGGCCGTACAGATACAGGATCATGTCCCGGTGATTCTCAAAGTACTCCAACCGGCGAACTCTTCACCGGAAGAACTGAGCCGCTTCCAATGTGAGTATGACATAACCCACAGCTTCAATAATGATGGCATCATTCGTGTGTTTCGTATTGAAGCGTATGACAATACCCGGATGATCATTGAAGAGGATATTGCCGCTGAGTCGCTGGACATATTGATGAAACGCCGCAGCTTGACCTTAGAGGAGTGCTTGTTCGTTGCTGTGCGAACTGCAGAAAATCTAGAACACATTCACGCTGCTAAAGTGATTCATAAAAACCTCAATCCTTCAAACATTATCTGGAACCCCAAGACTGGTCAGGTTAAGATTATTGATTTTGGGATTGCAAGCCGCCTGCCGAGTGAGCGTTTTACTTTGAAAAATCCCGGCCAGTTGGAGGGGACTTTGGCTTATTTGTCCCCCGAACAAACCGGGCGAATCAATCGCAGCATGGATTATCGTACCGATCTATATTCACTGGGCAATTGCCTTTTACGACAACCGATGCAATTGAATTGGTGCATGGCCATATCGCAAAAAAACCATCCCCCCTTTGCGAAATCAATGCGGATATACCTCCCATAATTTCTAACATCATCATGAAATTACTGGAAAAAACTGCCGAAGATCGATATCAGTCGGCTTTTGGAGTAAAGTTAGATTTGGAAAAATGTCAGGAATACCTGGCAAATAAACAAAACATGACAGATCTCCAGTTTGAATTGGGACAAAAAGATTTTTCAGGTGACTTTCAAATCCCTAAAAAGCTTTATGGTCGTGAAACTGAAATCAACACCTTGTTGAAAGCTTTTGATCGAGTGAGTTCAGGGAAAGTTGAAATGATGCTTGTCGCAGGTTATTCAGGGGTAGGCAAAACCGCATTGGTGTATGAAGTTCATAAACCCATGACTGAGAAGCAAGGTTATTTTATCTCGGGTAAGTTTGACCAGTTCAAACAAAATATTCCATATTTCGCATTCACCCGGGCGTTTAACGAATTATGCCAATATTTGCTCACCGAAAGTACAAGGAAACTAAACCATTGGCGTAAACAAATCCTAGAAGCGGTTGGCAATAATGGACAGGTATTGATTGATATTATTCCGAAATTGGAGTTATTGCTTGGAAAGCAACAGGCAGTTGCGCAAGTTGGAGCTGAAGAGGAGCAGCATCGCATTAAATTAGTTTTTCAAAACTTTTTGAGAGTAATTTGTCATCAAAAACATCCGTTGGTCTTGTTTATAGATGATTTGCAGTGGGCCGATTCCGCTTCTTTAAATTTGCTGAAAGCATTGATGGGAGACGCGAGCTTTCAATATTTTTTATTTATTGGCGCTTACCGGGATAATGAAGTTGACAAAAGTCATCCCCTCGTTCTGACCGTTAATGAACTGCGACGGACTGAGGCTATCATTAATTTCATTGAAATTTCTAATTTATTACCAAACGATTTAAATCTCTTATTGCAAGATAGCCTCTTATGTGAGGAATCCCATATCCAGTCTCTAACTAAATTAGTTTATGAGAAAACACAAGGTAATGCATTTTTTACCAGGCAGTTTTTGAATACCTTATATGATAATCAATTATTACAATTTGATTTCAATCAAAATAGATGGATTTGGGATGTTGAGCATATTGCCGGCCAAAACATTACAGATAATGTCATCAATTTAATGGCCGGTAAAATTGATAAATTTCCAGAGAACATATCTAAAACAATACAATTGGCTGCTTGTATTGGCAATCACTTCGATTTACAAACATTAACGATTATCTCAGAAAACGAAGCAAAAGAATTCTCGAAAGTACAAGCCTTGTTATCCAATTTTATTGAGGAAGGGCTGATCGTACCACTTAACGAGAATTACAAATTGGTAGATAATTCAGAGATTGATCCACAGCAGGTTCACTTTAGATTCTTGCATGATCGAGTGCAACAAGCAGCTTATGCGCTGATTCCCGATGAACAGAAATCAGGTATCCATTTGCAAACCGGTCGTTTACAATTAAAACTTTATCTTACAGCCGTTGAATTAGAAGAAAAACTATTTGACATAGTGAATCAACTGAATAGGGGGTTGGCGTTAATTGATACTCCAGCAGAGCAACTTAAAGTTGCGGAATTGAACCTCCGTGCCGGCAAAAAAGCGAGTTCTTCTTCGGCGCATCATTCAGCAGCACTATATTTGAAAGCTGCTAGTGAGGTACTGCCTGATAATGCTCTTGCAGAGCACTATGATATCACTTTTGATATTTATAAGAGCTTAGCAAAGAGTTACTACATTACCAACAATTTTGAGAAAGCTGAAATATTATATCCCATACTGTTAGAGTCAGCGCAGTCCAAAATGGATACAATCAGCGTTCATATCCTGCAGATGGAAGACTATCACCTGCAAGGAGATTATGAAAGAGCCTTCCAAATTCAAAGAGTTGGACTTGGTTTATTGGGCGTCAACCTTCCAGATGATGACGATGATTTAGAAAAATACCTTGAAGAAGAATTAGAACAAGTAGGAACGTCACTCGGTAAAAGGAAAATTATTAATCTGGAAGGTGCGCCTGAGTTGAAATCAGAGGAACATATCGTTTTGCTTCGATTATTGATGGCTACATGGGTTACAGCCTATTTCCTCAGTCGTAACACCGCTGTTCAGTGGGCTTCGGTTAAGATGTGTAATGTAAGTCTTCAAAACGGTAATAGTGAGTTAGCATCCTTTGCCTATGTTCAGTATGGATTCGTATGTATAAGCCGCATGAAAGAGTTTGAAACCGGTTATCAGTTTGGTGAAATCGCTCTGCGGCTTTCTGATAAATATGCGAATCTCTATATAAGAGGTAAAGTATATTTTTTATTCGCTGTGATGATTCATCATTGGAAAAAACATGTGAGCCTCGCAACAGAGTACTTCAAAAAAGCATATTTGCTTAGTGTGGAAACCGGAGATTGGGCTTATGCCGGATATTGCGCCGTTAATATTATCACCAGCCAGGTGATAACAGGGCATCCCATCCAGTCGATTTATGAAGAAGCAAAACCATACTTCGAATTTCTTAAAAACAAGGCAGACGAGGTTTTAAACAATTGTTATATCCCTGGCGGTATAAGTGTGTTGTTGAATTTAATGGGCCGCACTAAGGATAAGAGCAGCTTTGACTGTGACTATTTCAATGAAGAAGCCTTCCATAAAACATATGATGATCAGCCCATAGCGTTGGGTTGGTTCTATGCAGCCAAAATTCGTAGTCTATACTTGATGAGGTCTTTTGAAGAAGGCCAGAAAGTAATTGATCAAGCCGAAACAACTGCCATTGGAGTACATATGCAGGTAGCGGTACCAGAAGCCTATTTCTATAGTTGCTTAATGCTGATTGCAGTGGATGATCAGATAACTGATCCGGAGAAAAAAGCATATTATTGGAGTTTGTTTGATAAATATCAGGCACAAATGAAAATTTGGGCTGAAAAATGTCCTGACAATTTTGAGCACAAATACTTGCTGGTAAAAGCTGAAAAATCCCGGATCTCTGACAAGGACGTGGGAACTGTTTTGTCGTTATATGAGCAAGCCATACAATCGGCGAAAACATATCATTATCCCAACATTGTAACACTGGCACATGAATTGCTGGTCAGATATTGGTTAGACAGGGGCAATGCGTCTTATGCCAAAATCCATTTGAAAGAAGCCATACATGGAAATCAGTTTTGGGGAGCCACCGCCAAAGTTAAGATTTTGGAAGAGCAGTATGCGGAGTTATTTGTTCAAAAACCAGGACAGGATATAAAAACACAGACGGAACAATCCTTGCCGCATAAAGCCCAATTAAATTCACCTTCTCAGCAGCAAACAACATCAATACAGTTAGATCTGGAAAGCGTAATGAAAGCCTCACAAGTCCTTTCCGGGGAAATTGTACTGAGTCGCCTGCTGAAAAAAATGGTGCATCTCATCATTGAAAATGCCGGAGCCACACGGGGTTTGCTCATTTTGGAAAAAGACGGGCAGTGGATGATTGAAGCAGAAGGATTTCCTGATGTTGAAAAAGTAACCGTCATGCAGGCCCTTCCCATTGAAGAAAGTGAACAGGTTCCGATCACGCTCATCAATTATATTTCCCGTACCCGGGAAAATGTAGTTCTGTCTGATGCCACGGGTGAAGGTGGTTTTACCAAAGACGCCTTCATTATCAAAAACCGGCCAAAGTCTGTACTGGTTATGCCCTTACTCAATCGCGGCATACTAAACGGTATCTTATATTTAGAAAACAACCTGACCACCGGCGCGTTTACAAGGGACAGGATGCAAGTGATCACCCTCCTTGCTTTTCAGGCCGGCATCTCGCTGGAAAACGCAAGGTTATTTGAAGAAAAACAGCAGTATGCAGATAAATTGGCTGATGAAATTGTAGAACGCAAGCAGGCAGAGGCGGCACTGCAAGAGAGCAAAGATAATTACCGGTTATTGGTGGAAAACCAAACCGACCTTCTGGTCAAGGTTGATCAAGAGGGGAGATTCGAATTTGTAAGCCCCTCCTACTGCAAGATGTTTGGCAAGACAGAGAAAGAACTGCTTGGGGCAACCTTCATGCCCCTTGTCCATCCGGATGACCGGGAAACCACTGCAAAAGAAATGAAGAAGCTCTATAGCCCACCGCACACAGCTTACGTAGAACAAAGGGCCATGACAAAGGATGGATGGACATGGCTTGCCTGGTTGGATACCGCCGTACTGGATAAGAAAGGTGATGTGGCAGAGATTATCGGTCTGGGGAGAGACATTACCGATAAGAAACAAGCGGAAATGGAAAAAGCGAAACTGCAATCCCAGCTTCAACAGTCCCAGAAAATGGAATCCATTGGCACCCTGGCAGGCGGTATTGCCCACGATTTTAACAATATCCTGGGAATTATCCTGGGAAATGCTGAACTGGCTATGGACGATGTGCCGGATTGGAACCCCGCCAGGCAAAACCTGGATGAAGTAAAGAAAGCCTGCCTGCGGGCAAAGGATGTGGTCAGACAAATCTTGAGTTTCAGCCGTAAATCTGAAGTTGAACAAAAATCAATTAGCATTACGACCTTAGTCGGAGAATCGCTCAAGCTGTCACGAGCATCCATCCCGACAAGTATCGAGATACGCCAGAATATTGCAAATGATGTTGACGACATCCTTGGAGACCCCACCCAGATTCATCAGGTTATGATTAATCTTTGCACGAACGCCGCTCATGCCATGGAAAATGATGGGGGAATCCTTGAAGTCACTTTAGAAAACAGGGAGATCCATGAAGATACGGCATCGCAATATCCTGAGTTAAACCCCGGTCCCCATGTGCATTTAGGCGTGCGTGATACAGGAGATGGCATAAAGCCTGAAATAGTGGGCCGGGTCTTTGATCCCTATTTTACCACAAAAGAGGTGGGGAAAGGCACCGGTATGGGCCTGGCGGTCGTGCACGGCATCGTCAAGAGTCACCGTGGTAGCATTTCGGTAGAGAGCGAACCGGGAAAGGGAACCACATTCAATATCCTTTTTCCGACCGTTGAAAGGGAGATCAAAGACAAAACGAAGGCTTTTCAAGAACTCCCCACTGGAAATGAAAGGATTCTGTTTGTGGATGATGAAGCGTCCATGGTGGATCTGAACCAGCAGCGGTTGGAGCGACTCGGATACCATGTTATACCCAAAACCGATCCTTCTGAAGCCCTGGCGTTTTTCCGTACCCATCCTGATCAAATCGATCTCATCATCTCCGATATGACCATGCCCCACATGACTGGGGACAAACTGTCCCAAGAGATACTCAACATCCGGCCTGATATGCCGATCATCCTCTGTACCGGGTACAGCGAAAGGATGTCTGCAGACAGGGCTCAAGAAATAGGCATCCGCAAATATATTGAAAAACCGATTGAAAAGGGAACCCTGGCGAGATCGGTTCGGGAAGTTTTGGATGGGAAATAGTCCATGGAATGGGGCCTTTGAAGCGTTTTTCTCATCCCTAATAGTCTTGATTTGGGGTGGACATGCGATCTTCTTTCAGAGTCATATGTATTGTTTTAGCGATCCTGCTCTCAATCATTATGGATAAACTTATAAATCATACAAGATTTAGAAAAACATTCTATTTTCTATTTCTTTTGATTGCATTGGCTTTGTTCAACTCAATTTCTGTTCTTGCTGATGAAAAACTCAAATTTGAAAATGTTGATATCGGCTTTAACCGTGCCATTGGTGCGGGCTTTATTCAAGACCGGGAAGGATTTTTCTGGATTGCCTCTCAAACAAGCCTGATCAAATGGAACGGATCCGATATAACCATTTATAACCGATCCAATGCCGGGCTTTCCGACAACACGGTTACAGCCGTTATTGAGGACCGAAAAGGAAATATCTGGATCGGGACTATGGGGGGACTCAACAAATATGATAAAGAGACAAACTCATTTTCGCAATACAGGCACGACCCTTCTGATGCCAACAGCCTGAGCCATGAGTCCATCGGCACGGTCAATCAATTCCAATCTCTGATTGAGGATGGCGAAGGATATTTGTGGATCGCCACACAGAACGGACTCAACCGGTTTGATCCCAGCAAAGGTGAATTTAAGCACTTTATGCATGACCCCAAGATGGCCGACAGCCTGTCCGGCAATATTGTCAACGCCCTATATGAAGACGCTTCCGGTACCCTTTGGGTCGGAACCAAGAATGGATTGAACCGATTCAACAAAAAAACAGGGACCTTTTTCCGGTATGAACATGATCCTGAAAATTCCGCCACCCTCAGCCATAATGATGTTCTCGCCATTATGGAAGATGATGACGGCAACATCTGGGTCGGGACAGAGAAAGGACTCAACAAACTTGAAAGAGATTCAGACACCTTTGTCCGGTATTACCATGATCCACACAATCACGGTATCATTGCAGACAATAAAATAACGTCCATCAGCAAGGATAAAAAAGGGCGACTCTGGTTATGCCATTACACCCAAGGGAGCATGACCGTCCTTGATCCCGGGACCCGCCAATCCGAATTTTATATCCATGATCCCAAAAATCCGGACACATTACCCACAAATGATGCCAAATATGTTTATGAAGACCCCCAGGGTGTGATCTGGATCATTTCCACCACCGGCGGAAAGCTCCTTAAATATGATGCAGACGCCCATAAATTTGTCACATTCAAGGAGGACCCCAAAAAACCCCACAGTCTCCGTGGCAACTCTGTACTCCCAATCTATGAGGATAGCAAAGGGGTGATATGGATTGGGACTGACAAAAGCAAATTAAACAAATATGACAAAAAAACCGGCAAATTCAACTATATCCCCATCCAGGGGTATCATCCCTATGCGTTTTTGGAAGACAGCAACGGCACCTTCTGGGTCGGGGAAACCACCGGAAGGCTCAGCATTTTTGACAGATCATCCGAAAATTATACCAAAACCTATGACCACGTGTCGTCTTCTTTCATCACCCATATTGCCCAGGATTCAAAAGATCCCTCAATCTTGTGGATCACAACCCACAAGGACGGGCTCGTGAAGTTCAATACCCAAACAGAAGAAGCGAAATCTTTCAGGCATCAGGACAAGGATAAAAACAGTTTAAGCAGCAATTCCGTTTGGGGGTTCGGGCAGGAAGACGATTTTTTATGGCTGGGAACCTGGGGCGGCGGGCTTAACAGATTTAACAAGGAAACAGAGAAATTTACGGTTTATAAACACGACCCCAAAGACCCTGAAAGCATCAGCAGCAATGTGTGCGGAAATCTTCTGATTACATCTCTTGGAGACTTGTACATCAGCACCCTCGGGGGCGGCCTGAATAAATTCAATGAGGAGACACAGACCTTTGAGCATTATTCCACAGAAAATGGTTTATTCCCTTCAGATAATCTTGAAGGGATACTGGAAGACAAGCAGGGCAATCTCTGGATTGCTTCTTCCACCGAAGAAGTCATAAAATTTGATCCGAAAACCTTAACATATAAAGCCTACGGTCCCGGAGACGGGATTGAAATCGGGGGCCCCTGGTTTGTGGCCAATTATAAGACCCGGGACGGCCAGATGTGGTTTGGGGGGCCCAAAGGCGTAACGGCCTTTTATCCTGAAAACATCAAGGATAATCTTTTCAGGCCGCCTGTCTATATCACCTCTCTCTCCCAGGGAGGAGAACCCATCACAACAGATAAAGCATTGGAAAAATTGTCCGAACTTAGAATTTCCTGGGAAAAGCCGTTTTTCGAGTTTGAAGCAGCGGCCCTGAATTACACCAGACCTCAGCATAACCGATACCGGTATAAACTGGAAGGATGGGACAAGGAATGGTTTAATTCCGGTTCATTCAGATCCGGCAGATATTCCAATCTCAAGGGCGGGAATTACATTCTCAGGATATCGGGTTCCAATAATGACGGCATCTGGTGCGCGCCTGCGCAGGAAGTGGCCCTGAAATTAAATGTATCCTCACCCTTTTGGCAAACAAACTGGTTCAAGGGTTCCGCCGCATTTGCGATTCTATCATTCATCCTCTTTATTTTATATTCTCTGAAAAGATTGAATTCTGAAATCATTCAAAGAAAAAGCTTTGAAAAGTCACTGTCCGCGGAAAAAGAGCGTCTTGCGGTAACCTTGGAAAGTATCGACGATGGCGTTATCACCACTGATATCAGGGGTAACATCGTTTTGCTGAACAGCATGGCGGGCAAATTAACCGGCTGGACTCAAAGCCAGGCATATCAAGAGCCTTTTGAGGCGGTGTTCAATATCAGCAATGAAAAAACAGGATTACCCTTTGAAGACCTTTTAAAAAAGGTCCTGAAATCGGGAAGCATGACTGACCTGATAAGCCATGCAATATTGAAAGTGAAGAGCGGAAAAGAAATACCCATTGATCACAGAGGCGCACCCATCAAAGATGAGAGTGGGAATATTACCGGAGCTGTTTTCGCCTTCCACGATATCTCCGAGCGAAAGATGATTGAAGAGGAACTGGCGCAACACCGGGAGCACCTGGAAGGGTTGGTGGCGAAACGTACCAAAGAACTTGAGGAAAAAACAGACAAGATCGCAGAGTCCCAAAAAGCCCTCACCTATCTTGTTGAAGATATAAACGAAGCCAGGGGCGAACTTGAAAAGGCGAACCGTGACCTTGGCGCTGTGAACCAGGAACTGCAGGATTTCGCCTATATCGTTTCCCATGACCTGAAAGCGCCGCTCCGGGCCGTGAGCCAGCTCTCCTACTGGATCTCGGAAGACTACGGTGACAAGCTGGGGGATGACGGGAAGAACCAGATTTCACTCCTCATCAACCGGGTTCAGCGAATGGATGGGCTGATCAACGGCATCCTTCAGTATTCACGTGTGGGAAGAATCCGCGAAAAAAGGGAGACGGTTGACCTGAATACGGTGGTTCGGGAAGTGATTGATGCACTTTCACCCCCGGAAAAAGTCCATATCTCCATTGAAAGCAATCTTCCCACCATCATGGGCGACCGGACACGCCTGGAACAGCTGTTCCAGAACCTTCTTTCCAATGCCATTAAATTCATGGATAAGCCGGACGGCATCATTGTGGTGGATTGCGTTGATCTTAAATCTGACTGGCAATTCAGTGTTAAAGACAACGGACCGGGTATCGACCCAAAATACCATGACCGGATTTTCAAAATCTTTCAAACCCTGTCTGCCCGTGACGAAAGGGAGAGCACCGGCATCGGTTTAACCCTTGTCAAAAAGATCGTTGAATTGTATCGTGGGAAAGCGTGGGTGGAATCTGAAGTGGGTGAGGGAACCACGTTTTTCTTTACTCTCCCGAAAGGTTAGCTCAAAGGAGTCAAACCATGCGAAATTCAAAACCCATACTCCTGGTGGAAGATGATCAGGTGGATGCCATGACCGTGAAACGGGCCCTCAGGGAGCTTCATGTGACCAACCGTGTGGATACGGTGGAAAACGGGGAAAAAGCCCTTTCATTCCTGAGGAACCCTCAAAATGAAAAACCGGGCATCATTCTCCTGGACCTCAACATGCCCCGGATGAACGGCATTGAGTTTCTCACCCTGGCCAAGCAGGATGAAGACCTGAAGCGGATACCGGTGGTGGTCCTGACCACATCCCTGGAAGATCAGGACAAGGTGGACAGCTTCAATCTGGGCGTAGCCGGCTATATGATTAAGCCGGTGGATTACCGGCAATTCGTGGAGGTGGTCAAAGCCATTGATCTTTACTGGACCTTGAGCCAGCTACCGGACTGAACCCCGGGTTTTGCGAAGAAGGAGCGGATGATGCCAAGCGATAATCTCAGATTGCTGATTGTTGAAGACGACCAGGTGGATCGAATGGCCTTTGAACGATTTGTCCAAAACAAGAGCCTGCCCTATGATTATATTGTGGCCGGTTCCATTTCCGAGGCTGAAGATCTGCTCCAATCAAACACCTTCGACATCATCATCACCGACTATATGCTGGGAGACGGTACGGGTCTTGATCTTTTTGATAGCATGGGAGATTTGCCCGTTATCGTGGTGACCGGTACCGGTAATGAGGAAGTGGCCGTAACCGCCATGAAACGGGGGGCCTATGATTATCTCATCAAGGATCCCAACGGGTATTACCTCACCACCCTGCCGGTCACCGTGGAAAAAGCCCTGAAACATAAGGAGGCGGAAAAGGAACTGGCCCGCTACCGGAAAGACCTGGAAACTTTGGTCAAAAAGCGAACCCAGGAGCTTGAAAAAGTCATTGAGGAACGTAAGAAAGCGGAAGCCCGTCTCCGCCAGACCCAGAAGATGGAGGCCATCGGAACGCTTGCCGGGGGTATTGCGCACGATTTCAACAACATCCTTTCCTCCATTTTAGGTTTTACGGAACTGGCTCAGATGAGGGTTCCCAAAGACCACGAAATCCAGTCGGACCTGGCACAAATATTCAATGCGGGCAATCGGGCCAAAGACCTGGTTCAGCAGATCCTCACCTTCAGCCGAAAAACGGATCAGGAGCTGAAACCCGTCCAGGTGAGGCTGATCGTGCTGGAAGCGCTGAAACTGCTCCGAGCATCTATTCCGACCACCATAAACATCAAGCAGAATGTTGTGAGCAAATCCCTGGTGATGGGTGATCCTACCCAGATTCACCAGGTACTCATGAACCTCTGCACCAACGCCGCCCATGCCATGCAGGAAGCGGATAGTACCCTTTCCGTGGATTTGAGCGATGCGGAAATCGACCCTCTTTTTGCCCGTAAACACCCGGGGATGGAACCGGGGCCGCACTTAAAATTAACGGTGGGCGACACGGGATGCGGCATTCCGGAGGATGTTTTACATCGGGTATTCGATCCGTTCTTCACCACCAAAACCAAAGGGGAAGGCACCGGCATGGGCCTATCGGTGGTACACGGTATTGTAACCAGTCACAAAGGGGCCATCACCGTGACCAGTGAACCGGACAAAGGATCCACTTTCACGCTTTTCTTCCCTGTCATTAAACCGCTCCAACCCCTTGGGGAAAGGGCCGAAAGTCCGGTCTTGAAAGGCTCTGAACGGGTTCTTTTTGTGGACGATGAGGCACCCATCGTCGAACTGGGCGAACGCGTTCTGAAGTCCCTGGGGTATACGGTTATCGCCTGTTCCAACAGTCCGGAAGCACTGGAACACATCAGAAACGATCCAGGTGCCGTTGACCTGGTTGTGACGGACATGACCATGCCCCACATGACCGGGGACGTGCTTGCCCGTGAAATGCTCCGTATCCGGCCCGACCTGCCCATCATTCTCTGCACGGGTTTCAGCTCAAAGATTGATGAACGAAAAGCCACCGAAATGGGCATCCGCGCCTTCGTGTCCAAGCCCATACTGCGGGCGGAACTGGCCAGTGCCATTCGAACCTTGCTGGACCCATGAACCGGCAAGCCATAATGGCGGTGGTTCCCCGGACTAACCGGGTTCCATAACCTAAAAAAGGCGTGGCGCTCGATACCCAATGCCCATGGGAATCCCTTTCCCAATTTTTCCAACCGACTTTGCCCCTGACGGAACGAATCGCCCGGTGAAAGCCAATCAATATTTTACAAAAATTTGATTTTTTATCAAATTTTTGTTGACATTCCAATTCTCCTGCAACTATGCTTTCCCCAACACTATGATGATTCCAAATCCTGACCTTTCCGGGGGCTTATGGTTAAAAAACTGGAGCGCCTCACCCTGAAAAAGCAGGCTGAAAAGGCCCTTCGTGAAATGATCGCATCCTACCGGTTTACGCCGGGAAAATGGATTAACGTGGAGAGTCTTGCAAAGGAACTGGCGGTCAGCCGTACGCCCGTGTGGCAGGCGCTCAAGGATCTTGAAAAAGAGGGACTGGTCACCCATGAACACGGCAAAGGGATCCGCATGGTCCAGATGACCCTGGAAATGGCCTGGGATCTGTACACCGTGAGGGGCGTTCTGGAAGGGCTGGCGGCCAGCCTGGCAACCGATAAAATCACCCCCGGAGCACTCAGACGCATGGAATCGATCCTCAAAAAACAGGCACAAACGGTACAGCAACGTGACCTGATGGAATACTCCAAATCAGACTTCGACTTTCATGCCATCCTTTACGAATCCTGCGGCAACTGGCTGTTAAAAGAACAACTTGAGAACATCAAAAGGCGCTCCCGACCATTTGTCTGCGACCTTACGCCGATTTTGAAAGCCCTTTACCAGGATCACAAAGATGTTGTGGAGGCTTTCCGAACAAGGGACACGGCAGCCACAGAAGAGATTATGAAGAAACATAATAAGAGGATGCAGGACCATATAGAATGGACACTTAGAAGCCGAGAGGATCAAGATGGCACTCGCATTTAAAGACCTTCACTGGACAAAAAACATACAGGTCCAACAGTACCTGCAGCCGGGAACCCTTGAAGAAGGGCTGGAAATGCTGGCAAATTTCGAGGGAAACGCCAGGGTGATTGCGGGCGGGACCGATGTGGTACCCCAACTGCGCGGGCGGGATATTGAAGTGGAAGCCCTTGTTGACATCACCCGTATTCCCGGGATGGACGGCATTTTTGAGGATGGGGAAAACATTGTACTGGGCGGCCTGGTAACCCATGCACAGGTGGCCTCGTCCAATCTGATCCGGGAGAAAGCCCTGCTTCTAAAAGAGGGCGCCGGTTCTGTGGGTTCACCCCAGATCAGGAATGTCGCCACGGTTGCGGGTAATCTGGTCAGCGGCCAGCCAGCCGCCGATACGAGCATTCCGCTCCTGGCCCTTGATGCCACCGTCACCATCGCCAACAAGGACGGTGAACGGGAGGTCCCTCTCACGGCATTTTTCCTGGATAAGGGGAAAACCGTGCTGGATTGCACGCGGGAAATTCTGACCCGTATTCAATTCAAGGGACTCGGGGAAAATGAGGGGGGGTGTTACCTGAGGCTTGCCAAACGGAGGGCCCTCACATTACCCATGCTGGTTCTGGCTGCCGTTGTCAATGCGGACAAGGAAAAACGAATCATCAACCGGGCCGCCATTGCCATGGGCCCGGTGGCACCTGTCCCTTACCGGGCCACAAATGTGGAAGGATGGCTGAAAGGGGCGCCCATCAGCGATGAAACCTTTATCTCTGCGGCCAACATGGGCATGCAGGAGTGCACGCCCAGGGACAGCTCTCTTCGAGGATCCTGCGATTACCGACAGGAAATGTCGAAAGTATTCATCCAGCGCGGCCTAAAAACGGCCGTTTCGCGAATTGGTTCATAGGAGGCTTTCCATGAACGCCCTTACACTTTCATTTACATTGAACGGGAATGAGATCTCTCTCCACATATCCCCGAATACGCTGCTCGTTGATCTACTGCGGGAAAACCTCAGGCTTACCGGAACCAAGGCGGGATGCCGCGATGGGGAGTGCGGCGCCTGCACCGTGCTCCTGGACGGCACGCCCGTTAATTCCTGCATTTTGCCTGCGGCCAAGGTTCAGGGCCGATCCGTAACCACCATAGAAGGTCTGGCCCATGAGAACGGGCAGCTCAGTGAAATCCAGGAGGCCTTTATACATGAAGGCGCCGCCCAATGTGGGTTCTGTACCCCCGGGATGATCATGAATTCAACGGCCCTGCTGGAAAATAACCCCCAACCGGATGACCAGGAGATCCGGCAGTCTCTTTCAGGCACCCTTTGTCGCTGCACCGGCTACCGGAAAATAGTGCAGGCAGTGGTTACAGCCGGCGAGATGAAAAAGTCACAGGGCTGACCGGCAGGAAAAAGCCCTTCCTCGAGAGGTAACATGATGCAAAATAAAACCGAAGGAAAACGACTCGGCCAGTTACCTGGGTCATCCGAGAACAACCTGGTCGTAGCAGGTCAATCCGTCACGCGGACCGATGACCCGGCCAAGGTCACAGGCGGGTTGATGTACGGGGCGGATTATGCCCATGAAGGTTTTCTGCACGGAAAAATCCTCCGAAGCCCCCACCCCCACGCGCTCATCAAATCCATTGATACGAAAAAGGCAAAAACACTCAAAGGCGTTGCCGCAGTCCTCACCGGAAAAGACGTGCCGGGGAGAAACGGTTTCGGCGCCATTTTACCCGACCAGCCGGTCATCTGCGAAGACAAGGTCCGCTATGTGGGCGACGGTGTTGCCCTTGTGGCCGCCGACACAGAAGAGATCGCCCATGAGGCCCTGTCCCTGATCCGGGTGGAATATGAGGTCCTACCGGCGGTTTTCGACCCCCGTGACGCCCTTAAACCGGATGCGCCAAAGGTTCATGAGGGGGGAAACCTGCTGTCGGATAACAAACTGAGAAAAGGAGATGTGGAAAAAGGTTTTCTGGAGGCGGATATCATCATGGAAAGGACCTATCAGGTGCCTTTCCTGGAGCACGCCTATCTTGAGCCGGACGTCACCCTCGCCGTTCCCCAGCCGGACGGAACCATGCTGGTGGAAGGGCCCATGCAGGCCCCCTTTACAGTGCGCCGGAACCTTGCGGCGGTTCTGGGTGTCCCCGTGAACCAGGTGCGCGCACGGCAGATACACATGGGTGGCGGTTTCGGCGGCAAGGAGGACTCCCCCATCGATATCGGGTGCAGGGCCGCGGTTTTGGCTTTCCACACAGGCCGCCCGGTTCGCATTGCCCTTGAAAGGGAAGAAATCACCCTTCAGACCTGTAAGCGCCACCCCATGATCATGGAAGTCAAAATCGGGGCCCGGAAAGACGGAAAACTTCTCGCCTTTCAAGGGGTCATTTATGACGAGCAGGGGGCCTATGCGGGACTTGGGCCGATCATTCCGCCGGCGGGTGGTTCGCACATTCACTCCATGGTCATGATGCCCGGCCCCTACGAGATCCCCCATGCAAAAGTGGACGCTTATCTCTGTTATACCAACCATCCGTACGGCGGCGCCATGCGCGGGTTCGGAGCACCCCAGGTACACATCGCCCATGAACAGATGATGGATGAGCTGGCCGCTGAACTGGATCTGGATCCGCTTCAAGTAAGACGCATGAACGCTTTCAGACTGGGGTCGGCCACGGCCACGGGACAGGTGCTGGATCAAAGTGTGGGGCTGCTGGACACGCTCGATGCCTGCGCCCAATCTTTCGGTTGGGAAGAGAGATTTGGGCAAAATGAATATGTGGATGCAGAAAGCAGCAAACGTCGCGGTATCGGCGTGGGTATGGGATGGTATCGTACCAGTATCGGTACGGCCGGCGATGGCTGCGGTGCCAACATATCCGTCCACGAAGACGGGTCGGTCCTTCTCTATTCGGGCATCACGGAGATGGGACAGGGCGCCTTTACGGTGCTCCCCCAGATATGTGCCGAAGCACTGGGGGTGGCAATGGAAGACGTGCGCCTGGTAAAACCGGATACGGACCAGGTACCCGAGTCGGGCCCCACCGTGGGGAGCCGCTCCACCACACTCATGGGAAACGCCATTATCATGGCGGTAGACCAGGTGAAGACGTCCATTCTTGAAATGGCCTCCGAAATGCTGCGGGTCCCCGTGGAACGTCTGGAAGCAAAAAATCGGCTGGTTTACGACAAAGAAGAACCCCAAACGTCCCTGGCGTTTAAAGAAGTGGCCGCCAGATGTATGGCCACGGGCAAACGGCTCATCGGCCAGGGTTGGTGGACACCCCCCAAACCTTCCCTGGACCCGGAAACGGGCCAGGGAAACCCTTATTTCGTTTATACCTATTCCACCCACATGGCCGAAGTTCTGGTGGATGTTGAAACGGGAGAGGTGGAAGTCACCGATTATGTGGCGGCCTTTGATGTGGGGAAAGCCATAAACCCGAAAG
>Ga0233431_1002520_pt1 | contig 25329 bp, 12 predicted proteins | sample SI_118_April2016_FD_179867 | JGI IMG/M metagenome (GOLD analysis project Ga0233431, IMG submission 179867) | Seawater microbial communities from Saanich Inlet, British Columbia, Canada - SI_118_April2016_200_MG | ecosystem: Environmental > Aquatic > Marine > Inlet | place: Canada: British...
CCTTCGACTTCAAGCTTGGAGAAGGGTGTCTGATCGATCAAAACCACGCTTTCCCGAGCCGCTTTATGCTCAGCGCCAACATGTTCAAACCAGTTTGGAACACCAAACGAGAGTTCGTCTTTGGGCTCAACTCCGTCGGGAGCAAACCAGTTGGCTCTTTCCCAGCCGTATTTTGCCCCATAAACGGCTCCTTTTTCTTTCAGTATCTGATATAGCGGACTTCGTCTGACACCTCTGGCCGAATCGTTTTCTTCAAAGGGCCAATGAATGGTATAGTGTTTTCCGTAGGATTCTGCAGTCCTGTCCACACAATATTTTCTACTCTGATGGTAGGGGCCGAAACGACGGATATCCAGAGGCCAGATGTTCAGACTGGGCTCTCCGTCTATGATCCATTCGGCCATCATACGTCCGGCACCCCCTCCAGCAGCAATACCAAAAGCATTAAATCCGGCCGCAACAAAACAATTTTCAAGTTCCGGAGCAGGTCCCATAATGGCGTCTCCATCTGTGGTAAACGCTTCGGGGCCGTTGACCATCCTTGCAATGCCGGCACTTTCCAGACAGGGCGTGCGAATCATGGATGGCTCAGAAAGTGTTTCAAAGTGTTCAAAGTCGGGATCTAAGAGTTGTGAAATAAAATCATTGGGAACGCCTGTAGTGGCCCAGGGGATACCATTTCTTTCATAACCGCCCATGACCAGCCCGCCAACCTCTTCCTTGTAATAGATCAAGTTGTCTTTATCCCTAATGGTCGGAATGTCCCGTGGCATACCCTCTATTATTTCCGTAACTAAGAATTGATGTTGGAACGGAACCAGCGGGACATTAACCCCCATCAACTGTCCTATTTGATAACCCCACATTCCGCTGCAGTTGACAACGATCTCACATTTGATATCACCCTTATCCGTTTTAACCGCTTTAACTCGATTTTTTTCAATATCAAATCCTGTCACCAGGGTTCTTTCATAGAATTCAGCCCCCCGATTCCTGGCTCCTTTTGCCAGGGCCAGAGTGATTCCTGCTGGATCGGCCTGGCCATCTGTGGGCATGAAGGCTGCACCAACCAGATCTTCATATGAGATGATCGGACAAAGATCATAAGCCTCCCTGGGCGTGATGATATTCATTTCCAGCCCGAAACTGCGAGCAGTTGTCGCTCCGCCTTTCAACTCGTACATTCTCTCTTTGGTTTTAGCCAAATGAAGACAGCCGGTCTGTTTCCAGCCTGTGTTCAATCCAGTCTCTTTTTCCAACTCGTCATATAACGACACGCTATATTGTAACATTCTGGTCAGATTTCGGTCGTTTCTAAACTGTCCTACTAAACCGGCCGCATGCCAGGTCGAACCACTGGTCAGCTCACCTTTCTCAATGATAACGGTATCCGTCCAACCCATCTTGGTCAGGTGATAGGCCACACTACATCCGATAATTCCGCCACCTATAATAACCACTCGTGCGCTATCCAGCATAAGTCTCCTTCTTGTAAGTAAATCGGTCAGCTTTTGTGAAACGAAAATGAATCTTAGAAATATATCGAAACTTCAAAGCGATACGGGTCGTTAGATGTCTAGACATCTGTACGTATAATCTACATTTTATGAATCCGATATTTTTTGTCAATCAGTAAATTACTTTTTTAATGACACATTTATCTATCGTCAAAATCCATTGTTATATTTGAGCTTTATTTTATCAGAAAAAGCCTGGTCCTCTGGGGCAGGTCAAGTCCAGAGGCTTTGGTTTTTTGTTTCTGTCGTAATCGTAATCGTGCTCATAATCGTAATCGTTTCAAGTGGGGAGATTTCTTCGACAAAAACAAAAACGATTACGATTACGAGCACGATTATGACTACGAATATGATCAGTTGAGAGAACTATCTGGAACTTGAGATTTCAGGAGACAGTGCGCTCAGGGTTTAGACCGATGAAATAATCCTAAGGGATCGTTCATAAATAACTTCACATATTCTATTTACAAAAGTCCCATAAAGACTGGACATTTTGCAGACAAAATGCCACAGCAACGTGTTTCCTTGACACTAATGGGAAACACTTGAGTAATTTTTGAGCCGACCCTAAGATAGTTGATACTCATCCAATTCAAGTTCAAGTGCGTATTTATCCCCGCGATAGTATGAATACATCAATTCAACCGGATTGTTTGCATCGTCATAGGTAATATTCTTCATAAAAAAACCGGGCGAATTTTCAGGTATTTCAAAAAGCGTGGTAATTTCTTTAGCAAGAATGACAGCTTTGATTTCCTGGACAGATTTCTTAAGTTTTATGCCGAAATCCAGGGTGATAATTTTATATAAAGAACCCTGAAGATCAAAATCAAGAATATTTTGAAAAATACGATAGGGCAGATAGCTTTCTTCATAGATGTAGGAGATATTGTTGCCGGTCCTGATGCGCCTGATTTTGACAGCTTTATGTTGAGATCCCAGGATCAGATTTTTGACAATCTCCTGGTTGGCAGTGACAACGGATTTTTCAAGCACAATGGTCTTTTTTTCTAGTTGGTCCACCCCAAGATAATCGTCGAAACTGGCGATTTTTCTGACATCATGTTTAAGTTCCACAATAGAAGCGGTGGCTTTAACAAAAGTTCCCAAGCCCTTTTTTTTAACGACCAGTCCGCTGTCAACCAGGTTTGAAATGGCCTGTCTCAATGTCGCTCTGCTGACGTCACACATTTGGGTCAATTCCAGTTCTGACGGCAGCTTATCACCCTTTTTGAATTTCCCTGAATCAAGTTGTTCCTTCAACCAGTTACTTATTTGAAGGTATTTGGGAATCGGATTGTTGGCATCAACAATATTCATTTTTTTACATTTGGGGGGTTATGGGTCACCTCATCGACTATTTCAGCAATATCTTTGACAATCATCTTCCCATCTTCAGCTTTAATGCCATCGTCAAGCATTGTGATACAGAAAGGACAAGCCGCTGCGACGGTATCCGCCTGTGTTTTTATAATCTCCCGGGCTCTGGTATTATTAATTCTTTTGCCAAGGGTTTCTTCCATAAACATACGTCCACCACCAGCACCACAACACATGGCGTTATCTTTTGCAGACCCAATTTCAACAAGGCCTTTTTTGTTGATTGATTTAAGGATGTTTCTCGGGCTGTCGTAAATATTGTTCCAGCGTCCTAAATAACATGAATCGTGGTACGTTAGTTTTCCGAAATCATTCTGGTTGGTCTTTAACCGTTGATTTTGGATTAGTTCCAAAATAAAGTCAGAATGGTGGACAACATCATAGCTTGCGTCAAATTGAGGGAATTCATTTTTAAGGGAGTTAAAGCAATGGGGGCATCCGGTCAGAATTTTTTTGGGCTTGTACTGATTTAGAACCTCCACATTTTCCTGCATCATCATCTGAGCCAGGTACTCATTCCCGGACCGACGGGCAATATCACCATTGCAACGCTCTTCCGGCCCTAAGATGGCGAAATTGATGTTGGCTTTGTTTAATAACCGAGCGATGGCCCGAGCAATTTTTTTGCCGCGATCATCAAACGATCCGGCGCATCCGACATAATACAAAATGTCAGCCTCAGGATTATCTGTCATCAATGGCACATCCAAGCCCTTACTCCAGTCAGCCCGTGTATCAGCGCCAAACCCCCAGGGGTTGGACTGGTTTTCCAGATTACTGAATGTTTCCTGCATTTCAGGCGGAAATGAGGCCTCCATCAAGACTTGAAATTTTCTCGATTCCAGCATGATGTCCAGGTGTTGAATATTGACCGGACAAATATCTTCACAGGCTCTACAGGTTGTGCAGGACCAGATTGTGTCCTGGGTAATGCTGCCGTCCGCTCGAACCAACGGTTGTATGGATTCGTACTCTTTGTTGAACAACAAATCCTTTTGCTCAAACAGATCATGTTTGATATCTGAAATGAATTTTTTAGGGGACAATGGTTTCCCGGTGCGGTCCGCAGGGCATCGCTCTTCGCAACGTCCACATTCGGTGCAGGCGTATAGATCCAGAACGTTTTTTCGATTCAACTCGTGCACTTTTCCCAAACCAAAACTCTCAGCAGTTTCATCCTCAATATCCGTTTTGAAGATTGATTTTTCAATTGCGAGCGGTTTTAGAAAAACATTGGGGATAGCAGCCAGAAGATGAAGGTGTTTTGATCCCGGAATATAGATCGCGAATCCAAGTATCGTTAAAATATGTATCCAATAAAAAACTTCGTAACCTGAAGCAAGGTTAAAGGTTGAGACAGCTTTTAGATTTAGAATTTCATAAAGAAACAGAGAAATGGTAAAATATTCACCAAATTTGAACCCGTCCCCCGCTTGAGACAATCCGATACTGAAGGCATTTACGAAATGAAATGTAATGATGATGACAGCTGTGAAGATCAATATTAATTTAGCGTCCATTCCATTTGTCAAATATTTCGGCTTTAAAATGGTTCTTCTGAACAGACCAAACCCTAACCCTATTAATACGAAAAAGGCTAAAATATCTGCAAGATAAAGGTAGCCACCGTAAAAAGCAGCGTTAATATGCTCAATTCCGAAACCCGGGAAAACACCCTGGATCATCATTTCCAGGGAGTGCAATTGAACCGCCAAAAAACCATAGAAAATTAACGTATGCGCCAAGCCGGGTATGGTTTTCCGCCGGACATTGGATTGTCCCAGAATATCAGAGATAAAGCTTAAGATCCGTGGTGGAATTCTATCAATGACGATTGAAGATTTCCCTTCTACGCTATTCATCAGCTTAATCAAACCTCTTAACCGAATTCCGAAAATTCCAAAACCAACAATAAGCGAACCTATCATCAAAACAGATTTAATTATCGTATAATCCATACCCACCTTTTACGTTTACAATGGAATATCAGTCACATATTTCAACTTGAAACCTATGACGCTGAGCAGATGTCTAGACATCTGCATGCAAGATAACCTTTTAATAAATCCAATATGATTGTCAATGGGTAATTTTCAATTTTAGGAAAGAGTTCCGATATCGTCAGAATGTTGAGGGGTGCCTGGCAGCTCTACAACCTCTCAATCACCACCGCACTGATCTTATAATCAGGAATTTTCGCTTGTGGGTCGCGCGCGTCCAGGGTCAGTTCATTGGCGGCGGCTTCGGCAAAGTGCATCGGGATAAAAACCATCCCTGGTCGCGAACGTTCGGTAATTAACACTTTGACCCTGATCTCGCCGCGCCGGGAGCGGACTTTGATCCAGTCACCGGCAAGGATTTTAAGCGGTTTGGCGTCTTGCGGATGGACTTCGACAGTCGGCTCGGGGTAAATATCATCCAGCTTGGAGCGGCGTGTCATCGTTCCGCCGTGCCAGTGATAGAGCACCCGTCCGGTTGAGAGTAGCAGCGGATATGCCTCGTCAGGCAATTCCTGTGAGGGGCGGTAATTGAGCGGCGTCAGCCGGCCCTTTCCGCTGGGGAAAGTATCGGCGAACAGGAAGGGCATACCGGGGTGAGCGGGTGTTGGGCAAGGCCAATGGACGCCATCTTCCCGGTCGATGCGGGCATGGGTAATCCCCTGGAAGGGTGACGTCAGGCGAGCCATCTCATCCCAGATAAGGGCAGGCGAGTCAAAATCAAAACCTGCGCTCTTTTCGTACTCCAGCTCGGCTTCTACACGCTGCGCCAGGTCGGCAACAATTTCCCAATCCGGGCGGGAGATACCCGGTGCAGGTACGGCTTGACGGACCAGTTGCACACGTCGGTCGCTGTTTGTAAAAGTCCCCTCTTTTTCAGCGAAACTGGTCGCGGGCAGAATAATGTCTGCGTAGGCAGCAGTCTCGTTCATAAAAATATCCTGCACCAATACAAAATCCAGCTTCTCCATCACATGGCGGGCGTGGCCCAGGTCCGGTTCGCTCATCATCGGATTTTCGCCCATCACATAAAAGCCCCGTATGACTCCTTTATCGGCAGCGTCGACCATCTCCATCGTCGTCAGGCCAGCTTCGGGGTTCAGCGGCACACCCCAATCACTTTGGAATTTCGCTCTGATTTCGGGATCCGTCACACTCTGATAGCCGGGGAAAACGTTCGGCAGGCCGCCCGAGTCCGAGCATCCCTGCACATTGTTTTGGCCGCGCAGGGGGTTCAAGCCCGTACCCGCTTTACCAAGATTTCCAGTCAACAGGGCCAGATTTGCCAGCGAGAGCGCATTGTCGGTGCCATGGACACTCTGGCTGATGCCCATGCCCCAATAGATCGCCGCTCGTTCGGCATTGGCATACAGCCGAGCGGCTTCACGGATCTCCTCTGCCGGGACACCTGCAATCGTTTCAGCCCATTCAGGGGTACAGCTTTGAATCGTTGCAGCGTAATTGTCGAAGCCCTCCACCCTTTCTTTAATAAAATCTTCGTCGTAAAGATTTTCCTGGATGATGACCTGCGCCATCGCTTGGAAAACGACCACATCTGTGCCCGGTTTTTGACGTAGCCAGTTTGTGGCAAAGCGGGTCATTTCAATTTGGCGTGGATCGACGACGATCAGCCTGGCACCGTTTTTGACGACCGCCTCTCTGAGAAAGGTGCTGATCACCGGGTGGGTTTCACTGGTATTTGAACCGGTGACAATGAAAACATCCAGGTCTTTCATCTCGGCAATTGAGTTGGACATGGCCGATGAGCCGATAGCGATCTGCAAGCCAGCGACGGATGCGGCGTGACAGAGTCGTGCACAATGATCGATATTATTCGTCCCAATCACACCGCGCACAAATTTCTGAAAAATGTAATTATCTTCGTTGGTCGCTTTAGCCGAGCAGAAAGTACCGATGGCATCGCCACCCTGTTGGCGGACAATCTCGGTGATCTTTGCAGCTGCCAGGTCCAGGGCTTCATCCCAGCCTGCCTGACGGAAGCCTTCCAAACCGATGGCTTGACGGGGCTTGACACCCATCTCCTGGCGGATGAGCGGATGTCTCAGCCGTGAAGGGTGGTGAACGTAGTCGATGCCAAACCGTCCTTTGCTGCATAGCCGCCCATAGTTGGGTGCCACGCCGAAAGGTGCGTCCACACGGAAAATTGTTTCGTCTTTGATTCGCAGGTCAATTTGACAGCCGACGCCGCAATAGGGACAGGTCGAACGCACAGATTCTTCTTTCTCTTGGGCTTTGCCCTTTTCCTGTCGGATCTGGTCGTCATCCAGCCCTTGTTCCATGAAGAATTCAGTCTTGCTTTTGAGTGCATTCGTCGGACAGACGGCGACACAGTTGCCGCAAAAGACGCAGGTCGTTTCGGTGAGCTGGGTGTCAAAAAAAGTTGTAATTTTGCTCTCAAAGCCACGTCCACCCACAGAGAGGGAATAGGTGAATTGGATGTCATCACCGCAAGCCTGCACACAACGCCAGCACAGCAGGCATTTTTCAGTGTCCCTGATATAAAACGGATTATCATCCTTGACTGCCTGTGTGCGGGTTTTCGCTTGTGGAAAGCGCTCGCGGTCTGCGCCGAGTTGATCCATTTGAGCCTGCAGTGCGGGCGCTTCGGAAAGATCAACGCTGGCGTTCAGCATTTCAAGGATCGTGCGTCGTGAGCGCTTAACTCGTTCACTATGGGTGTAGATGACCATCCCGGGGTTGACTTTGGTCACACAAGCGGGCGCCAACACACGCCAGCCCACAACCTCAACAACACAGAGCCGACAGAGCCCTTCGGAGGTGGTTGCTTCGTGAAGGCAGATGATCGGGGCCGGCTTGCCCAGGCTATCCAGTACCTGCTGGATAGTGGCATCTTGTGGAGCCTCAACTTCCTTGCCGTCGATGGTGAGGGTGATCTTATTGGTCATTTTCACCCCTTTCTGCTTTGAAAATCTCAGGCCAATGGTGCATCGCACTCAAGACGGCGGATGCGGCTGTCTGCCCAAGTCCGCAGAGAGAGGCGTCGGTCATTGTCCAGCCAACATCCTGCAGACGAGAAAAGTCTCCATCCAGCACCTCGCCAGCCGATACCCGGTCGAGTATCTCGGCTTGTCGTTGCGAACCCAGTTGACATGGATAGCACTTCCCGCAGCTTTCATGAGCGAAGAAATGTCCCAGGTCTGCCAGGATTTGCTTCAAATCGGTCTGCTCGCTCAGTACAATCACAGCACCGGAGCCAAGCGTGAGGCCAGCGGCGCGGACGTCTTCCTGGGTCAGGCGCAGATCCAGCTGGTCGGGATAGATAAACTTACCTGCTGCTCCGCCCAGTAAGACGGTTTGCAGGCTACCATCTCTGACCCCGCCCGCGGATTGGAGCAACTCCCGCAAAGTGGTTGGGCTGGTAATCTCGTAAAGGCCGGGCTTTTCAATATCGCCCGAAAGGCTGAAAAGCCAGGGGCCGCTCGATTTTTCGCTGCCGTAGCTCTGATATGCTATTAAGCCAATGTGGAAAAGTAAGGCAACATTGGCGAAGGTTTCCACATTATTGATGACGGTCGGTTTTTGAAAAAGTCCATGGGTTGTCGGGTAGGGCGGTTTCAGGCGGGGGAGGCCACGTTTGCCTTCGATAGAATCAAAAAGTGCGGTCTCTTCACCGCAGATGTATGCGCCTGCACCGGAGCGCAGTTCGATATCGAACGAGAAGCCTGAGCCAAGAATATTCTCGCCGAGATAGCCTCGGGCGCGAGCCGCTGCGATGGCTGCCCCGAATATTTTTTGTGCCCGTGCATATTCGCCGCGCATATAAATAAATCCCTGTGCTGCACCGATCGCGTATCCGCCGATCAGCAGACCCTCCAAAATGGCGAAGGGATCATTTTCGAGCAGGATGCGATCCTTGAAAGTGCCCGGCTCGGACTCATCTGCATTACAGACGATATATTTTTGTTGCCCGGCTGCCGCCGCTGCGCCCTCCCACTTGAGCTCGGTACTGAAAGCCGCACCACCACGTCCCAATAAACCTGAGCCCGCCATGAACTCGATCATTTTCCCGGAACCGAGTTTCAGCGCCTTTTTCAAACCGGCAAAACCCTGAGTGTTGAGATAATCATCCAGGCTGGTCGGCGTAATTTCCCCAACGCGCCGGGTGATGACCCGCTCTTCCCCATAGATCTTCAGAGCCAGGTCATCCCGGGGATCGAAGATGCGCCCGGTAGTCGCCTCTCCAACGGCAGTTTCATTCACGAGAGCAGCGGGTGCCGCATCACATAACCCCAGACATTCCACTTTTTCGACGAAATATTTCCCGTCCTGTGTTGCTCCGCCCTCAGAGATATCGAGTTGCTGCAAAAGATTTTCATAAACGCTGTGTCCACCACCTGCCGAACAACTTGGGCTGGTACAAACACGAATGATTGTTTCTCCTGTGGATTCGGTATAGAGCATCGAGTAGAATTCGATGACACCGGTCACATCAGCCAGGGGAACTTTCAAGGCGATGCCTATTTTCGTAGCGATCTCTTGAGAGATATGCCCAAATTCTCTTTGGGCTTCGAGAAGAGCGGGCAGAAGCATCGTTCTACCTCGCGGGGAAATCCCCTCCAGAAATTGGGTGAATGCTAAATCGAATTCTCTTTGCAACATAAATTCCCCGTTCTTTGTACAGAGTACCGCGAATTCAGTCCAAAAGATTAAAAGCGACGTATCTGTTCAGCATCTGCTGAATTGAGAGAATCGATTCTTCTTTCTTCTTTTAGAATGATTCCGGTTCGACATCTTCGGGAATCAAGTCCTTAAAACGTGCCCGTATTTTTTGATCCATTTTAGCATCAAAAGCCGTTTTGCTGGGCCTGGAAAGAAGTCGTACTGCTTCATTTAAGGCTCGATCATGTGTGGTTAAACTCTCCTTTTTCATCCATTTGTCTTTAATACCCCTGACCGCAATCTTAGGTAATAAAGCGACATCCCGCATATTTTTCACTGTGTGTGATTTATCCAGAAAAAAACCCCCGTGACTGCCTTCTGCAATTAGATCGATCAGGAATTTGTCCTCACCAAACTCAAAGCCTTTTTTTGTTTTTTTGACCATCAAACTGATCTCATTATCGATCACGGCCTTGGCATAATCAAAAACCATCAGACTGCTGAGTAAACCACCTGCGTTCATCATGTCAATTCCGCCGTCTACAGCATGCGTAACACTTATACCCGTTTCATATCCGGATTGTGCGTCATTGTTGTGAGATCCGGTTAAGCCGATATAACCGCCTGAAGGGACATTGTAAAATCTTGCCATTTGAGAGTGAGCCACCTGTAACATAGCTGTTTCAACGGCCCCCGGAGCATAATCCCCATTCCGCATATCGGCAACGGTTGCCAGGACGGCATAAATTAGAGGGGCCCCTGGATGAATCGTCTGTGCCAAAACGGCATATGCAAGAAACTCTGCATTACCAACTGTTAAACAGGAGAGTAAGCTTAAAGGGGTTGTGACGCCGGCATTTTGCACGACTGTGATGTACGTTGGCAGTTTCTTTTCCAACAAATAGATCACGGCTTCTGTCGATTCAAAATCCATGGTCAGGGGAGCAACGATTGGGCAGTAGTGATGGGTGATAAACGGCCTTTTCTGATAGGCTTCTGCTCCGCCTGCAATGAGCTCTGCCATTTCCAGTACTTTTTTTAAATCTAAAATAGTCGGCGTATTACTGCGAATGGGTTTGGAACAATTTTTTAGAGCGGGGTAGAATCTAAACAGACTAAACTGGTCTTCCGTTGCATCATTGGCTAAAACGGGAATTGAAAAAATATCATACCCTTCCAGCTGTTGGATAAGATGCGCTATGTTCGCGATGTCTTTTGATACGGCAGGTCTCTCTTCTCCATTTTCCGGGTCAATGATATTAGGGGCTGAACTGGCAGTCACCATCAGAGGTCCGTCATCAGGTATCGTGACGTCATACTCAGGATCGCGGGCAAAAAAGGTGAATTTGGGTGTAAATTGACTGATTGTTTCCTCAACTATTTTTGGGGGAAACTTAACCACGTTATCTTCAATTAAACATCCTCTTTTAGAAAAAATCTCTAAACATTTTTGATTACGAACCAAGATTCCAACATTCTGAAGAATCTCCAATGATTTATCGTGTACCTGGCCAACCTGTTCCGAAGTTAGGTATTCCTTTGTATTCATTCTATTTCACAAGAATAAGTCGTTTTATAAAAAAATTAATGGTGCTACGAAAGGAGAAAGGTTTTCATTTTTTCCAGTCCTTCCTTGATTTCACTGGAATCGATGCCGGAGTATGCCAGGCGGATATAGTTTTCGGTTTCACCTGCTTGGGGAGTGCCGAAATGTCTGCGAGTACAGAAAGAAACACCCGTTTTAACCAAGACCAGTTTACGAAACGCCTCCACATCGCTAATCCCACTTTTTTTCATTGCCTCAGTCACGTTCGGATAAAGATAAAATGTGCAATCCGGACGATGGGTCTTGATTCCCGGCATACTGTTGAGCAGATCAACAGCTGTATCTCTGCGCTCCTTCAGGACATCAAGGATTTTTTTCGATCCGGATTGGTCACCTTGCAGCGCTTCAATGGCCGCCCATTGGATGAAATGATTGCTGCATGACTCGTCATTGGTGTTAATTCGACTGATATGATCAACAATTTCCCTGGGGCCAATAGCTGCTCCCAGGCGCCAACCTGTCATGGCAAATTTTTTGGAGAAGGTGTAGAGAATGACGGATCTCTCGAATATTCCGGGCAAAGAAGTGATACTTTTCCCTTGTCCCTCATAATTCATATCAAAATAAGCTTCGTCGGCCAGAACCCAGAAATTGTGTTTGAGACAAAGGTCGGCCAGACGCTGCATTTCTTCATCAGAAGCGGATGCACTGATCGGATTCTGGTAATTGTTAAAGATCAAGATACTGGTCTTTGGTGTGATCGATCGTTCAATTTGATCGATGTCCAGCTCGAATCCGGTCTCGGTTTCTTTGAAACTGTAGGGGACCGCTTTTCCGCCGTGATAATCAATCTGAGATTCATAAATCGGATACCCTGGATTTGGATACAAAACCTCATCCCCGACTTCCATTAATACCTGGATAAACTTACTGATGATGGGCTTCCCCCCTGGTTGGATGGTCACATTTTCAAAGCTCAAATCCAGTCCGCGTGCCGTCCCGACATCTTTGGCCAGGGCTTCTCTTAACTGCGGGATCCCCGCATTTGGGCAATATCCGGTTTTACCGCCTTCCAGCGCTAGACTTGCTGCATTGCGGATGTTTTGGGGGGTGATGATATTCATATCCCCTAAATGAAACGGATAGATTTTTATCCCTGTTTTGGCTAGTTCCGCGGCTTCAGCGCCAACAGCAAATGCTGTTTCAGTGCCCAGGCGGGACATTCTTGCGGCAATTTTCATGATTTGATCTCCAGTCTGAGATTGATTTCTCTGTTTTGATTACTAAGGGATCGTTCAAAAATAACGTCACATAATCTATTTGCAAAAGTCCTAAAAACACTGGACATTTTGCAAACAGAATATGACAGCAACGTGTTTCCTATTCATTAATGGGAAACACTTGACTAACTTTCGAGCCAACCCTAACCGTTTACTTTCTTATTCGGGCTGACTCAGATACTCGACAAAAAATGTTGAGAACAGGGGATTTAACCTGATCGATTAATCATTATCCTGTGTAACTAATCAGTGGATGTACCGCCGAGGGGATTTTGATTCAAAACACGCATAAATCCATAAACCCCCTCGGCTTCTGGAATGTTTTGAATAGATACTATCCTTTTTCCAAATAATTACAGATGGCTTTAAACTGACTTTCACCGTCCAGCCCGGCTTCGGCCAGTACCATTTCAGCCTGACCGCTGCCAAGAAAATGTCCTTTTTGAAACGGATGCAAAGTCGCTTTGCGGCCCTGTCTTGATTGTATCCATTGGTTCATGGTTGGCAGTGTAAATCCGGTTATCCCCATGGCTGACTGGGCGTGTTTTTCAGGAAAAATCTGTTCCCGTTGCTCATCCGTCAGCAAGTTGAATAACTCGGCGCTTGATACATAATACACATTCAAATCGATACCCTTCTCCTTCAGTAGAGGTAACGCTTCTTCAATAAAGGCATAAGCGACTTCACTTCCCTGCAGAACAATCGTTCCGTCTGCCTGCCCCTCTGCCTTTTTCAGCAGGTAAAGGCCCGTCACGGCATCATTTGCTGGTGCAAGTCCTAAGGCCTCCCTATCCAGTATTATTTCGGTCGGTCGGGTTACAAAGGGAGCGAGCAGGGCAGGTTGTCTGCCCAGGGAGGTTGATACCAGCGGCCAGAATTCAGCAGGATCCCAGGGGGTCAAGGTGATCGATGTCCCCAATGGAAAGTTGTCCTGTAAAAGTTGAAGTGCCTGTGGATCGGCATGGGTCGGCCCGTCCTCGCCGGTTTTCAGTCCTGCATGGGCACAGACCAGGATAAAGGTTTTATAAGGCTCTTTGACAATCGCTTGCCGAGCCTGACAACCGATGGCATGTAATCGAGCAGGAACATGCCCCAGGGCTGCCAGAAAAGCACTATAGGAAGAACAGGCGCCCATATGCCCGCCATAGGTCGATAACCCCGCCATAATGCCAACCATGGCATCTTCACAGATTCCTCCGATGGAAAGCGTTCGTGAATCCGGATTGGCATCCGCATTATAATAACCGTCGCCAAAACCCTTTCCGATTGCAGAAACACTCGTCGATCCCAAAAGGTCTGCTGAGGCAGTTAAAATTGCCCCCTCGCTTTTTTGATTATAATATTGCAGTACCCGCCCCAGTTCTCCACGCAGGGTTGTTGCAGTGGTGGGCGCTAATTGCAGTTCTGCTGGTGTATTTAAGGCCTGCTTTTCAGCAATTTTAACAATTTCTCCAATCTGCGGAGCATTCTTTCGAGAAATACGCCCGCGATCGTCCAGTCGCTTTTTCGACTGTAATAGCCGCTCCGCTAAGGCATCGGTCACATCCCGATTGTTTTCGAAGTACCTGCGGATGATCAAAAGTGCATCCCAAAAACAGGCTTCCAGAACATCTGTCTGCTTACCCCCCTGGCAGCGCTGTTCATTAGCCTGGCAATGGGGAAGCGCTGCAGCGCTGGTTTCCATAAAGGGTTTGACCGCATCAAAAAAACCGTCCGTACAAAGGTTATGACCGGCGCCATGGGAGGCTTTACCCTCAATCCCGTATTTCCACCCTTTAGTTGTTCGATAGACAATCGCGGTGGGTTGGTGGTTTCCCATTTTCTCAGCTTTGATCTGGGCCGCTAAAACCTGTTGAAAATCCATGCCGTTTGGAACCTCGATGACATTCCAGTCATTAAGAGCCGCCAGTTCCATGGGATTCCACTGCACATAATCCCCTGGTTGACCCTGATCGCGGCAGACATGGTTCGAATCAATAGAAGCCTGGTTCCAATCAACATGAAGCACGATGTTCTTCAGAGAAGCCGTGCCGGCCGCAGCCATTGCTTCACTAACCCGTCCCGGTGTCAATCCCCCTTCTCCTTCTACAATATGAATTCTGGGCGCATTCTCCCCATACATATCCATCATGCCGAAAGCCAATCCAACACTTGTAGCCATACCAACACCTGATGCGCCGGTTGACAGCTTGACAAAAGGCGTCGCCGGAGTCGGGTGCCCATCCAGAGGTTTAACTCCGAATTTGTTGAACAAAGGTGTTTGGGTGATTGGATTACGTCTGAAGCCTAATAGATCTTCCAGTCTTAATTGGAATTGCGCTTTGTCCGGCAGGAGATCAGGCCTACTGATTCGCAGAATCTCATTCCGCAAAGCCCAGATATTGTACAATCCCAGGGCTTTATGCCCTGCGGCATAAGAGATGATATCGGCATCCGGTCTGTCAGGGTCGGACATATCATAATCCATTGTCTGAAAAAGGATGCTGGCCACGATCCGTCCGGATGAGATTGATCCCCCTGGATGTCCTGACATAGGGACATAGTTATACATCAACGCGCAGACTGACCGGTAAACCAAATCAAGTTGCTCAAGAACTTCAAGATCTTTGTTGCTCGATGACTGATCCACCGTTTTAGCTTCATCTGCTATATTGAGATAAACTCCCCGACGATTATCCAGATTTAATGACATGCGCCACTCCGTTTTAAAAAGGGTTTGTTGAACTCTGATTTCTCTCTTGTTAATCAAGCTTTCCCAGCACTTTCAGTGCAGTATCCACGTTCCCGAAAGGAGCGCTCACCTGAAAACCGCTCACATAGTCCTGGATCTTCTCACAAATGTCTTGCGCAATCTCAATACCAGTTTTACGGGCATCTTCTTTTGTATTACATTTTCTCATCTTCTCTATGATGGAATTAGGAACAACCACTCCCGGCACTTCAGTCGCCATGAACTGTGCATTGCGGAAGCTGGCCAGCGGCCAGACACCTGCGACCAGTGGGATGGTTTTGCTGTGTTTTGCTGTTTGATCCATAAACCGTTTCATCACATCCGGTTCAAATACAGGTTGCGATATTGCATATTCAGCACCTGCGTCCACTTTTGATTTGAACCGCTCTATCTCCCTCTTCAAATCAACTGCGCAAGGGTTGGCAGCCACACCAATTAAGATTGATGTAGGCATTGAAATCTGGTTACCTGCCAAATCATATCCATGATTCAGATTATTAACCATTTGGGTCAGCCCTATGGCATCTAGATCAAACACCCCCGTCATATCCGGATAATTCCCAATACTGGGAGGATCTCCAGTCACCAGAAGAAGATTACAAATCCCCGAAGCGTACGCAGCCATGATATCGCCCTGCATGGCCATGAGATTCCTGTCCCTGCAGCAAAAATGTGGGATGATCTCCAAACCGGTTTCATTTTGAAACCTGATTGATGATATCAGGTTCGACGCTCTGGCACTGGCTCTGGGGCCGTCTGGAATATTAACCGCATCGGATCCTTTCTCCCGACATCTGTTTATCTTTTCAAGCGTCAGAGAAAAATCAACAGACATCGGCGACAGAATTTCTATAGAAGAAACTTTTTTTCCAGCAACCAATTTAGCTGCAAAACCGGATTTTTTCTCTACGGGTTTGATCTCTATATCGTCCCGTTGCTTCGTATCTATAATCTTTACTTCCTGGTATTCATTGATCTCACTAAGATTTTTGATGCCCTTAACTGCTTTCTGAATATGGACGGGTGTTATCCCGCAGCAACCTCCAATTCCTCTGGCACCCAGCTGAATGAACCTTTTTGCATATTTAGCAAAGTAATCCGGACTTGTCATATACATAACTCGGCCCCCGATATCTCTGGGAAGTCCGGAGTTTGGCATGACAATCAGAGGTTTTGTGCAGATATTGATAATGTTTTTCAGGACTTCGTATGCACCGGCCGGTCCAAGTCCACAGTTGATTCCCACAATGTCTACACTATTGTCCAGAACAAGATCTTTCGTAAAACGTTCCGCTGAATTTCCATCGATTGACACGCCTTCTTCATTAACTGAGAAACTTGCCAAGACAGGAAGTCCGGTACTTTTTGCTGCTCGTGCAGCAATTATGAGCTCCCGAAGGTTAGAAAAAGTCTCCAGTTGGATAAAGTCCGCACCCGCATCAGATAGTGCCGAACATTGTTCCTCAAATGCGTTGTAATATTGATCATTATTTTTTTCTAAATATGTCTCACCATGTCTGGAGCATGGACCCACTGCTCCAGCAACGTATGTGTCCGTGGCGGCCACTTTTTTTGCAAGCTCAACACTGATTCTATTTATAGGCACAGTTTTTTCTTCTATTCCAAACTCCTTCAGTTTGATACGGTTGGCGCCGAAAGTGTTGGTTTCAAGAATGTTGGCTCCCGCAACACGGTACTCTTCATGTATTCCCGTTATAAGTTCAGGTTTTGTCAGACTCAGCTCGTCATAACAGGTGTTGATAAATATTCCTTTGCTGTAGATCATGGTACCCATTGGACCATCCCAGATTAGGGGCTTTTCTTTTAAATGTTCAATAATATTTTGCATGGGTTTTTTTTAACTCAACAGGTTAAAGTTCTTACTCATCAAACTGAAATGTCTTTGGCAATGCAATCTGATAACTTGTCTACGTTAATGTCGTTCTGAAAAAACAGGGCTTAATATTTTTTCAACTGGATAATAGATCGATAAACCTGCCCTGATCCATGACTGATTGTTGGGGGGGGGGGGATTGTCAACTATCTCATAATCATGCGCCTTTGTAAGGATTCTATCATTGAGCATGTGTTCTGGCAGATTTTCGGCAAAAAAAAAGAAGAGATTTATTGAGCACACAGCAGATACAAATATAATTCTGCCTTGTTCCACGTCTTTCTCTAATTTCTCAGTAAAAGTTGACAGACAGAAGGTTATTTGTCAATCCGACGGCAGGGAAATCCAGGGAAATCACCGGTAAAATGCAGAGAAGATCATCAACCGCGGCTCTGCCTTTCATGCTAAATCATAGTCCCAGAGACGGTTCTTGTAAATAGACAAGCGTTTTTCCTGCACCAGCCGACACCGTTCTGATAGTCTGAATCAATAGATATTTTCTTTGTAACTGATGGGCATGACTCCGGAAAAGTGGTGAATAATTACTTTTCTTTTTCTAAATCATGTTCTGTTTGCGAGCGTTGGTCATGGTGGTGTTGTATATCTTCCCGGATTCTTCATTGCCGTCAAGTGCCATATAGCTCATGACAAATTCAGCCAATTCCGGTGCGACAGGTCTTACTCCAAATTGCTTCTCAACATCAGCAATCACCGCATCAAGACCATATTTCTGTGCAACACTGATGAAAGACCGTACGTGTCCAATACGGCGGTTTTTGACGCCGTGAGCCCAGTTCGAGACGCCCAGAATCGCATGAACCCCTTTCATCTGCTTATCCTGTCTTATTTTTTGGATAGCGTGAAACGAATTAAATGTATGAGAGGGTTTGATCTTTCCCATTGAGTCAACATAGCTGTCAATTGCAACACCCAGCGTGACGGTATCAAAATATATTTGTTCGGGCCTGAAGCCGGCCTTACGTGCCCGCTCGAACATCGTTTGTGCAGCATCGACCATTTCAGCAGTGGATTCCAACGGGCCTTTATCACCTATCAACAGACAGATCACACCAAAGGAATGGTCTTTGCGCAGATCGTAAACGGCGTCATATCTATCCATGTGGAAAAAAGGGATGGAGTTGGCTAATGGCGGTTTTGGTTTAGATTGCTCTCCAGGGGATGCCCCTGTTCGGGTGAGTTGAAACCATTTCTCAAGTCCGGCCCGTATGACATCAATATTTGAGCTGTCTACACATGGGGGCACACCATTACCAAGGCAATGAACCAACTGCACATATTGCCGCATCAGGTCGAGGGTATTTGCCCCTTCCAAAATCCCCAATTCGTCAATATTAATATCCAAATAGTCGGCGCCTTGTCGGACCTGATTTAGGATCAGACGTTCTAAAACCAATAAGCCCGGATTAGGCTTTGTAAAGGCTTTTTCACCCATATTGAGCATGTGTTTCATGGCAGCACCAGGTAACGAGATGCTCGCATGCAGCATCTCACCTATCTGAATCAAGCCGGATCCCTCTAATGGGGCTTGTTTGCTGATATGGTCGCGGTCAAAAAAGAAATTCAAGACTGATGAAGAATTCTGCAGCTCGGGGTTTCGGCTTGGATGGACTGTTTTTTTGAACTCCTCCAGTTTGTCGTCATGTAACATGCGATAATAGACCCTTTCACCCACGCATATACGGTGATTATTATTACCACAATATCCTTTGGCGTCGGCATCACCGCATGGCGGGTTGCTGAGACCCTTTTCGCAAGCACCTTTTGTGCAAAGATACTCATTTTCGGGCAAAAAACAGTCGCCGCAGTGTTGACACTCATACATCAACCCTTTACCAAGATCTTCCATTGAACGAAACAGCTTGTACAATGCACCTTCTCGCTTTGCCGAGCTGTTGAATGGACTTAAAACAGCTTTGGTGACACCATGCAATAAACTGTCACTCTTAAATGCGAGGCCATGCACAGCGTTGGAAAAGGCGGTACTTTTTTTGAATTTTGACAGTGATGATTGAGCGACAGGAAAGGAGAGGTTTTCCCGTACAGTGTGCCAATCAGAGGTTTGCAAGGCCTGCTCGATCACTGCTTCAATTTCATCGATAGACTTAAAATCACCTGGTTTTCCCAATTGTGCGCCAGCATACCCCAGATCACGAAACATGGCCATCTGTTGTCCGGCTCTTTTTAAATTGTCTTCTTTCTTTTCGCCTTTGAGCCTGTCGAGAAAATCATCGTCGATGACGCAACCTGGTAAAGTCTGCATATATTTAGCCGCGGGATGATTTACAACAAGCACGTTACCAATGATGGGGGTGTTCTCCTCTTGCAATGCTTTGATCAAGTCCTCGGAACGTTCGGCATCCCAACCGGCTTGACAAATCAAAAAGGATGCGCCCGCCCTGATTTTCTTGGAAGCTTTGATGTACTGCATGGCCAGGGCACCATCCGTATATTTGAACGGTGAGACAGCGGCACCTGCATGCAAGATGTTTGTGCCGACCAATTCCTGAGGGCTTTTTGATGACCGTAAAAGCGAGAAATTGACCTCCTTCATCAATTCCAGTACTCCAAGAGAACCAATTTCAAAAACACCTTTTGCCTGCAATGGTTTGTCACCTGTAAGAGCTAATATAGTCTGGATACCTCGTTCCCCCAGTGATAAGAGGAGTGTTTTTATGGCATCGACATTCATGTCTTTGCCTGTGATATGAGGCATGATTTCTAATTCTTCGGGAAACCTATTTTCCTTCAGTATGCCAAAGGACGCTTGATGATCATAAGACAATGCTCCGCCCGGATTCTGAGTCAGAGCGATTCCCGGAATCGTAATGTCTTTTGAGGCGTATTTTTGGGACAGGGTAGGAAGGGCCTTTGCGATTTCCAGGACATTTTTAATGTCACTGCTCGAATGTGGAGTGAATTCTACGATAAGCGTGAATTTTCCGTTTTGAATGGATTGCTGAATACTCATGAATTCAGTACTCCTTTCTTTAATAATAACCTCTCACCTAACTTCTGCAAGAACTTTTCAATGGATTGGGAAAGTGGGACTCAGGCAAAGCTCAGCCATGCTTAAGTCCTTTCCGATAAGATTTGCTTGATACCGCGGCTTTCAGGCTAATTTGAACGTTCTCTTCCCAAAGTCCGTTTTCAGATAAAACCAGACTTTTTATCCTAACGAATTGGGAGGATTTTCAAGATAGATTGAAGCGCGTTCATCCAGAAGATTATCCAACCAGTCCGGATCCATCTCGGGAATTGAGCCCAGGAGTTTGTCTGTATATGCATGGTGTGGCGGTGACAGAATCTCCTTTTTCTCTCCCTGCTCAATGACCCTGCCTTCCAGCATAATCACGATATTGTCTGAGATGGCTTTCACAGTGGCTAAATCATGGGTAATAAAAAGGTAGGATACATCCAGTTCATTCTGCAGATTCTGCAATAATTTGAGTACACCTTCCGCCACCAGCTGGTCCAGGGCGGAGGTAATCTCGTCGCAGATGATCAGTTCAGGTTCGGCCGCCAAGGCGCGTGCGATACATACTCTCTGCTTTTCCCCGCCTGACAGTTGGGTTGTATAACGATCTATATATTTATCCGGATTCAATTCAATTTTTTCCAGAAGTTCTTTGGTCCTGTCTTCTACTTCCTTGCCTTTCATACCAAAGTAGAACTCCAGCGGTCGGCCGATGACGGTTCTGACCGTATGTCTTGGGTTCAGAGCAGTGTCCGGCATCTGATAAATCATTTGCAGTTTTCTTAAACTATCCCGGTCACGATGCTTAAGTTGAAGAGGCAGTTCTTCTCCAAGAAAGGTTATTTTGCCATGGGTGGCGGGTAACAGACCGGTGATGACTTTAGCCAGCGTACTTTTGCCGCTTCCGGATTCGCCCACCAGCGCGATCGTGCGGCCTTTTTTAATCCTGATGTTGATATCCTGCAGTACTTTTTCCTTACCGGTATAAGTGGCTTCTACATCCTTTATTTCCAGAATCACATCCTGTTTTTCGGCCAATGATTTTTCCGATCTCAAATTACGCACATTGAGCAGATCTCGGGTATATTGCTTTTGCGGATTCTTTATTATCTCCCTGACATTGCCCTCTTCAACAAGCGAGCCGTGTCTCAGGACCATGATTCGATGTGCGACCTGGGCAACAACGGCCAGATCATGGGTGATGTACAGTGCCGCCTTGTTCATCTTTTCGGTAATTTCCTTGATGGCGGCCAGGACTTCGATCTGGGTCGTGACGTCCAATGCAGTTGTGGGTTCGTCAAAGATGATGATATCCGGTTGACAGGACTTGGCCATTGCCACCATCGCCCGTTGCAGTTGCCCTCCCGATAACTCATGGGGATAGCGGAAACCAATTTTTTCCGGATTGGGCAGAAAGAGGCGATCGTAAATCTCGATGGCTTCTTCTTCAGCCTGGCTTGAATCCATTAAGCCGTGCCTGATGGGCCCTTCGGTATATTGCTTGATAACCCGATGAGCGGGATTAAATGAGGCGGCCGCGCTTTGCGCAACGTATGAGATTTTCGTGCCTCGGATCGATCTCAGGTATTCCGGCGTGGCATTGAACAATTCGGTCTTATCGAGCTTTATCGACCCCGAAGCTATTCGACAACCTTGCCTGGCATAGCCCATGGCAGCAAGGCCGATGGTGGATTTGCCAGCACCGGATTCGCCGATCAGACCCAGGACTTCGCCTCTTTTCAGAGTGAGACTGATGCCGTTGACAAGGGTCTGCCATTTTTCATCACTAAGCCCTTCCACCACCAGATCTTTAATTTGAAGTAATTTATCATCTTCCATAGTATTATCTATTGTTAGTCTTCCAGACGGCTGGCGATATGCAGAAACCAGTCGACCACTAAATTTACACCAACCGTCAGAAACGCAATGGCTCCAGCAGGAAACAGCGGTGTGTAAATACCGAACGTAATAGCCCCGGCATTTTCGCGGACCATACCACCCCAATCCGCAGTAGGCGGTTGAATGCCGAGTCCCAGAAAACTGAGGGACGCAATAAACAGAAAAACAAAACAGAACCGCAGTCCGAATTCAGCCACTAAAGGTGGCAAGGCGTTCGGAAGCAACTCATGTCGCATGATCCACCAGTTGCCTTCTCCTCTTAGGCGGGCCGCTTCCACGAATTCCATGACCGCAATATCCATGGCAACAGCTCTGGCCAACCGGTAAACACGGGTTGAGTCTAAAATGGCAACTGTAATGATCAGGTTCGGAATTGAGGCGCCGACAATCGAAAGAATCATCAAGCAGAAGATCAGGGTTGGAAACGCCATTAAAATATCAAATACACGGCTTAAGATCTGTTCGAGCCAGCCGCCCACGCTGGCGGCCAGAAAGCCGAACAGAACCCCGAGGGAAAACGACATCGCCGTCGTGAAAAAAGCCAGAGCAATCGTGTTTCTGGCCCCGTAGACCATGCGCGTAAAGAGATCTCTACCAATATGATCTGTACCGAGATAGAATTTACTGCTGAACTCCTCCCAGACATCTCCGACAACTTTGGTCTCTTCATAGGGCGCAATTAGAGGCGCAAATATCGCAAGTATGAGAGTCAGAACAATCATGATCATACCGAAACGGGCGCTGATGGGTGATTGACGCAACAGTTTAAACAAAATTCGACTCCATAATTATAAATTATACCTGGGTTTTACGTAGTTTGGGGTTGGCAAGCATTGACATGACATCCGCAAAAAGATTGAGAAATATATAGGTTATCGCAAAAATAAGACCTGAAGCCTGAACTACAGGAAAATCTCGTTTGGATACCGCGTCGACAAGAAGTTGACCCAGCCCTGGATAAACAAAAACAACCTCTACAATAACGACTCCGACAACAAGGTAGGCCATATTCACGGCAATCACATTGATGACAGGGGACAGTGAATTTGGAAAGGCATGCAGGGCAATAATCCGCAGGCGCCTCAGTCCCTTTAACTCCGCCATTTCAATGTAAGCGCTGGCCAGGACGTTAATAATCGCGGCTCTTGTTTGACGCATAATATGAGCCGTAACGATAGACGTCAGGGTCAGAGCCGGGAGCAGGATCGTATACAGTTTCGCTCCCAATGACATACTCTGGTCTATTGACGCCAAACTTGGGAAAATATTGTATTTAACCGAAAAAATTCCGATCAGGATATAGGCGATAAAAAACTCGGGAAAGGAGATAAACGAGAGTGTAATTGCTGAAATGGCCTTGTCGAAAAAAGTATTGCGGTAAAGTGCGGCCAGAATTCCTAAAAGAACCGCGACAGGCACGGCAATCGCAATGGAAGTTGCAGCCAGAAAAAGCGTATTGGCGAACCTCCAGGTTATCTGTTGAGCCACAGGACGGCTGTTGGCCAGTGAATTGCCGAAATCCCCCTGCACAAAAGCTTTGAGCCAGGCGATGTATCGCGTGGCAGGCGGCAGATCGAGTTTCAGCTCTCTCCTGAAAGCCGCCACTGTTTCCGGCGTAGCCGATTGTCCGAGGACGGTTTCGGCAACATCACCCGGAAGTACTTCCACTCCTATGAAGATAATCAGCGAGATAATAAACACAGTGATGACACTCGCTCCGGTGCGTTTGAGAATCAACCATAGAACCTGTTTCATATTATTGTTTTTATTTCAGATTACAGCAGAACCTGATATGCAATTGGATGACTGTCTTTTTGGGGCCTTCTGCATTGGCCGGCCAAAAAATCTATCAGGTGATTGGTTTTCTGCCGAAGATGTGGCGTTATTGATAATCTCGACAGAAAACCATATTAGGGTTTTTCCAGATTGTCCAACAATCTGTTTATCAATCTAAATCCGTTTGCAAAGGGGTCGTTAATAAATAACTTCACCTAGTCTGTTTGCAAAAGTCCTAAAAGCTGGACATTTTGCAAACAGAATGTGACAGCAACGTGTTTCCTTTTCATTAATGGGAAACACTTGACTAATTTGTTAGCCGACCCTAGGCAAACCACCAGCGTTCAGCAGTCCGCATGCCGTCCATCGCCATGTGCCCGGAAATGGGCCCATGGGCCAGTTTAGTTGAACTGGCCTCAACCATCTGATTGTACATGGGGACAATAGTTCCGCCATCATTTCTGCAGATCTCCTGCATTTCCGCATACATTTTCCGGCGTTTTTCCTTATCCAGCTCTGCTCTGGCGATGATCAGCAGTTTATTAAAACGATCGTTTTTCCAATGGGTATCATTCCAGGGAGCTCCGTCAGCATAAGCCACTGTGAACATCATATCTTCAACGGGACGTCCACCCCAGTAACACATCGACCACTCTTTTTTCATCCAGACATTGCTCCAGTAGCCATCATTTGGCTCTCGCACGACGTTAATCTTGATCCCAGCTTTTTTGGCATCTTCCTGAATCAGAATAGAAGCATCTACGGCTCCAGCAAATGCAGCATCTGCAGCATGCAGGTTGAAGGTATGGTCAAGCATGCGGGCCTTTTTCATGTAAAAGCGGGCCTTGTCCGGATCATACGTTCTCTGCTCCAGATCTTTGGCAAAGAACTGATTGACAGAGGCAATCGGATGATCATTGCCGGGTTCACCATAACCGCGCAGGATTTGTTTAACCAGTCTTTCACGGTTAATAGCAAGCTTCAAAGCCATCCGCACGTTATTGTCATCATACGGTTTTTGATCCACAAGCATGGGGATGGTATAATGTGCTGTTCCTGTTGTAGCAGTCACATTAATGCCGCGCATCTTTTTCAAAAGGCGCACTGTTTTGAGTTCACAACGATCCATGTAGTGTATCTGCCCCGTTTTCAGTGCGTTTGTCCTGGCCACACTATCTGCAATGGACAGGGTTTCCACTTCATCAAAATGGGCTCTGCCTTCTTTCCAGTAATTGGGATTGCGCTTGGCAAAAGATCTGACGCCCGGTTCCCAGTTTTCCAGAATATAAGCGCCTGTGCCAACGCCTTTTTCCCATTCCGGTCCTTTTGTACCTGATGGACAAATGCTTAAATGGTAATCACCCAGGATAAACGGAAAATCAGCACTACCGCCGGTCAGTTCAAACACAACTTTGTATTTCCCTTCCGCTTTAATATCTTTAACGTTTTTTAGATATGCTTTGGCTGCAGATTTTGATTCTTTCCCCCGGTGATGATTGACGGAAAAGATCACATCCTCAGAAGTCATGGTCTTGCCATTGTGGAATTCAATCCCCTTACGGAGATTGAATGTCCAGACTTTGGCGTCCGGAGTGGAACTCCAGGATTCAGCCAGTTCGGGAATGGGATTGAAGTTGTGATCGATTTCCACAAGATTGTTTCTGATCTGCCAG
>Ga0233431_1002521_pt1 | contig 25328 bp, 21 predicted proteins | sample SI_118_April2016_FD_179867 | JGI IMG/M metagenome (GOLD analysis project Ga0233431, IMG submission 179867) | Seawater microbial communities from Saanich Inlet, British Columbia, Canada - SI_118_April2016_200_MG | ecosystem: Environmental > Aquatic > Marine > Inlet | place: Canada: British...
TCAACGACGTCGAGGATAATCTGGTTGTTGAAGTTGCCCAGCATCTGGGTGATAATGTGGTGCGCTGTATTGCCATGGATGTGACCGACGGCCTTGTACGGGGCATGCCGGTTAAGAATACGGGAAGTCCGATTATGATGCCTGTGGGGGATCCGGGTTTGGGTCGCGTTCTCAACGTGGTCGGAAGACCCGTGGATGGTTTGGGCCCGGTTGAGGCAACGGAGTACTATCCCATTCATCGTCCCGCACCGTCTTTTGAAGAGCAGGACGTGTCGGTCAACGTGCTTGAAACCGGTGTAAAGGTCATCGATCTCCTGGTCCCTTTCCCAAGGGGCGGTAAAATGGGGATGTTTGGCGGTGCCGGCGTCGGCAAGACGGTCGTCATGATGGAGATGATCCATAATATCGCCATGCAGCACGGTGGTATCAGTGTGTTTGCCGGTGTCGGTGAGCGCACGAGAGAGGGCAACGATCTGTACATGGAGATGAAGGAGTCAGGTGTTCTCCCCAAAGCCGCTCTGATTTACGGTCAGATGACGGAGCCCCCCGGCGCCCGTGCGAGGGTGGCACTCTCCGCGCTGACGGCGGCTGAGTATTACAGGGATGAGCGGGGGCAGGACGTTCTGCTCTTTGTGGACAACATCTTTCGATTTACACAGGCCGGTGCTGAGGTTTCAGCACTCCTGGGCCGTACGCCTTCTGCGGTGGGGTATCAGCCCACACTGGGTACGGATCTGGGTGCCTTGCAGGAACGGATTACGTCAACCACCAAAGGTTCCATTACATCGGTTCAGTGCGTGTATGTGCCTGCGGACGACCTTACCGATCCAGCACCTGCGACCACGTTTGCGCATCTCGATGGAACGGTTGTTTTGTCTAGGCCGCTTACGGAATTGGGTATTTATCCGGCTGTGGATCCGCTGGATTCCGGTTCCAGGATTCTGGACCCGAACTTTTTGGGTGAAGAACACTATAACACTGCCATGCAGGTTCAGCGAACCCTTCAGAAATATAAGGAATTGCAGGATATTATCGCAATTCTGGGAATGGATGAGTTGTCCGACGAGGACAAACTGACCGTCGCTAGAGCGCGCCGGATTCAGCGCTTTTTGTCCCAGCCATTTCATGTGGCTGAGACTTTTACCGGAACGCCGGGTGCTTACGTGCCTGTTGCCGAGACCGTCAAGGGTTTTAAGGAGATTATCGATGGTAAACATGATGACCTTCCCGAAGCTGCGTTTTATATGGTCGGTGGTATCGAACAGGTAAAGGAAAAAGCTGCGAAGATGGCCGGCGAATAAAAAGAGGGGATAATCCGTGGGAAAGTTAAATCTGGAAGTTGTTACCCCTGAGAAGGTGATGGTGAGTCAAGAGGTGGACATTGTTGTTGCCCCCGGGACCATGGGTGAGTTCGGTGTTTTGGAGGGGCACGTACCGTTTCTTTCAGGAATTGAGCCGGGGGAGTTGCGGTTTTCCAGTGGCAACCAAACTGAACGTTTTCTGGTGACAACGGGGTTTTCCGAAGTTTCCGATAACAAGGTTTCGGTTTTGGTGGATGCGGCTGAAAAAGCCACGGAGATTGATGCGGAGCGGGCTCGTAAGGCCATGGAAAGGGCCAAAGAGAGACTTTCTATGGATCGGGGAAAGGAAGATGTCGATTTTCTGAGAGCCGAAACGGCACTCAAACGCGCTATTGTTCGTATGAGAATATCGGAAAAGAAAATCTAGCGAAGAGAGCATGACAATCTAAAAAAGGCAAGCGGAAGTCCGCTTGCCTTTTTTTATGTATTGACCTTTCTTGATTTCAACGATAGTATGCCGTTGTTTGGTTCGAAAGCACCCTTTTGGTTAGAAAATTGGGGCCGGCTAAACTGCCAGTGTGGTTTTTTGTATTACTGGTTTTTGTATCTTATTGGATAATGAAGAGGCTTGGGTGGTTATGAATACAGAGGTTGATAACAGGCAATATAATGTTTGGGAATCTTCAAGCTCGGAGGAAGAGGTCGATCAGTTTCAGATGCTTGAGGAAAAAGTTGACAGCCTTATCGAAAAAACAATGGCTTTGAAAAACGAAAAAGAAGCCCTTGAAGAGAAGTTGCGGATTGAGGAGGAAAAAGTCTCGGATTTAAGCCGCAAAATAGAGACACTACGTTCCGGCAGAAATGACGCTAAACAAAAAATCATGTCCCTTCTTGAGAAAATGGAGCAGGTTTCCAGTTAGGGCGGTTTTTGTGAGGCGCTTGGTAAACTCGGAGATATGGAAAACCCAATTAGAATCAGGATCCTGGACAACGAATACCTGCTGAGGAGCGATGAAGACCCTGAGCAGGTGAATGAAATTGCGAAACTGATCAATGATAAGTTGGATGAGGTTAGAAAGAACTCGGATAAACTCTCCGAGGGAAAAACAGCTATTCTGGCTGCTTTTGACATCGCCGGTGACTACCTACGGTTGCTCAAAGAGAGAGATCTTCTGCTTCATGATGTGCAAGATCGCTGTCGTTTGATGAATCGACAAATTGAATTACTGGAATAGAAAGGTCTTTACATTGCTACCTTGTGGGGTCGTTTTTTATTGAGGGATTATGGCTTTGGCAAGGTAGTTACAACGCTCGATCAAGGTGGTCGGGATTTATATATATGAGGGTTTGGGAATACTCGGGAAAACACGCGTAACGTGATGATATATGCTAAATCAAAAGGGATTGTCGTGAACTTTGGCTTGATAGTGAGGCGGATTTGACAATGTTCTCGTAGTAAGAATCTTATGTGCCTTTCTGCTTTTGTAGGGATGCGGCAGTTGTCCGTGTTTATTCTCCCGTTTTTAATCCTGGTCGGTTTTTCCTGAAAATTCCTCCCTTAATTATTACCTCAGATAGTCCCATGCTGTAAGCGAATCCAATTGTTGAAGGCGGTGTGTGTGGCCCTTTGCTTCGTTGGATCCATTTATTTAGTGTAAATATCTTCACTATTGGCTGATTTTTGGAGCAGGAATAATATTATGAGCTCATTATATATGATTATGATTGTGACAGGCGGGGCGGGGCTGATCGTTGGAGTTCTTTTTGGTTTTCTGATTCGAAAGAAACTGGTGGAAAGTCGGATTGAAGCCATCGAAGAGTATTCAAGAAAGGTATTGGCTGAAGCCCAGAAAGAGGCCAAGACAACAAAACGCGAGGCCGAACTTCAAGCCAAAGACACGTTGTATCAAATGAAGGTGGAATTTGAAAAGGAGAGCAAAGAAAAAAGAGATGATGTTCTGGCCCAGGAGAAGCGGCTGCATCACAAAACGACCAATATTGACCGAAAAATCGAGCAGTTGGATAAACGGGAAGATCGGATCGCTGAAAAGGAGAAGGCCGTCAGCAGAGATGAACTTCATCTTCAGAAAAAGGAAACGGAATATAACCAGCTTATCGCAGAGCAGCGAAGAGAGCTGGAGGCCATGGCCGGCATGAGCGGAGAAGAGGCAAAGCAACTCCTGATGAAGTCCATGGAGATGGAGGCCAAGCACGATGCGGCCAAAATGATCCGACGTATTGAAAATGAAACAAAGGCCGAGGCGGATAGAAAAGCGCAGGAAATTATTGCGCTGGCGGTCAAGCGATACTCTGGTGATTATGCAGCTGAAAAAATTGTGTCCGTTGTGAATCTTCCTAGCGAAGAAATGAAAGGACGGATCATTGGAAGGGAGGGGCGAAACATTCGGGCGATCGAGGCCGCAACAGGAATTGATTTGATCATAGACGATACGCCTGAGGCGGTTATTCTGTCAGGTTTTAATCCCGTCAGAAGGCAGATTGCAAAGATATCTCTGGAGCGGTTGATTGAGGATGGCAGGATTCACCCGGCGCGGATCGAAGAAATTGTGGCGAAAGCCAGCAAGGAAATTGAAAGCAGCATGAAAGAGGCCGGTGAACAGGCTACTTTTGATGTGGGCGTTCATGGGATTAACCATGAGCTGGTCAAACTCATCGGGCGACTGAAATATCGATCGAGTTATGCTCAGAATGTATTGCAGCACTCCATGGAAGTGAGTTTCCTGTGCGGCATTATGGCCGCTGAATTAGGCCTTAATGTGAAACAGGCGAAACGGGCCGGGCTACTTCATGATATTGGAAAAGCGGTTGATCATGAAGTTGAAGGACCCCATGCCATGATTGGCGCTGATCTGGCGAGGCGCTACGGTGAATCGAACCTGGTGGTTCAGGCGATCGCTGCGCACCATGAAGATGTGGAGATGACATCAGTTCTGGATGTGCTGGTTCAGGCATCTGATACCCTGTCCGGGGCCAGGCCGGGTGCACGTCAGGAAATGCTTGAAAGCTATGTAAAAAGGCTTGAAAAACTGGAAAAAATTGCCACATCTTTTCGCGGCGTAAGCAAATCCTTTGCCATTCAGGCCGGCCGCGAGATTCGGATCATGGTGGAAGGTAAAATTGTCAGTGATGAACAATCCAATGTTCTTTGTAGGGATATCGCAAAGAAGATTGAAAAGGAACTAACCTACCCCGGGCAGATCAGGGTCATTGTGATCCGTGAGACCCGCGCCGTAAGTTATGCTAAATAAATGCGTGTTTTGTCTGAGTTTAGGCGCCGGGTGATCTTGCAAGAATCGGGGGGAGCTGAAGCAATTTATCCAGTTCAATATCAGCAGGGAAGAGCACCATACTTTCCGGTGCGTCTTCACCGCCACGGAGATAGCCGGCCAACATCCCCGCTCTGCGGGCCGCATCGACATCGTTTCGGGAATCCCCGATGAACAGCGCTTCTCCCGGTGATACACCAAGGGCTTTTGCAGCCGCCAACAATCCCTCTGGATGGGGTTTAATTCTGGAAACATCATCCCTGGAGATCACCACCTGAATCAAATGAGAGAGCCCCAGTTTCTCCATCGCCGCCTGAAGCGACGTCTTCCCCACATTACTGACAAGGGCCATTTTGAACCCCTGATTCCTGAGTTTCCCCAACATTTCCAGGGTATCAGGATACAGGTTCCAGCGTGTCAGAGCGTCCGCATCATAGCGGTCGTAGATGACGTCCACAGAAGCCGCTGCCGAACCGGAAGATCCTTGGCCTTTGCCCTGTTCCAGCAGATCCAGCGTGTGGTTGTAGATGTGGGCATAGCCGGGTTTTTCCCCATACCACTGACGTTGTAACCCCGTTTTGGAGATGCTTTCCAGCGTTTCGCTCACCGCCGGTTCCAATTGCCACTGAAAATCCACCAGCGTCCCTTCAAAGTCAAAAAGAACTGCTTTCACCGTGGTTATGATTGTATCCATGACTCTTCTCATACTTTGGAAGCTGTTTTTCGTCAAGAAAGATTTTTCCTGGGCTTGCCAATGTTTGAAGGATACATCAAAAAGAGTAACCATAAAATCGCTTACGGCTCATCATTAAATACGAAATCCCTTGCACTCTTATAACGATACAGCTATAATGTAGCGCTATTGCAGCCATGTGAAAGAAATTTCTGTCGTCTGGGTCCGGTTTTTCTGAACGGTGTTTTTTTGTTTAAGTTTCCGGAGGAGCCAGAACCTTTTCAGTTCTGTTTGTGCTGTAATATCGTTTGCGTGAGAAGCAAGTTGAATTTGCCTTGACAGGCGCTTAATACTTCCCTAGTCTCCAAGCAGATGCAGTACCCAGTTTTTGAGCCAATGGCTGTTTGTGCCTCGCTTGTTGATCGGGCAATTGGAAGGAATAAAACGCCGTTTCTGAAAGGAGGAGTTGTAATGTCGAGAACGAAGTCCTATTTGGAAGGGATGCGAATCCTGGTTGTGGATGATGAAGAAGACGTTCTTGATACCATTGAGGAGGACCTGGAATTTTCACACGTGGACAAAGCCTCTGATTACCATATGGCCAAAGAGAAGATAGGACAAGGAAAATACGATCTGGCCATATTGGACATTATGGGGGTTGATGGGCTGAACCTTCTTTTGGAGACGGTTTCAAAAGGCATTCCCACAGTCATGCTGACCGCACATGCCATGAACGCGGATACACTGATGACATCTATTCAGCGAGGCGCCATTTCTTTTTTGCCGAAGGAAAAGCTGGCAGAACTGGAAGTGTTGTTGGCGAATATCCTTGAAGCCTACCATTCAGGGAAACCTACCTGGAAAATCCTCTTTGAAGAGCTGGGCGAGCATTTTGATGAAAAATTCGGTCCGGACTGGCAGGAAGAGCACGGCGATTTCTGGTCCAAATTCAATCAAACCTACAGTGTTGGCAAAGGCATTCAAACCCGTTTAATGCATGACCAAAATGTTTTGTCGAAGGGTGTTTGAGCGGTTATTCCGGTGCTGCAGGCACCGGGAGTAACTTTCTGATTTTTTGAAAGGAGGTGAATTCTTTTCAAGGATTTTTAAAAACTGGATTGAGGTGCGTTGTGGCGTCTTGACCGGCTTGATGAAAAAGCGGTTCTAACAGAAAGGAGCAAGTGGGCGATGAAAAAGCTATTTTTTTCTGTAATATTGTGTCTGGTAGGGGTTGTTATGATCTGTGGTATGGGATGGGCGAAAAAAGCGCCTTCCCTGGATAAATGGAAACCAGCCTTTGATCCATCAGGCGCAAAGTACAAATGTATGGTTTCAAATGTATCTCATCCCGTCATTAAGGGCGTTTTTGCCGGTTTTGCAATACGCGATGAATTGTGGAAACGCACCAACGGTCAGATCTATCTGAATTACAAACCCTTCTCCATGCTGGGTGGAGAGGTCGAAGTTCTGAATCAACTCCAGATGGGCGCCATTCAGGGCATGGCCTGCAGCTCTGTGGCATCGACCAATCTGGGGCCCCGCTTCGGGCTCATCAACCTTCCTTTTCTCGTGGATTCCTTTGTCAAGCTGGATAAATTTGTCGGTAGCGGTAAGCTTTTCGACCATTACATGATGGCAATGGATCACCAGGGGATCATGGGGTTGGATATTACCGGATACGGGAATTACGGATGGGCCACGACCATTCCCGTCAGGAACATTGCGGAAGCCAAAAAAGTAAAATTCAGAATTGCTGAAGCCGCCGTCAACAAGATGCTCTACAAGGCCTGGGGCTTCAATCCCGTGGTCATGCCGTGGCCGGATGTACCGGTCGCCTTGAAACAGGGCGTTATTACCGGTCTGGACCATACGCCCATGGTTTGCTTTATCACGAAAAAATTTGAAGTGGCAAAATATTTCACCCGGATCAACTACGCCCAAGGGTTGTTTATCTGGCTCTTTAACAAGGCCTGGTTCAACAAACTTCCCGCCGACCTACAAAAAACCTTTAGGGAAGTGGTCCGCGATGTATGCAAAAAAACGCGTCAGGAGACCATCGTTCAGGAAGCCTGGGCCATCAAGGGAGCCAAGGAAAAGGCCGGAGTTACGTTTATCGACCTGGCTGAAGCGGATATGGCGACCCTGCAAAAAGAAGGCAATACGGTCTACAAGGATTTCGCCCCTCAAATCAATAAGCTTTACCCGGGCGACAAGTACCGCCCCAAGGATTTCCTGAAAGAAGTTCAGGACTATCTGGGTTATAAGCCGTAAACCTATCATCGGCGGGAAGAGAGATTCTCTCCCCGCCGGTATTTTTGGGGAGTTGATATGTTTTTAAAGGTATTGGGTTTTCTTGACAAAGTGCTGGCTTTTGTTGAGGAGTGGACCCTGTTTATTGCCACCTTCGCCGCCCTGCTTGCCCTTTTCGTAAATGTGGTCTTGAGGTATGGCTTCAATTATTCCCTTGCCTGGTCGGAAGAACTGGTACGGGAAGTGATCATTCTAACGACCTTTATCGGGTGCAGCGCCGCTATAAAGGCCCGCTCCATGATTAAGATTGACGCTCTGGCTCAATTGGTTCCAATCCTGAAAACGCCTCTCACTATTTTCAGCCATCTGGTGACCCTCCTGTTTTCCGGGATGATGGTCTATTATGGTTGGAAAATGGCGGCCCTCCAGATCATGACGGAACAGAAGACCATTATTCTTGAAATTCCTCTCGTGTATCTCTATGCGATTCTACCGATCATGGGGGTCATGATGTTCATTCGAACCATTCAAGTGATGTATCAGGATTATCTGGAAAAGCGGACTGAAGCGGAAGCGGCCTAGAATGCAGACGTCGTTTTAGATATCCATCCTTATCGATTCGGAGACGAGCTTTCACATGGAACTCAGCTATTTTGTTATTTTGCTTATCCTCCTCGGGTGCATGGCCGCAACGGTACCGGTCTTTATGTGCCTCTTTTTTACCTCGGTCATGGGGTTTGTTTTATTCACCGACCTGCCGGTCCTTGTTCTGGCGCAAAGCCTGTTCCGGAGTATGGATAGATTTGCCCTTGTGGTGGTTCTCTATTTTATACTTTGCGGCAATATTATGACGGCCGGGAGCATTGTGGATAAACTCATCAAGGTGGCAAACGTCTTGGTCAGTTGGCTGCCCGGCGGATTGGGTATGGCCGGTGTGATTGCCTGCGGTCTGTTCGGCGCCATTTCCGGTTCTACCGTGGCCACGGTGGTGGCCTTGGGTGGTTTCATGATTCCCGCCCTCATGGAGAACGGGTACCAGGAAAAATACACACTGGGTCTCATGACCACCGCCCCTAACCTGGGGGTGATCATCCCTCCCAGCATCGGCATGATACTCTATTGCATGATTAGTAATGTTTCCCTGCAAGGACTTTTTCTGACCGGATTTGTACCCGGATTTCTGATTATTGCCATAACATGCGTTTATTCTTATTTTTACTACCGAAAAAGGACCGATTTTGTACGCATGCCCGTTCCTGACCTCAAACAGGTGATCGCGATCCTCAAAGAAGGGTTCTGGTCTCTCATGTTGATTGTCATTATTTTTGGCGGGATTTTTTCAGGTGCCTTTACCGCCAATGAAGCAGCGGTTGTGGCATGCATATTCGCCTTTGTGGTGGAGCTCTTTATCCATAAATCCATCAAACTTCGAGATGTGAAAAAAATAACCGTCAACTCCGCGGTGACGTCCGCGACCCTTCTGATTATCGTTGGAGGAGCGACCTGCTTCGGCCGTTATCTGACCCTGGAGGACATCCCCGGCAAGATTACGGAGCTCGTTCTGTCCAATATTCAATCACCCATATTGTTTCTGGCGGTTATGAATGTCCTGCTGCTGGTTGTCGGCATGTTCATGGATATCATTTCGGCCACCCTTATTCTGGGTCCCGTGTTTCTGCCCATGCTTGGCGCATTCGGTATCGATCCCATGCATTTTGGTTTGATACTGGTGGTTAACCTTGCCATCGGCTATTGCACGCCGCCCATGGGGGTCAGCTTGTACATTACGGGGGCCATCGCCAATCGAGACCTGGTCTATGTTTCAAGAGCGGTGATGCCGTTTCTGGCCATACAGATCGGCGTGTTGATTCTGATGACCTACTGGCCGGAGCTCGTGCTGTGGTTGCCCGACAAATTCGGTTACTTGGACTGACGGGTTGTGGGATAAACAGTATTGTCATCTTGATTCGCTAAAAATATATATGAAGGAGAAGTAACGGATGAATTACGCCAAATATGCTACGCTTCACGCTCGTCACCTGCCCGACAAGGAATGTCTTATAGAGCGGACACCCTCTTTGAATCAGAGAAGGACCCTCACATGGAAGCAGTTCAACGATGAGATTAATCGAGTGGCCAACTATCTCTCAAAGGAACTGAGCATCGAGTTTGGCGACTATGTCATGCATCTGCAGAACAATTCCCTGGAATGGCTGATTACCTATTATGCGATTATAAAGCTTGGTGCCGTGGTGGTTCCACTGAATTTCAGGTTTGAGGGGTCTGATATTCTCTATGCTGCGGAGGTGTGCGACCCCAAACTTTTCATCATCGGTTCGGAATTCCTTCCGGTGGTGCAGCCTGTGCAGAAAGAGTTGACCACCGTTAAAAAGTATATTTGTGTGGGCGCCGAAGTGCCCGATGATATGATTGATTACAAAACCATCGAAGCCTATGGTGATATTTCGGAAGCTATTCTTGATGTGGACGATCAGCATGATCTGGCCATGATGTTTACTTCCGGCACCACGGGAAAACCAAAACCCGTGCTGCATACCCACGATTCCCTGAACAATACGGCCATTGGAAATGGGATGAGCTATTTTGTTGAAAAGAATGATAATTATGTTTTCTTCCTTCCCCTTTATCATAGCGGCACCATGTTCTTATGGGCGCCCTTCTATGCCACGGGGGCAAAGGGAACCATTCTGCGTGAGTTTACGGATCCCAAATGGATCATGGAGGCGCTGGCTGAAGAGAAAGGGACGGATATTCTCTTTGTGGTGCCCATTGCCGTCGCCATCCTGAATGCCATCAAGGATGGAAAATTGAAACTTGAGGACTATGATCTTTCCAGTTGGCGTTACATGGAGATCGGCGCTCAGCCCGTACCCTTTGACGTGATGAAAAAACTGGTGGAAACCCTTCCCGTTGGCGTATCCAATATTTACGGCATCACGGAGGGTGGGGGCGGCGGATTGTTTAACCTGTATCCGGAAGATGTGTTACGGAAACCGGGGTCCATTGGGAAACCTACTTTCGGTGTCGAGGGGAAGATTGTTGATATTAAAGGGGATGAACTGCCCCCCGGTGAGGTGGGCGAGCTGGTTTTCTCCACCCCTCGAATGATGAAGGGGTATTTTAAAAATGAGGAAATGACCCGGGAGTCGTTGAAGGACGGGTGGCTTTATACAGGGGATTTGCTACAGACCGATGAAGAAGGCTTTTTTTACATTGTCGATCGGAAAAAGGACATGATTACCAGTGGGGGTGAAAACATTTTTCCCGTGGAAATCGAAGATGCCCTTATGGAACACCCGAAAATCGATGATGTTGCCTGTATCGGTCATCCCGATGAACGTCTCGTTGAGGTCGTGATGGCCATCATCCAGTTGAAAGAAGGGGAAACCCTGACGGAAGAGGAAGTGCTGGCGTTTGGCAAAAGCAAGCTGGCCAAATACAAGCTTCCCAGGAAAGTACTTTTTGACAACGTCATGCGGAATCCCACCGGAAAACTCATGAAACCCCAGATGCGCGAAAAGTATACGGGAAGAAAAGAGGCGTTTCAGAAGTTAAGCTGAGAATCTGAAACACCGGAATAAAAAAAAGAGGCGGCATTTTGCTTCCTCTTTTTTTTGTGGGAATTAATTGAGCGGTTGCCTGGATGTTATTACCGACCGAGAGCCCGGTGTAACGGATTCGGGACGGGAACATTTTCCACGGATGTAATCCCGGCCATGTTGTTTCAATTCCGAAGGCCAAAATCGTCCAATGTAAAGATTGTTGTGAAATCACCCAATATAGTATAAACTGAACTAAAGCCTCATTTAAAGGGCGAAATGCTCTTCAAGAATCACAACCGGGGGTGAAAAACCTGAATGTCCGAACCTGACCTTTTGAAACCAATTTTGGAATCCATCGATAAATTACCCCCCTTCCCGGAGATTGCGAGAAAAATCCTGGAGCTTTCGAGTGATGATGACGTAAACTTTAAAGATATTATTGATGTAATAAAATACGATGAAGCGATCACCTTCAATTGTTTGAAGCTTTGCAACTCCAGTTATTACGGCTTGAGTGTAAAAACTTTTACTGTTGATCAGGCTGTTATTAAACTGGGTCTTAAAAACATCCAAATGATAGCGCTTGCGAGCGCCAATGAGCTGTCTGATTATTCTAATGCGCAAGAAGGTTATGGCTATGGTGCGGGTGAATTATGGCGACACAGTGTCACTACGGCTATTATTTCAAAACTTTTGGTTAAGGGAATGAGCGTTAAGGAGGATTCCATTTTATTTACGTCTGCCCTTCTTCACGATATTGGTAAAATAGTCCTTAACAATTATGTTGGTAAAGATATGGTCAATCTGATTGAGTTGGCCATAAAGGAGAAAATATCTCTGGTTGAAGCTGAAAGAGCGGTTTTCGGTATTGATCATGCTGAGCTTGGTGGTATTGTCGCTGAAAATTGGAAATTCCCTTCTTTGCTATCTAACTCTATAAAAAATCATCATAAATCTCCTGAAAAATTCATTCCAAACATTGTGGCATGGGTCAGGCTAAGCAACCTTGTTTATCATGTATATCTTGCGAATTCAGTTTATTCACATCATCGAGAAATCATTTCTATTATTAAACAGTCCATTCTCTTTCAATTTAAACTGAAAAAAGAGGAGATAGATCAAGTAATGACTGAAATTCCAGGGGAGTTAAAAAAAGTTGAAATGTTGTTTAATTTATCTTTTTAGAAAGACAGACGGTTTTACGAATACGAATGCCATAAATAGTTCGAAAAGTTCATCATATTTTTTCTGCCCGCAAGAATGAAGTCACATAAAGGTGAATGGGAAGGGAGACAAACATTGATGGAATATAAAACCATTGGCAAACGGGATTTTCGAGATTTCGTCAACAGACTCATTCAGGGAGATCATGAAATCAACGGCGTGGTCAGAAAGGGAACCGCTTTTGTCTATGATACCCTGGTGGATACGTCGGACCTTTGCCTGGACTATGATGAAACCCTGCTCCCTCCCAAGAAATACTTCCTGCCTGTCAAAGAAACCCTCCTGACCTTCAAGACCGGTGACCCTTCCTCCTATCACGAAAGCGTTGAAGCCGAACCGAGAATCATTATCGGCATACACCCGTGGGATCTGGCGGCCATCGCGCTACTGGACAAGGCCTTTTCCATGGGTCAGTCGGATGTTAACTACCTTTCAAGGCGAAATCAAAGCCTGTTGATCGGGATATACCCTACCCGGGCCTTTAAACATCGGTTCAGTGGTTCCATGATTACCGACGAGCATTACCAGACCGCGGATCTCATGTTGGTGGACCTTGGGAATGACGCTTATGGCATCGAGGTGGTGACGGACGAGGGCAGGGCGTTGATTCTGGAAAGCGCTGCCGTACCGGCCGATGAACACGCCATTGAAAATATGGAAAGGCGAAAGCATGTGGTTCAGGATGAAGTCCATCTCTCCATGCCAGGGAAGGATCTGCCGGCATTTCTGAAGAAACAGCAGCAATCCAAAGTGATCGATCGGCGCGCGGACCGATGTTTTTCCTGCGGTTCCTGTGTCCTGGTCTGTCCCACCTGTTATTGCTTTCATGTGGAAGAAGAGGTGGATTTGTCCCTTCAGGCGGGCCGACGGACGCGCACCTGGGACGGATGCATGATGGAGGGGTTTGCATCGGCTGCCGGTGGGCACAATTTCAGGGAAACGCCGGCGAATCGGCTGCGCCACCGTATTTTGAGAAAGGGGAAGTACCTTCCCGAGCATTTTCATCTGCCCGGCTGTGTCGGGTGCGGCCGGTGTGCGCAAGCCTGCGTGGCGGACATCGCATCCCCTCTCGAAATCATCAACGAAATGAACCGGTCCATTTATCTCCCCGAGGTGGCTACCCTTCAGAAAGTCCAAACCATGACCGATAAGGACCGGTTCTTTGAATTTACTCTGGAAGGACGGGATCTGGGCCACCAACCCGGGCAATTTGTGGAGTTGTCCATCCCCGGCATCGGGGAAGCACCCTTTTCTATCTCTTCTTCTCCCACAAAAACAGGATGTTTTGAAATGCTGATCCGAAATGTGGGAAAAGTCACCGAAGCCGTTCACCGCCTGGCACCGGGTGACCAGGTGGGTATTCGGGGTCCATTCGGCTCCCATTTTGCGGTGGAAAGGTACCTTGGCAAAGACCTTCTTTTTATTGCGGGAGGTCTGGGGCTTGCCCCGCTCAGATCGGCCATCAATTATGTTATGGACAACCGGGAAAATTACGGGCAGGTGACCATTCTTTCAGGGGCCAGGGATCGATCCCAGCGGCTTTTTCCCGAGGAAATAAATGAATGGTCCCGGGCGCCGGATACCCTTGTGCTGGAGACCCTGGACCATGGGGACGATCAGTGGTCCGGGCAGACCGGCGTGATTACCACCCTGTTACCAATGGTTTCGGACCGCATTACCCCTTCTGATACCAAGGCGTTCATTGTGGGTCCGCCGATCATGTACCGCTTCGTTATCCGGGAACTGGAAAGCCTGGGGTTTGATCATAAAGACATTCTGGTATCGTTGGAAAGGCGCATGGAATGCGGCGTTGGCAAGTGCGGTCACTGCCAGATCGACGACATCTATGTATGCCAGGAGGGACCGGTTTTTACCTATGATTCAATCCGAGAATCCATGGAGGCGTTATGAGCACGAAACCGAAAGTGGCGTTTTTCGATTTTGCATCCTGCGAGGGGTGTCAGCTGCAAATCGCCAACCTGGAAGAGAAAATCATCGGCCTGGTAGACCTGGTGGATGTGGTGGAGTTCAGGGAGGTGATGACGGAAAAGGCCCCCGTCTACGACATTGCTTTTATTGAAGGCTCCATTACCCGGGAAAAAGACGAAGCGCGCCTGCGGGATATCCGTGAACGGTCCGGGGTCTTGGTGGCCTTGGGCGCTTGTGCCGCCACCGGTGGCCTGAATAGGCTCAAGAATGTTCGCGGTAACCTCGAACAAGTGAGGCGAGATGTGTATGGGAGCGATTGGGATCGTCCCCATCTGGAAACCTATGCCACCCGGGCGGTTGGCGAAATCGTTCCTGTGGATTTTCAAATTCATGGATGTCCCATCAACCGTGAGGAATTTCTCCATATTGTGGAAGCCTTTGCGTTGGGTACAACGCCTGAAATACCCGATTATCCCGTCTGTGCTGAATGCAAAATCAAGGAGAACGTCTGTCTTTTTGATATGGGGCAAACCTGTCTGGGCCCCGTCGTCCGTGCCGGATGCGGGGCGATATGCCCCAGTAACGGTGTCGGGTGCGAGGGGTGTCGCGGCATCATTCCCCATGCCAACCAGAATGCCATGAAAGACGTTTTAGCTGAGCACCATCTGACAGTGGAACAGATCACTGAAAAATTCAATCTGTTTCCCCTTTACCTGGAGGTGACCCCGTGACAGGAAAGTCCATACGCATTGACAACACCCATATCTCAAGGGTGGAAGGCCACGGCAATATTGTGGTGCACATGGAGGGGGATCGCCTTAATCGGGTGGAATGGCAGATTCCCGAAGCCCCCCGCTTTTTCGAGTCCATGGTGGTCGGCAGGGACTGGAGCGAGCTCTCCCGAATTACATCGCGCATTTGTGGCATCTGTTCCATTGGTCATACTTTCGCGTCCCAGAAAGCCACGGAAGCGGCCATGGGGATTACCATAACGGAACAGACCCGGCGCTTGAGGGAGATTCTCAACCATGCGGAAAACCTTCAGAGTCATATCCTGCACGTGTGCTATCTGGTGCTGCCGGATCTTCTGGGGGTGGGGAGTGTTCTGCCCCTTATTGAAACCCATCGGGAAGTGGTGCTTCTGGCCATCCGGCTTCATCGGCTGGCCAACGAGACCTGTGACAAAATCGGCGGCCGGACCACGCATCCCATACGGGCCTGCGTCAACGGCTGGAGCATGCTCCCCCATAAGAAGACCCTTGAGGAAATCCGGGATGACCACGTAAAAGCCCTGGAGGACCTCAAAACCCTGGCGGAATTCGTTCAATCCCTTGCCCATAAATTACCTGATTTTGAGCGGGAAACAGAATACGTGAGCCTTACCAATCCCAAGGAATACGCCCTTTATGACGGTGTCATCAAGTCGAGCGATGTGAAAGATTTCATACAACCCCGGGATTATGAGCGGGTGACCAACGAATATGTGGACGATCGGTCCACGGCCAAATGGACCCGGTTTAACCGGGATGCCTATGCTGTGGGGGCCCTGGCCCGATTTAACAACAACCGGGATCAGTTAAGTGATGTGGCAAAGGCCGTTGCCGGTCAGCTGGGGCTGTCGGCGCCCTGCCACAACCCCTTCATGAACAGCGTGGCCCAGGTGGTGGAGTGCGTGTTTTCAGCAGAAAAGACCATTGAACATTCACAATGGTTACTGGATAACGGGATGAAGGAAGAGGATAGGGGGTTTACTGTTCGTGAGGGCCGCGGTGTGGGTGCAGTGGATGTGCCGCGGGGAACCCTGTTTCATGACTATACCTATGACGGAAAAGGGAAATGCGTGGAGGCCAACCTGGTGATTCCCACCAATCAGAACCATGCCAATATACAGGCGGACATGGAAGACCTGGTGCCCCTCATAAGGGACATGCCCGGCGAAAAAATGAACCTGACGCTGGAAATGCTGGTGCGCGCGTATGACCCCTGTATTTCATGTTCAACCCATTGTGTTGATTTGAGAAGATCTTAAACAGCGTCTTGTGACAATATTCAGGATTATCCAGCTCAGGGTTTAAGCCGCAGGGTGTGCGCTGTATGTTCGGTAATCGCTTCGTCGCTGAACCACCAGTACATTTTACTCCCATCCATGAAAGACTGAACCTGATCCTTGTGATGCGGACTGAAGAGACGCCCCGTGACCCCTCCCGGTAGAATCGCAACCACTTTTTCATTATCACCCATGTCGGCGACCATGCGCAGCGATGCGGAAACGGTTACCGAAAATGGGTTCTTGGGATCATAAAGCCCCCTGTAAAGCGTCTCTCCGGATCCTCCCATGGGCATTTGACCGGTTCCAAGGAGTTCTTTCCCAGTGCCATTTCGACGAATGGGACTGACCAACTCAAGGGAGTGTACCTTACCCCAGAGCCAATTGCGGGGGTCTTTGCCGAACTTTTCACTGAGCCCGGCCGCCGCCTTCAATGCGGCCTGGTGAAAAAGATCGTTCAATGTTTCGACCTTTTCTCCTGTTTTCGCATTATCAAACCACCCTGACGAACCATCAAGGACCATTTTTTCCAGGCGTTCTTGCCAGAAATACCAGTTGTTGAGAAGGGTTTCTGTTGCTTTCTTGCCGAGTTCGTCTTCAAATACCATCCTTGCAAAAGCCAGATACGTGGCCTGAAAAATTGTGGGAGCGGCAAGATTCGGTCTGTCCGTAAAATCCCAGCCGGAGAGTATCTTACCCATTTCTTCCGTATCTTTGTGCGCCAGGAGTGCCTTTGCCATGATCGGCACAATTTTTTCCGCCAGGAGATTTTTCTCGTCCCGCTGATATTGCCAGTGGTCATCCACACTTTTCTGTTCAGGACTGTTCAGCAACTGCATCAATCTCCTGTACCGGTAGGAAGGTGAAAAATGGGAAGAGTAGTAATAGGGGTAATCGTGCGGGACGACTTTATGATTGCAGGTTCCGAGCCACCCCTTTTCAGGGTTTGTGCTGTGGGGCATTCGAGATTGCGGAATCCAGCCTTGCCAGTTGTCATTACCGTCCACCACCCTGTAGGGAACCGTACCGTCATTGTTGGAACGAATGGGGATTCTTCCGCTTGCCCGGTATCCGATGTCCCCCGATGAATCGGCAAAAACCCAGTTAAGACAAAGCATGGGAACATTTTTCAGGGCTTCATGCATTTCATGCACCGATTTTGCCGTTAGAAATTGGACAAGTCCAATGTTTTCCCCCATGGTTTCCACAGGCGCCCAGCGCAATGTGATCACCTTTTCGGTTTCGAGGCTTTTGAGGACTTCTGATACAACGGGTCCCCTTTTTGTCAGCCTGATCTTGATGTTTTCTTCGCGATATCCCCCGGGCGACTTTTTGTCTTTTATCTTGAGTTTTTCTTCTATCATTTCAAACGGGTGGGAAGCCGTCCCTTCCAGGTAGTGATCCGGCTGGTTCGGGTCAATGGTTTCCACATACAGATCCTGCATGTCGCCATAATTATTTGTCATCGCTACGGAAATATAAGATGTTCGCCCGATGGCAAATCCCGGCAACCCGGGAATACTGGCGCCAACGGACCGGATTTCAGGGGTTATCATGCCAAGGGGATACCACACTCCAGGCAGAATCCTGGTGTCAAGATGGGGATCACCCGCCAGAATCGGTTTCCCACTGGGAGACAGGGCCGGTGAAACCGCCCAGTTATTGCTGCCCACCCGTAGATGCCGATCGTTTGTGAAGGCCAACAGCTTTTCATAATCGGAAAAAGGAAATCCGTATGAAATCCTCGCGGCATGTGGTGCTGGCTGTTTCTTAAAAGGGAGGTCATCGGGATTGATGTTTATGGGCATGATCTCCATGGCCTTGTCAGGACCCACTGCCTCTATGAGCATCTGAGCAACAACCTCTGTCTTGATATTGGCCGAGGTGGAAAAGCCCATATAGTATAAAATGGAAAGTGAATCGGTAACGGTCCAGGGTTCAGGTTCTATGCCTGCAAGCTTAAATTCCAGGTGCACATCCTTCGGACATTGTTTGATAAAACCGTTTACCCCATCCACATACCACTGGAAGTAATCGCGGGTCTGCCGGTTCAGCATTGCTGCTTGTTTTTTCGCGATGCGATGAAGCCCGATGGTGCGCATGCGAATATCAAGTGCTCTCCCCTTTTCTCCGGCCAGTTCAGAGATTCGTCCCTGAGCAAAAAGCCGGGTCAACTGCATCTGAAACAATCGATCCTGTGCGGTAACAAATCCCTGGGCCAAAATGGCGTCATGGAGGTTTTCCGCATAAATATAGGCCATCCCCTTTTCATCCCGTTTGACGGTGACACCCTTTTTTAGGCCCGGCAGGGTAAGCTCCCCTTCCTTCTGGTAATCGTTCAAGTACGGGAGAAGCAGCATGATGGCAAAATAGGCGGTTGCCAGAAATACAAGCAAGAATAACAAGCGTTTGATCCATTTCATGGGGACTTCTCCGTCAGGAAAGCCGGGGGGCGAAGGTTAAAGGAAAGATCGGATATGAAGTTCACTGGTGATTCTTATTGTGAGTCCGATTATAAGTGGGCAATCGCATCGATCTCAACCCGCATCTCAAAGGGCAGGCCGGCGACTTGGATGCAGGTTCTGGCCGGAAGATTCTCTCCGAAATATTTTCTGTAGATGACATTGAATCGGGGAAACTCCTCCATGTCAAGCAGGTAAACGGTGATTTTCAATGTGTTCTGAAGGGACGAACCCGCCTCTTCCAGGATTATTTTCAGGTTCTGTAGTGCCAGTTCCGCTTCCTCTTCAACGGTTCCCAGTCTGAGCTGGTTTGTTTCAGGATCCACGGCACCCTGTCCTGAAACATAGATGAGCCCGTCATGAATAACCGCCTGGGCATAGGGGCCCCCCGTCACTGCCGCTTTATCCGTTTGAAAGACCTGCTTTTCTCCCATTTTTTCTCTCCCCAGCTTCAATCAGGTGAGCCACCGTTTCCTTCTTCGGTAGTGCTTTACGTCCCGGTAGCTCTTTTTTTTGCCCACCTCCGTGAGCCCCAGGTAAAACTCTCTCACATCGGCATTTTGTTTCAGTTTTTCCACGCTGTCGTCCAGGACGATGCGGCCGTTTTCCATCACGTAGCCATGGCTTGCGATGGAAAGGGCCAGGCGCGCATTCTGTTCCACGAGAAGGATGCTGACGCTTTCCTCCTGATTGATGCGCTGAATGATCTTGAAAATTTCAGAGACCAGCAGGGGGGAAAGGCCCATGGAGGGTTCGTCCAGGAGCATGAGGGTGGGAATGCTCATGAGCCCCCGGCCAATGACCAACATCTGCTGCTCACCACCGCTGATGTACCCGGCCAGAACATTTTTTCTGGCCTTCAGCCTGGGGAACATGCCGTAGACTTTCTGAATGTCTTCTTTCATTTTTCGCCGGCTTTTGTTGGTATGGCCGCCCGCGATGAGGTTTTCTTCAATGGAGAGATCCTCAAAAACGCGCCTCCCCTCCATGACCTGAAAGATGCCTTTTCGAACGATTTCTTCCGGGTATTTTCGGTCGATGCGTTCCCCTTTAAAACGAATCTGACCGTCAGTGACAGCGCCGTCCTCGGATTTTAAAAGCCCTGAAATGGCTTTGAGGGTGGTGGTTTTGCCGGCCCCGTTATTCCCGAGGACCGCCACGATGCGCCCTTCATCCACGGATAGACTCATCCCTTTCAGTACGAGGATTACATTATGATAAATCACTTCGATATTGTTGACGGAAAGCAACGGTTCCATAGGGGTTTCCCGGATTTTCTCTGCCATTCTGTTACGCCCCGAGCCTGGAGTAAGTGATGTCTTCCTCCCCCAGGTAGGCCTTGATGACTTTTTCGTTGTGCCGGATTTCTTTCGGTTCCCCTTCAGCGATCTTCAGCCCGAAATCGAGCACGCAGATGCGGTTACTGATATCCATCACCACGCCCATGTCATGTTCGATTAAAATGATGGTGATGCCCCACTCTTCGTTGATATCCAGGATGAAGCGGGCGATATCCTCGGTTTCCTCCAGGTTCATGCCCGTGGCCGGCTCATCCAGCAGGAGCACCCGGGGGCGCATGGCCAGGGCCCGGGCCATTTCGACGCGCTTCTGAAGCCCGTAGGGAAGGGAATGGACCACATGTTTACGGATGGGCTCGATTTCCAGAAGATCGACGATTCGCTCTTCGATGTCTTTTCTGAGGGCAATCTCCTCAGCCCTGGTCTTGCCGTAATAGATGCCGCCGGAAATGGACCCTGATTTCAAATGAACGTGGGCCCCCAGTTTGATGTTGTCCAGGACGTTCATGTGCCCGAAAAGCTCCACGTTCTGAAAGGTGCGGGCTATACCTAAACCGGCGATGCGGTGCGGTTTCAGGTTCGTGATGTTCCGGTCTTCAAAGATAATCTGGCCCTGGTCCGGCTGGTAAAACCGGTTGATGCAGTTCAATAAACAGGTTTTGCCGGCGCCGTTGGGCCCGATAATGGAAAAAATTTCTCCCTTTTTGATGCCGGTACTGACCCCATGGAGGGCTTTGATGCCGCCGAAACTGAGGTGGATGTCCTTGATTTCAAGCTGATATTCGTTTTTTTCGTCCATTTTTTTGTGCCGGTGAATGGGGTGTCATCTGTTATCGAGGCGGTTCCACCTGTTTTATCCGAACGGTGGTTTTCATGCGGAACCCTTTACCGTCTTTGTAGCGAATGTTGGCTTCCACGGGAATTTCCTCTCGGTCGCCATACAACCCCTCGATCAGGTCCTTGTATCTCTCCTCAACGAACTTTCGTCTTACTTTGCGGGTTCTGGTCAGTTCGTCATCATCGGCATCCAGTTCCTTATAAAGCAATACGAATCGGTTTACTTTGGCCACTTTGGGAAGAGACTCATTGGCTTTGGCCACCTCCACCGCAATGATGTCGTAGACCCGTTTTTTCTGGGAAAGATCCGTAAAAGTGGTGTAGGCCAGTTGATTGTTTTCGGCCCATTTTCCCACGTTGGCCATATCAATGGCAATCATGGCGGTGATGAACGGCCGATTTTTGCCCATGACCACGGCGTCCACAATATAGGGGCTGAATCGCAGTTTGTTTTCAATGAGTTGAGGAGAGAATTTACCGCCGTCAACCAGTTTCATCACGTCACTCATACGGTCGATAATAATGATGTGTCCGTCCTCTTCAATGATGGCCGCGTCTCCCGAATGAAACCAGCCGTCGCGCAAGGCTTCGGCGCTGGCTTCCGGATTCTTATAATACCCCTTGAAGATGGTATCGCCCCGTGACAACAGTTCCCCTGAATCTGAGATTTTGAATTCAACGCCCGGGATGGGCTTTCCCACCGTATCCAGGCGAATGTCGCCGGTCCGGTGAAGGATGGAACCCGCGGTCTGCTCCGTCATGCCGTAGACCTGTCTGATGTTGACGTTCAGGGCCATGAACATGTTGAAAATCTCCTGCCCCAGAGGCGCCCCGCCCGTATAGACATGGCGCAGACGGGTGAGACCCAGATAATTCTTCAGGGATCTGAAAAGAAAAACATACCCCAGCATGTTCAGGAATTTCAAGCCCATGGGGAGCGGTTCTTTGTTCAATGTGTGGTCGGCGACTTTATATCCAACGGAGAGAAACAATTTGTAGGCCATCCGTTTAATCCATACGGCATCCTGAATTTTGACTTGAATGTCCGAACACATGCGCTCCCATATGCGTGGCGGCGCCAGCATGATGTGGGGGCCGATTTCGCGAATGTTTTCCTGGACCGTTTCTACCTTTTCAGGAAAATTAACGGTGAAGGCCTTGTAAAGGGCCCAGTAGACGCCGAATTCCTGCTCGCCGATCCAGGGCAGCGGCAGGAAGGAAACATATTCAAAATCATCCTGCGCTTCATCCACCTCATCCTGACCCTTGGCCACTGAGTACATGTTTTTGTGGGTGATCATGCTCCCCTTGGGCAGTCCCGTGGTGCCGGACGTATAGTTGATCATGCCCACGTCATGGGGTTGGACCGCCGCAATCATTTCATCAAAGAGGCGGGGCTCTTTTTCGTGCAATTCCCGGCCCAGGTTTTGAATATCCCTGAAGTAGGCGAGTATGGGCTCGTTGTAGCGCCGCATCCCCTTGGGGTCGTCCACGATGATCTTGATGATATGGGGGCATTTTTCCTTGATATCCAGGAGCTTATCCGCCTGTTCCTGGTCGCCGGCCACCACGAAAATGGAGTCGGAGTGGTTGATGATGTATTCCACCTGATCCAGGTGGCTGTCCGGATAGATGCCCACGATGGCGCCGCCTAAAGCTTGAACCGCCAGTTCCGAATAGAGCCCTTCCGGCCGGTTGTCACCGGCATAGGCGAGCTTATCCTCACGTTTAAATCCCAACTGGTGGAGACCCAGGGCGAAATCCCGCACATTTTCAAAGTACCCTTTCCAGGTGACGGGTTGCCAGATGCCGAACTCCTTTTCACGGATGGCCACCCGGGTGTTTCCCAGGCGGTCGGCATTCCGCTTCAGTAGCATGGGCATGGTGATGATGTCGGTCATGGGGTTGAACCTATAAGCAAAAAAAGCGAATATCGAATTTCGAACAAGGAATTTCGAACCGAAGAAGTGGTAATTGGGAAACCTTCGACATTCGATATTCCTTGTTCATTATTCTGCGGTTTATTCCGTCTTAATCCAGTCGGAAACGGGCTCAAACATCTTCTTTGCCACATTCGCCTTGTAAACCCTTCCGTAGGGAATTTTGTTGTCAACGACCGTGTAGGGGCACATGAGCCCGCCGGTGTCGATGTCCTTGAGGGTCTGAAGCGCCTTGGCCAGACCCGGTCCATTCAATTCTCCGGCTTTATCGGCGCGCTTGAGGCATTCCACAAAGACCAGCCCTGTAAAAAAACCCTGCATGTAGGAAGTGGGCCTGTATTTGATCTTGGGGTAATTCTTTTCCGTCCATGCCCTGATTTTTTTAATCATGGGGATTTCCGTCTGGGAGTAAAAAGCGTAAGGCATGACGCCCAGATACCCTTCGGCCAGGGGACCCAGTTTATCCAGGAGCATCTTGTGGGTGCCCCAGAAGGTGCCCATGAATTTGGCCTTGAGCCCGTAGTCTTTCGCCTGTTTTAGGACCTGCGGGATGGGGGAAAGCACAAAACCCTGAAAGATAACATACTCCGCCTTTTTCCGTTTCAGGTCCAGCACCTGGCTGGTAGTGTCCACACCCCCCACCTTGGCCACTTCTTCCGCCACCAGGTTGAGCCCCAGCTTTTTGCACATTTTCCGGCCATAGGGAACCGGGTCCTTTCCAAATTCGGTGTCGCTGTAAAAAAAAGCCACGTTGGCACCGGGCTTTTCCTTGGCAATGTATTGAAGCAGGATTCCGAACATATCGCTGTAGGTGGGGCCGGGCACAAATACGAAGGGGTTCTTGGCGGTATCGGCCAGTTCGCTGGAAAAGGAGGTGGAGCTGTACAGGATTTTGTATCGATCCTTGATCTCCGGGGCCATGGCTTTGCCCAGCGCCGTGCTTTCGCCATACATGGCCACCGGTTTGTCCCGGGCCATGATCCGCTTGAACGCGGCCACCGCCACATCCACCTTATAGGTTCCGTCTTCCATGATGTACTTGATCTTTTTTCCGTTGATGCCCCCTTCAGCGTTGGCCATCTTCAGCGCATCTTCCAGGCCCGCATTGATGTGGACCCCTGCAAAGGCGAATCGACCGGTGACCGGCTGAACGGCCCCGATCTTTATTTCATCGGCTGAAAAGGCGGTTGGTGCGAAACTCATTATGAAAAGAATTCCCAGAGCTGCCAGTCCCAATGATGCAAAAACGTTTTTTTTCATCGTTGTCTCCTCCTCAAATTTATGATGGGGCCCTTGGATCGGGCGCCTGTTTCCGGCCTCGCCTGTTTCCCATAAAAACGGGCATTGATGTAAAATCGGGCTGAACGGCATCACCTCCCTTTTGATTTGAGATGTCAGTATGAAAAAGGCCACAGTAGAAAAAAAGCCTTGATACGTCGCCAGATTTCCGCCAGGCCGCGGGGTTCAAAAATAAGAAACAATACGATCATCCCCCCGAAAACCACTTCCTTAAAAGGAATGAAAAAGTGGGCGGCGCCCGCAAAGACACTGGTCAGGCTGCTGCTTAAAACATTGAGCAATTCAGGAATAAGGGTCATGAATACCGCACCGAAGATGGATCCGATTACGCTTCCCATTCCCCCTACAATAACCATGGCCAGGTACTGCACTGACAGATGGAAGGGAAAGTGTTCCGGGGTGACGATACGGATGAAGCCCACCCACAGGGCCCCGGCAATGCCCGCATAAAAAGAGGATATGGCAAAGGCGGTCAGTTTATAGCGAAACAGGTTGATGCCGATGATCTCAGCTGCCAGATCGCGGTCCCGAATGGCCACAAAGGCGCGCCCCACACGGCTGCGAACCAGGTTGCGGGCATATGCCACAGCCAGTATCACCACAAAGAGCGTGACAAAATAGAACCGCTTTTCCGTGTTGATGAGAAAGCTTCCGATGGAAGGGGGCGGCACGTTGATACCGCGAATCCCATGGGTCAGGCTTTCCCAGTGAACAAAAATAAATTCAAAGATAAACTGGGCGGCGAGCGTTGCAATGCAGAGATAGAGCCCCTTCACCCGAAGCGATGGAATCCCGATGATGAGGCCGGAAATGGCGGCCATAATGCCGGCGCAGGGGAGGGCCAACCAGAAAGAAAACCCCAGTTGGGTGACCAAAATGGCCGATGTGTAGCCGCCTACGCCGGCGAATGCGGCGTGCCCGAGGGAAATTTGCCCGGTAAACCCCGTGAGGATGTTGAGGCCTACGGCGGCAATGACCGCAAAACCGATCATGTTGGCCACATACAGCAGATAAGCGTTGGCCACAAAGGGAAAGATCAGCAGAAAAACAAAGAAAAGACCCAGCCACCATTTGACGAACAGGGATTGAAAAATTTCTTCATCCTTGATGTATGTTTCTCTGAAGTCCCCACATCTCATGGTTTTGTCCCGATTATGGATTGTAAAATAAGAAATTTGATGCGGATTTTATCCACCCATTGCGGCCTTATACCCTCTC